>Ga0316190_10002461_pt1 | contig 13420 bp, 10 predicted proteins | sample Eddworburrow2_MG_FD_204929 | JGI IMG/M metagenome (GOLD analysis project Ga0316190, IMG submission 204929) | Coastal sediment microbial communities from Maine, United States - Eddy worm burrow 2 | ecosystem: Environmental > Aquatic > Marine > Coastal > Sediment | place: USA: Maine | collected... | reverse complement strand
ACACTGAGGGTATCCAGTTGCTGGCGGTCAATGTCCAGCCTGGGGCCGGTTATCTGGGCGGCCAGTAACTCGATACGGCCTGCTTCATCAAGCGTAGAATAGTCTATGGCCTGGGACTGGTGGGCGAGTATATCGCTAATGGCTTCGCTGTGACGGGTTGATTCCTGACGAATATCGAGATTGACCATAAAAAATCCAAAGGTCTCAACCAGCCGGATCATATCCTGCAAGGCCCCGTGGGCAACATTGCCGTCCCCGTGGCTGATTAATGAGTCACGTATCAGGTATAGATCTCTTAGCAGTTCATGTTCATCGGCATAGGCATCTTCGGGGAAATGAACCTCCTTGGTTTTTGCCGGGTTACGCAGCACCAGGAGATTGCGTTCCAGACGATAGGACATGATGGCCAGTTTGCGCCGATAGGGTTCGCGCTGAAAACGCCCCAGGTCTTCGCTGAAAATATTGTTGGCAAAACGTTCGTCTTTTTTCAGGCTGGCCAGAAAGGCATCACTGGGCTGGCATAATGACTGAGTATGGGTCAGTAAATGCCCGAGCTGGTTGACGCGGGGCAGATAGGCCTTCATCACGGCCTTGGCATACATACGCACGGCCATGACCGTGGTTTCGGGTTTGACATTGGGGTTGCCGTCACGGTCACCACCGATCCAGGAACCGAAACGCAGAAAACTGGGGATGGTGAATGATGGAGTATCACCATTTTCAGGGGTATAGATACGATGTACGGCCTTTTCAAATTCGCGATACATCATCGGTACTGCCTCGAACAGGCTGTGCTGAAAATAATAGATACCGTTACGGATTTCACCCTCGACACTGGGTTTTTGCTGGCGAACCTCGTCGGTTTTCCACAGGATCTGAATCAGCGTTGTCAGATCTTCACATATTTCACTGCGTTCTTCCCGGGACAACTGGGAGACGTCCAGGCGCTGGCTGGCGACAAAAATGCGTCGCTGGGCTTCCATGATGGTTCGGCGTTTGGATTCCGTTGGGTGGGCCGTGATGACAGGGATGTAGGCCAGGCGGTTGAACATGGACTGTAACTGCTGAGCATTAACGCCGGTGTCTTTGAACTCCTGCAGGATGGCATCGAATGAGCCGGTCCATAGGGCCTTGCCGGTATGGCGCTGTTTGCGTCGTTGCTGGTGCTGGAAGGACTCTTCGGCGATATTTACCAGACTGAAATAGGTACTGAAGGCGCGCACGACATGGGACAGTGTGGTCAGATCGAGTTTCTGGATCAGGCGATTGAGTTGTTCGCGTTTGTCAGGGTTATTTTCCTGGCTCAGTTTGACATAACCTTTGCGCAGGGCCTCAACGGCGACAAAGACACGACCGCCCTCCTGGTCACGCAGGACATCACCAAGCAGGGTCCCTAACAATTTGACGCGGGCGCGCAGTTGTTTATCACTATTCATTGGCTAACTATAAGAGTTTTAGTTCATTTTTATGGTTTGGCCATGCCGTGGCGATGGATGAGGGCGAATTATACCTGATTGCTGGCTGGAACTGGACTATCCGGTCGTTTTTAGTGATTTATTGTTTTAAATAGCTTGTTGCCGGGTGATTCCTGCAGCTGTCGTGCCCATCGTGTGGCAGTTTCAAGGTGATTTAGCAAAATGCTCGGCTTTCTTATAGAGATCCAGGTAGTGTTTGGCACTGCGACGCCAGCTAAAATCCTGCTGCATAGCCGCAAAAACCAGTTTTTTCCACAAGCGGGGTTGTTGATACAGTTTCAGGGCGCGCAGGACAGCGGTGCCAAGGGCTTTTGCATCCGGCTTATCGAAGATAAAACCCGTGGCCGTACCCTGTTTGATCAACTCCGGTGTGGCGTCAATAATGGTGTTGGCCAGTCCGCCAGTACGACGGACGATGGGCAGGGTGCCATAACGCAGGCTGTAAATCTGATTGAGACCACAGGGTTCATAACGTGATGGCATCAGAAACATGTCGGCACCACCTTCAATCCTGTGGGACAGCGATTCGTTATAACCAATATGAACAGCGATCTGATCCGGATGTTGTTGACTGGCTTCAAGCAGGGCCTGCTCTAACTGGCGTTGGCCACTACCCAGGAAGATAAGCTGAACCGGGTGTTCTAATATATCTGGCAGGGCTTCCAGCACCAGATCAATACCCTTCTGTTCGGCGAGGCGGCCGACCAGGCCGATGAGGGGCATACGATCGTCGACCGGTAAACCGAACTGGCGTTGTAGTTGCAGTTTGTTAAAAACCTTGTCGCCCGGGGTGTGGGCGTTATAGTTATGTTCAAGATAACTATCCCGGGCCGGGTTCCACTGACTGTAATCGACGCCGTTGAGAATGCCGCTCAGGCGTTCGGCGCGACTTTTTAACAGCGTGTCCAGGCCGCAGCCGAATTCCGGGGTGCAGATTTCCTGAGCATACATCGGGCTGACGGTATTGATCATGTCCGCAAATACTATGCCGCCCTTGATAAATGAAAACTGGTCATAAAATTCCATGGCCTCCATGGACCAAAGTTGCTGTGGCAGTTTTAATGTGTTGAAGGTATCCCAGTCGAACAGCCCCTGATAGGCCAGGTTGTGGATTGTAAATACTGTGGCCGGGCGCTGAGGCTGATAGTGCAGCAGGGCCGGAACCAGGCCGGTTTGCCAGTCATTGCAGTGAACCAGGTCGGGGCGCCAGTCCAGTCCCGCCTGACCCATGGCAATGGCAACAGCTACCTGGGCAAACAAGGTGAAACGCTGGGCATTATCGGGCCAGTCCAGTCCATCGGCATCAAGATAGGGGTTTCCGGGCCGGTCGAACAGAGCGGGGGCGTCGACCAGCCAGACCGGTACCGAGCTGCCCTTAAGTTTGGTTTCCAGTAAACGCACGGGTTCGGCGTAGCCCGGCAGCGTCAGGCGGGTAATTTCCTGGGGTTTACGAACGTTGTCCATGGCATCGGCATAGGCCGGCATGAGTATGCGCAGGTCACGGCGTAGACTTTTCAGGGCCAGGGGCAGGCTGCCAGAGACATCAGCCAGTCCGCCAGTCTTTATTATCGGGTGGACTTCGCTGCTGACAAACAGAATTTTATTGATGCTCATGTTTTTTTGTTATTTTGTCTAAATATTGTTGGGAGATCATATCGTCAGGCACACGGTATCAAGAATGTTAACAAATGGCGATCTTGCTGTTTATATTCAATAAAAATGCCCATGTGTCGATATCTGGCTTGAATTGGCTGTATAACTATCCTGTGACCGGAAGTCCTTGCTGGATTGGGGTCATAATGAAAAGATTATAGAATATTGATGGCAAATACACTAAGTTAGGGACAACTGTGGGAAAACTGTTTTTCATCCATATGGCTGATAAGGATAATAACAGGGTTTCCACTCGAATTTTGATGATTAACGAAGAGGAAGGCAGTAAATGAGACTCGCAATGATTGGGCTAGGCAAGATGGGAGCCAATATGGTGCGGCGTCTATGCAAGGGAGGCATTGAAGTCGTCGGGTATAACCGCTCAAAAGAGATTATGGCAACACTGGCCGACGAGGTCGGTATGTTGAAGGCAGCGACGATTGCCGGTGCTGTCAAACAGCTGGAAGGGCCGCGTGTGGTCTGGTTGATGTTGCCCAGTGGTCAGCCAACCGAAAAGGCTATTAAGGAATTGGAAAAACGCCTGTCATTTGGTGATGTGGTGGTTGATGGCGGGAACTCGAATTACCACGATAGCATGCGTCGTGGCGCGATGCTGGCTCAATCCGGTATCGGGTATCTGGATGCTGGAACCTCCGGTGGCATCTGGGGGCTGAAAAATGGTTATTGTTTAATGGTGGGTGGTGAGTCGCAACATGTTAAAACCATCGAGCCGATCCTGAAGGCCCTGGCCCCGGCAGAAGATCGTGGTTGGGCCCATGTGGGCCCGCGCGGCGCCGGTCACTATGCCAAGATGATCCATAATGGTATCGAATACGGCATGATGCAGGCCTATGCCGAGGGTTTTGACCTGCTACGTAAAAAGACGGAATTTGACTTTGATCTGGCCCAGGTGTCTGAGCTCTGGCGTCATGGCTCAGTGGTGCAAAGCTGGTTGCTTGATCTGACGGCCGGGGCCTTGCAGCAGGACCAGCAACTGGATTCGGTTGCGCCGCATGTGCCTGATTCGGGCGAGGGCCGCTGGACTGTGCTTGAGGCCATTGAGCTGGGTGTCGCTGCGCCGGTCATTAGCCTGGCGCTACAAATGCGTTTTGCCAGTCGTGATGATGAGGGTTATGGTAACCGCATGTTATCGGTGATGCGTAATGCCTTTGGTGGACACGACGTCAAGAAAAACGATTGATCTGATCCATCTTGATCGGGCAAATACGATAGATATAGATACGCTGGGGATATTCGACGACATATGGAACCGTCTACATTAGTCATCTTTGGCGCGACCGGTAACCTGTCGCGTATCAAATTAATGCCATCATTATATTCGCTGGAGGCCGATGGCCGGCTGCCGGAACGTATGGCCATTCTTGCCTTTGGTCGTCGAAACTGGGATCAATCGCAATGGCGCGAAGAAGTGATGCGTATGCTGAAGAAAAAATTCGGCACACTTGATGATGACGTGGCGAGTCGTTTTTGTCAGCGACTGCGATTCTTTCAGGGTGATCTGGGCGATGAAAAGACGTTTCACAATTTGCGTGAATATGTCGATAGTGATGACAGTTTACCTTCTAATATGGCCTTTTATATGGCCATTCGCCCGGCCGAATTCGGTAGTGTGATATCCCATCTTGGCGAGTCCGGATTGCTTAAGGAAGAACATGGTTGGCGCCGGGTGGTCATAGAAAAACCGTTTGGTTATGACCTGCTCAGTGCCCAGACCTTACAGCAGCGTTTTAAACGCTATTTGCATGAAAATCAGCTGTTCCGGATTGATCATTATCTGGGTAAAGGGACCGTTCAGAATATTCTGGTATTCCGTTTTGCCAACCTGATGCTGGAACCCTTGTGGAACCGCAACTATATCGATCATGTCCAGATTACGCACTCGGAGACACGCGGTATCGAAAATCGCGCGGATTATTATGAGGGTGCCGGCGCCTTACGCGATATGTTGCAAAGTCATTTAATGCAATTAATGGCACTGGTGGCGATGGAACCCCCGGCGATGATGGATGCCGAGTCCCTGCGCGATGAAAAGGTCAAGGTTTTGAAATCGATCCGGCCAATCACCCAGAATGCCGTCCATGCTCATGCCTTCAGGGGCCAGTATGCGAAGGGTGAAGTGGATGGTCAGCCGGTGCCCGGTTATCTTGATGAAGCCGGTGTCGATCAGGCCAGTATTACCGAGACCTATGCGGCATTGAAACTATATGTTGATAATTGGCGCTGGCGTGGTGTGCCATTTTATCTGCGTACCGGTAAACGTATGGCTGAAGGCAGTTCAGCTATCAGTATCCGCTTCAAGGAGCCACCGCATCACCTGTTTCGCAATACACATCTGGAACGTTTGCAACCGAACTGGTTGCTGATGGGGATTCAGCCCAATGAATGTTTGAAAATGGAAATCCAGGTAAAAGTTCCGGGGCTGGAAATGGATACACGCCGGATCTCGCTGGATGCCAGTTATCGTAGTGGTGATGAGTCAATGACCGATGCCTATGAAGACCTGTTGCTGGATGTGCTTGAGGGTGATCGCTCGCTGTTTCTGCGTTATGACGAGGTTGAATGGGCCTGGCGTGTTGTGGATCCGGTATTGAAGGTCTGGTCAATGGAGCGTGACTTTATTAATACCTATGCCGCTGGCACCTGGGGGCCACGAGGTACCTATCGCATGTTTGATCGGGATGACCAGTTCTGGCGTCATTCGCTGGAGCTGGATGGTAGTGATGTAGGTTCCGAGGCATTCTGAATAACTGGTGTTTAATAAACTATGAGTGGATTGACACAATCGCCAGCCTGGCGTGCCCTGCAGCAGCATTATTCTCATGCGGCCGGTTTTTCCATGCGGGGCATGTTTGGCGCCGACCCGCAGCGCTTTGATAAATTTTCATTACGCCATGGTGACTTGTTAGTCGATTATTCCAAGAACCGTATTAATGAAGAAACGATGTCGTTGTTGCTGGATCTCGCGCAACAGGCAGCAGTACCTGCGGCTATTGAGGCTATGTTTTCCGGGGCCAAGATCAACAACACTGAGCGGCGTGCGGTCCTGCATACGGCCTTGCGTAATCGTTCCAATCGTCCGGTGATGGTTGATGGTGAAGATGTGATGCCTGCAGTTAATGCCGTACTGGCGAAGATGCGTTCATTCAGCGATGCCGTGCGTAACGGTGAATGGCGCGGTTTCACCGGTAAGGCGATTACCGATGTTGTTAATATTGGCATTGGGGGTTCTGATCTGGGGCCGGTGATGGTTACCGAGGCCCTGAAACCTTATGCTCGGGCCGGACTCCAGGCTCACTTTGTCTCCAATATTGATGGCACCCATATCGTTGAGACCCTGAAGCCGCTCAACCCGGAAACCACATTGTTTATTGTGGCTTCGAAGACCTTTACCACACAGGAAACGCTGACCAATGCCCGGACGGCACGGGAGTGGTTACTACAGGCCCTGGGTGGTGATGCTGCGGCAGTAGCGCGGCATTTTGTCGCCTTGTCGACCAATACCGATGCCGTGGCGACCTTTGGTATTGACACCCGCAACATGTTTGAATTCTGGGACTGGGTAGGGGGGCGGTATTCTCTGTGGAGTGCCATAGGTTTGTCGATAGCCATTGCCATTGGCATGGAGAATTTCGAGGAGTTGCTGGCTGGCGCCCATGATATGGACGAACATTTCCGTACCATACCACTGGCAGAAAATATCCCGGTGATCCTGGCGTTGCTGGGTATCTGGTACAACAATTTTTTTGGCGCCGAGACCCATGTCATCCTGCCATATGATCAATATATGCATCGTTTTCCGGCCTATTTCCAGCAGGGGGACATGGAAAGTAACGGTAAACAGGTTGATCGTGAGGGTCAGGTGGTTGATTATTCCACTGGCCCGGTGATATGGGGTGAGCCAGGCACTAATGGTCAACATGCCTTTTATCAGCTAATCCATCAGGGTACCAAGCTGATTCCGGCAGACTTTATTGCCAATATAGAAAGCCATAATGCGGTAGGTGATCATCACGATATCCTGTTGTCAAATTTCTTTGCCCAGAGCGAGGCGCTGATGAAGGGTAAAACCAGCGAAGAGGTTCGGGATGAGCTGGAGCGGGCGGGGCTTGGCGGTGAAGAACTTGAGCAGTTACTACCACACAAGGTATTTACGGGTAACCGGCCGAGCAATTCGATCCTGCTGCAAAAACTGACGCCGCGTTCTCTGGGTAGTCTTATTGCAATGTATGAGCATAAGATATTTGTGCAGGGTGTGATCTGGGATATCAACTCTTATGATCAATGGGGGGTCGAGTTGGGCAAGCAGTTGGCCCAGGTTATTCTGCCGGAGTTAGGTCAGACCGATGACGTGAGCGGTCATGATGCCTCCACTAATGGGCTTATCAATTATTATCGCCGGCGACGTGGTGAAATAGTTAGGGGTGAGGAGTGAGGGGAAATACAAGATCATTATTAACACATATTACTTGGCCATATACGCATATTTACACAAGATTATTTACAGGCTCGAATGAAGTTTTTCCTCACCCCTAACTAGTTTTAAAACCGATAGATATCCAGCAGTTGATCCGCTCCTGAGTGACTGGCGTTGAGATTACGCAATATCCCGTCATCAATGCTGTATATCAATCCATGCACAGTAACCTTCTGGTTGCGTTTCCAGGCATCCTGAATAATATTGGTATGACAGATGTTGTGTACCTGAGAGATAACATTCAATTCACAGAGTTTGTCGAGTCTTTCCTTTTTATCAGTGATGCTGTCCAGTTTTTCCTGGTGATGGTGATAGGTATCCTTTATGGTATGGATCCAGTGGTCGACCAGCCCCAGTTCATGACCACACATTGCGGCCTTGACGCCACCACAACCATAATGACCACAGACGATAATATTTTCGACCTGTAATACATCCACGGCATATTGCAGGACCGACAGGCAATTGATATCGGCATGGGAGACGATATTGGCGACATTACGATGCACAAATAATTCGCCCGGCAGCAGGCCAACGATATCATTGGCCGGGACTCGGCTGTCTGAACAACCTATCCACAAATAGTCCGGCGCCTGGAGTTTAGACAGGCGGGAAAAGAATTCCGGATCATTGGATTTGATCTTTTCCGCCCAATTGCGATTATTGTCGAACAGTTGTTTCATGGTCTGCTTCTTTTTTTGTCAGTTTGGCGCTGGATTTGTAAAATGCACCAGCTTGTAACACAGCTGCCGGTTTTATGTCCTGGTGACTGTATCAAGTTGTTGTTTTTAATTCCGATTATAATACATTTTTTTTGACCACTGGGTTAGGCTGCTATATTGACATAAAGTCACCGGTTTCTCGATTGGAAAGTGTAATGCGAATTGCGATGGGTATGGAATATGATGGCAGCGAATTCTGTGGCTGGCAGATTCAGCCGCAGGGTGGGGTACGTACTATCCAGGGTTGTCTGGAACAGGCCCTGGCAGTTGTTGCCGATCAGTCAATACGGGTGCACTGCGCCGGTCGTACCGATACCGGTGTTCATGGTCTGGGGCAGGTCATTCATTTTGATACGATGGCCGAGCGCAGCATGCATTCCTGGGTTTTTGGGACCAATGCCAATTTGCCTGCGGATATCAGCATCTTGTGGGCGCAGCAGGTAGATGCAGCGTTTCATGCCCGGTTTGCCGCGATCCGTCGGCGTTATCGCTACGTCATTTTTAACCGCCGGGTGCGCCCGGCTATGATGGCCCGGCATGTTTCCTGGGAGTACCGGGTGTTGGACGAACGGCGTATGCAGCAGGCGGCGCAGTATTTGCTGGGTGAGCATGATTTTTCCTCGTTCCGTGCCTATGCCTGTCAGGCAAAACACCCGCTGCGAACTATTTATGAGTTAACGGTTCGGCGTGAGGGAGAGCGGGTGATTATTGAAATAGAGGCCAATGCCTTTTTGCATCATATGGTACGTAATATTGCCGGTGTATTGATGTCTATAGGTGCCGGTGAACGAGCAGTCGAATGGGTTGCTGAGGTCCTGGCGGCCCGGGATAGACAGCTGGGTGGTGTCACGGCCCCCCCTCATGGTTTGACTCTGGTGAGGGTGGAATATCCGGAGGAATTTGGCTTGCCACCAGGTTAATATGGTGCCGGTCGCGCAGATCTCCCCTGCGTCCTGTTTTTGATTCTTTATCTTTTTGCGTGTCCCTTGTATCTTGTGTCTATGATTCCCGTACGCATCAAAATTTGTGGTATTACCCGCTCCATAGATGCCGTGGTGGCGGCACAGCTGGGTGCTGACGCCATAGGCCTGGTATTTTACGAGCCCAGCCCCCGGGCCGTGTCGGCAGCACAGGCGCAGGCCATTGTGGATGATTTGCCACCGTTCGTGACAACGGTGGGTTTATTCGTTAATGCGGCCGTGGCGGAGGTGCAAGCGGTATTGCAGCAAGTGCCTCTGGATGTGCTGCAATTTCATGGCGATGAATCCGCCGAATACTGCGGTCAGTTTGAGCGCCCTTATATCAAGGCATTACGTATGCAGGCTGGCGTCGATATTGTAGCAGCGAGCGCGGCCTATAGTGATGCCCAGGGGATATTGCTGGACAGCTATGTGGCCGGTGTGCAGGGTGGTACGGGGCAGGTGTTCGACTGGTCGGACGTGCCTGGTGGCCTGAAAAAGCCTATAATCCTCGCCGGTGGGCTGGCGCCGGAAAATGTTGCGGCCGCGATCAAGGTTGTGCAGCCCTGGGCCGTGGATGTCAGTGGTGGGGTCGAGGCGGACAAGGGCATAAAAGATCGTGACAAAATGGCGGCGTTCTGTGAAGCAGTTAACAACAGGGCTTAGGACATAGGACGGAGAGGATAGTTTTGGTCTTTTCTTGCCCCCAGGTACCCAGTTCTAAGAACGGATCTTAGTTCAGTAACTAAAATTTTATTAAAGAGATGTTGTGGATAAATTGAATTACGAGCAATTACCGGATGCCGCCGGGCATTTTGGTGTGTATGGCGGCCGTTTTGTCGCCGAGACCCTGATGGCGCCGCTGGAAGAACTGCGTCTGGCCTATGAGCGCTATATGCTGGATCCGGCATTTATCGCTGAACTCGATGCCGATTTGCGCCAGTATGTCGGTCGGCCTTCGCCGCTGTATCATGCCGAGCGCTGGAGCCGGGAGCTTGGTGGGGCGCAGATTTACCTGAAGCGGGAGGATTTGAATCATACCGGCGCCCACAAGGTCAATAATACGGTGGGTCAGGCCCTGCTGGCCAAACGTATGGGTAAACAACGTGTGATTGCCGAGACCGGCGCGGGTCAACATGGTGTGGCAACGGCCACGGTAGCGGCGCGATTTGGTATGGAATGTGTGGTGTATATGGGCGCTGTAGATATCCAGCGCCAGGCCAGTAATGTCTTTCGCATGCGCCTGCTGGGTGCTGAAGTGGTCCCGGTTGAATCCGGCTCAAAAACCCTGAAGGATGCTCTGAACGAGGCGATGCGTGACTGGGTGACCAATGTCGATAATACCTTTTATATCATTGGTACCGTTGCCGGCCCGCATCCCTATCCAGCCATGGTGCGTGATTTTCAGACCATTATCGGCCGCGAGTCCCGGCAGCAGATTCAGGATCAGAGCGGACGTTTGCCCGATGCGCTGGTGGCCTGTGTCGGCGGTGGTTCTAATGCAATTGGCCTGTTTTACCCCTTTCTGGGGGATGAGCAGGTAGCTATATATGGGGTAGAGGCCGCCGGTGATGGCCTGGATAGTGGCCGGCATGCGGCACCTTTATGTGCCGGCAGGCCCGGTGTGTTGCATGGTAACCGTACCTATCTGATGGAAGATGGCGATGGCCAGATTATAGAAACGCATTCGGTATCGGCGGGTCTGGATTATCCGGGAGTTGGCCCTGAACATGCCTGGTTGAAGGATGTGGGACGTGCACAGTATGTTGCCGTTACTGATGATGAGGCACTGGCGGCGTTCCACAGTCTGACCCGTATCGAGGGCATTATCCCGGCTCTGGAGTCGAGTCATGCGCTGGCCTATGCCATGAAACTGGCGCCGACCATGACGACTGAGCAGATTATCGTGGTTAATCTGTCAGGTCGTGGGGACAAGGATATCCATACCGTTGCCGCGCGGGAGGGTATTACGCTGTGAATATTCCCTCGTGCAGTCGTCTCGCCGGCCGTTTTCAGGAATTACAGCAACAGTCACGTACGGCACTGATCCCGTTTGTGACCGCTGGCGATCCGGAGCCTGGAGCAACGGTTGCGATTATGCAGGCCATGGTTGCAGCCGGTGCCGACATCATTGAGCTGGGTATCCCGTTTTCCGATCCGATGGCCGAAGGGCCGGTTATTCAGCGCGCCAGTGAACGAGCCCTGGAACATCATGTCAGTCTGCGTGATGTGCTGCAGATGGTCAGGGACTTTCGCCGGCAGGATACTGCAACACCCGTGGTATTAATGGGATATCTGAACCCGATTGAGGTCATGGGTTATGAAGCCTTTGCCCGTGAAGCTGGTCGGGCTGGCGCCGATGGTGTTATTACTGTTGATCTGCCACCCGAAGAGGGCCGGGATTATGTGGCTGCCTTGCGAGCAGAACAGTTGGACCCGGTATTCCTGCTGGCGCCGACCAGTACGGAGGCACGGATGGCCAGTATCTGTGAACAGGCCGGGGGTTTTGTTTATTATGTGTCCTTGAAGGGTGTCACTGGTGCGGCATCACTGGATGTTGCCACGGTAGCTGACAAAGTGGCACAGATTCGTCGATTTACCGATATGCCGGTCGGGGTAGGTTTTGGCATCAAAGATGCTGCCACGGCGGCCGAGGTAGCCCGGGTTGCCGATGCGGTTGTGATTGGTAGTGCACTGGTTCGGATTGTGGAAACATTTGCAACTGATCAGGTGGCATTGCTGGCTGAGATCAAGACTTTTTTGGGCGGGGTGCGTGCCGCTATGGATGATGTTCAGGTTTAGCAGTGAGCTATATTGGTAATCCTGGCTGCAATAAGTTGAAAACAAATAATAAATAGATACCTACTGTTTAAGGTTTAATATAGAGGGCAGCATGAGCTGGTTACAAAAATTGATACCATCAAAGATTCGTACTGAAGGCAGCAAGAAGCGTTCAATACCCGAAGGCCTGTGGACCAAGTGCAGCGCCTGTGATCAGATACTGTATCGGGCCGACCTGGAACGGAATATGGATGTCTGTCCGAAATGCGATCACCATCATCGCATTGGTGCGCGGCGGCGACTGGATATATTTCTGGATCCGGAGGCCCGTAGTGAAATCGGTGCCGAAATCGAACCCGTCGATGCCCTGAAGTTTCGGGATTCAAAAAAATACAAGGATCGTTTGTTGCAGGCACAGAAGGCAACGGATGAGAAAGATGCCCTGGTTGTTATGAAGGGGCAGCTGAAAGGTTTACCACTGGTGGCCGCAGCCTTTGAATTTCGTTTCATGGGTGGATCAATGGCGTCGGTGGTGGGTGAGCGTTTTGTCCGAGGTGCCGATATGGCGTTGGCGCAGGGTATCCCGCTGGTATGTTTTTCAGCCAGTGGTGGCGCCCGCATGCAGGAGGCGCTGGTGTCATTGATGCAAATGGCCAAAACCAGTGCAGCCCTGGCGCGGATGCGTGAGCGTGGTATTCCGTTTATATCGGTGATGACCGACCCTACCATGGGCGGTGTTTCTGCCAGTCTGGCCATGCTGGGAGATATCAATGCCGCTGAACCGAATGCCCTGATCGGTTTTGCCGGCCCGCGTGTGATAGAACAAACGGTCAGAGAGAAATTACCGGAAGGTTTTCAGCGCAGTGAATTCCTGCTCGATCACGGAGCGATAGACATTATTATAGACCGGCGTGACATGCGTGACCGTCTGGGATCGATTTTGTCGATGTTGACTTCAAGTGAGGGGTGATGAGTTAGGGGTAATGAGTAATGATGCTTGCCGGTTGAGGGTGGGCGGGCTGATCATTTTGCATAACCCATAACCCATAACCCATAACCCATAACCCATAACCCATAACCCATAACCCATAACCCATAACCCATAACCCATAACCCATAACCCATAACCCATAACCCATAACCCATAACCCATAACTAACATGTCTTCAACTGAATCAGTTTCCCCTGAAAATAATACAGCTAGTGACCCACTCGCGGACTGTCACTATGCTTATGGTAAACCGCTGGCGACTGCTGTGTTGCGACGGCAGCCTGAAGACTTTCGGGTGGATGAGGATCTGGGTTTTTCGCCGGATGGTGTGGGTGATCATGTTT
>Ga0316190_10002458_pt1 | contig 13425 bp, 11 predicted proteins | sample Eddworburrow2_MG_FD_204929 | JGI IMG/M metagenome (GOLD analysis project Ga0316190, IMG submission 204929) | Coastal sediment microbial communities from Maine, United States - Eddy worm burrow 2 | ecosystem: Environmental > Aquatic > Marine > Coastal > Sediment | place: USA: Maine | collected... | reverse complement strand
CATGATCTGATGGCAAACGTACCAATGTAATATCGATAATAGTCGTCCTGAAGCTTTGCAAAATCTCCTTTACCTGCTCTCCGCTTAACTGAATCGTCAATGGCAGGTAGGAAATATTCCCCGACAAGGGCTCGTAACCTGTAATCTCCACATCAAGGGGAGCCACGTTGGGTAGAAGTTCATACCAGGTTTTATTATCAAACTTCTGCGTTCTCAGGTAAAAAACAATTGATCCCTTGTCTTTCTTGTTAACATGCTTATCCTCTATCATTCTTTCAAGGCGGTTCTTCTTGCCATCTGACGTATCAGACTTCAGTGTAATATCGAAATGCTCTACGGCATTGCCAAACTGGTCTTTTAATCGAAAAACAAGCTGTGCATGTCCTTCGTATTGCTCCTGCTTGTTCCACTCGAGCAGCGTAGACTTTAACTTTGCCGCCCTGTCGAAGGTACTTTTATTTGCCTCTCTAAAGACCTGGGCCGCTTCACCATAGGCAGCCCTGTCATAGGGCGTTTCCAACGCTCGTTTAAGGAGAGACATCACGTCAGGCCGGTTATCTTTTCCTGAAACAATACCGATATCTTCACCGTAATGGGCCGTTTCATAAATAACTGAAAAGGGAATTTCCGTCCTGTTTTTACAAAGCCCACTTAGATCAAATTCATACCATGAATCTTCAAGGCGCTTATTATTTAAACGGTCTTCGATAAGAGCGGCCAGTTGCTCCACATGAACGTTATAAGCCTTTTCTTTAGGTGTAACGGGAATATAGTTAAAATTCAGGTTACAGGCGCTCGTTCTAACTGTATTATCTGCCGAATCCTCCTTCACATAACGTATGGGAACAGGTCGCAAAATGCCGAGCGTCTGGGAACCGTTCATACAAAATTCCTGCACCTGAAAATCGTCATACATGTCGTTGTCTTTTTCCAGATAGCTAATATGCAAATCAAGCGTTTTCCAGGAGCCAAATTCCAGTTCATCAAGTATCCGCGTCCCTCTGCCTGTTCCCATAATAAAACGTCCCCATCGGGACAACTGTCCTTGACCAATATGAGCCAGACCACTACCGAAGTTAGCCCCCGCCAGGTGGACAAGATTGTTAATGGGGGAAGGTTTTGCGCTAAACTTCCTGATCCAGTTTCTTACCACCAATGCGCCCGTGCTGTGAATAATGACATGAAATCCCTTTTCAAGCAGTTCAGGGAATTTCTCTTTCAGGGCCCTGTCCATGGCAAAACTGACGTCATCAAGAGCTACACCATCACTTAGTGATATCCACCGACTCAGGTTAATATCTTTTACATTCTCTGCGCCAAATTCCCTTCTTAAATCTGCGGGAAGAGAACCATAAATATCTTCAACCTTATTATCCTTGCCTTCCGATGAATAACCATGAATTAAAAGTATGGGATCCATATTATCTCCTTGAATCTATTTATTACTTTCAAAGCAGCCCTAAATTTTTCCAGCCGTCTCTACGGAGCTCTCAGGCTCAAGCTGAGCACCGGGCATGACATCTCCTATCATTTCGTTGATTTTTTTCTTCACATCTTCAGCCTTGGCGCCATTACCAACGGCCTGCTGGAGATTAACCAGGTTGGAAGCTATACTGACCTGCTGCTGACTCTGCGTCGCTGCAAGGTTTGCCTTAAGTTCCTGCTCTTTGGAAGTAATCTTGAGTTTCGCACTTCCCATAAAGAGTGACTGAAAAGTTTCAACGAGGCGACTTAAAACAGTGTAAGTAAGGTCTGCCGAAAATCCACCGAGCATGGCAAGGAGGGGTCTAACAATACCTTTTTCCAGGAAGGCAACATCACCGCTTAAATTCATTTTGAAATACTCTTCAGAAACCATGACGGCAAGCACCAGTCCGGCAATAAGACCCAGAAAAAACCTGATCCAGTAGGAGGCATGATAGGTAGGATCGAAGGTCCCTTTTGTTATATATGAGTTCGCTTTGTAGAGCCCGGCAAAGGAGGCCCCCAGTCCGGCTGCCGCAAGATAGAAGAAGAGGTTTAAAAGAAGGTCAGGACCAAATTGAGACATAATATTGCCGCCATGCTCACTAACAGCTTCCGTCATAGCCAGAAAGACGAAGAAAGTCAGCGATATAATGGCGGCAACCATCATCTGACGAATGAGTGAAACAGGCCCAAGGAATTTAAAAATTCCCGTAGCTTTTTGTTCCATATCGAGGAGAAGAATCGTTCTCGGTTTGGCAGGCTCTACTATTTTTACAAGCATTCCATGGGCAGCAACGAGCTCACTTATATCCATGTCTTGCCTCACCTTTGCCTCCTCTTCGACACCTGCTTCATCTTTCACGGTGAAACCTTCAATTGTTTTGATAACAGACGCCGGCACTTTACTTCCGTCTGCCAGGGCGTATTCAGCCATTGCCCGTGCTTCTCTGTATAACTGGTCACGCAGATTTAATCGTGCATAGGGATTGTATGTTACTTTTTCTTCCATAAAAAACTCCTTTTTATAGTAGTAATGCTCTATCCTTTATCATACATTCGCATATTTTTTGTATGCCTCTGAAAGCTTCACATCATACTGATTCTCGGCATATGCCGGCCCGTTATATCCTTTTGCAAGAGCAGCCCAGTCTTTATTCCTTAAATCATGGAGAAGGTTTGAAGCTTTAATAAAATTAACAAAGGCCTTGAGGTGCTCTTTTTCACTTCTGTATTGAGCATCAACAAATTCCCTGACTGTCTCAAATCCACACTTGGAATGATTAAATCCCATTATTTGAAAGGTCCCCCAGGAAGCTGAACAGAGGGCCGCTTCCTCGTTTATCTCCTTCGCACGGTTTAGTCGGTCATATTCGCCCAGGCCTCCCTTGTAATGGCTTTTCTCCCATTTAGGATAGAGAATATCTTCATTTCCCTCTTGATATTGCTCGGGATCCATATCTTTTTTCTTGAGTTGTTTCCAGAAGATATGGCCTTCAAAAAGTATTTTAGGATCACCGTTATCCAAAAAACCCTTTCCCCTTGATTCAACTTCATAAACAGCTTTAATGGCAGGGATTTCAACCCCCATTGCATTCGCCACGTTGCTAATATCCCGATCAGTCAAAAACCTGCTTACACTTTCATCAGGCTCTGAAGAGACCTCTTTTTCAGCAGGTTGTTCCTTTTCCAGTGCAGTCCAGGTATTCTTGCCGACTATGCCATCTGCACCAAGACCACTTTTAGTCTGAAAGTCCCTAACGGCCTTTTCCGTGCCACTTCCAAATATGCCGTCTTTATCAACCTTATAACCATGCGTTACAAGTAAGGTCTGAAGTGTAATAACGTCATTGCCCCTTGAACCTCTTTTTACAAGTTTCATTTGTCTCCCCCAATCATTCTTCTTATTATTAATCCCTGCATTCAAGCTTCCCCGCTTCTTCACTCTCCGTAACTTTTAAGGTATAAATACCGGCAGGTGTAATAGGAGCCATCCGCCTTGCCTTACATAACACTTCAAAGAGGAGTTCATCGCCCGATTTTATCTCACTCAGCGTCATATCATCCTTTGTCTTTGCACAGATAATATGGTTACCAACCTGTATAGGCGTTCCAGATATAACAGTAAAGTTCTGGCCTCTCTCTTTAAAGGCAAAACCATACTGGTCTCCATCGACAGTATCTTGTAAAACATTTGGCCTGCACTCTTCCTGGAAGGAATAGGAGCCGTAATCAATATCATTACCAAGAAAGGGAATGTAATACTTCTGCGCCTTCCACTGGAGAAGAAGTTCTCTCTCCTTATTTTCCTCGGTATTATAAACACCACGCGCCTGATAGCTGACACTTGAACAACCACTAATTAGTAGAACGACGACAACAGTTATTTGCATTTTAAAAAGCATATTCTCCTCCTTACAGTATTTAGCCTTTTCCGTAACGAACAATCATCTGTCTGATTGACATACAAACATCAGCATCATTCCAGTAAGCCGTATGCGCCCCCAAATGTCCACTTTCCGTAATAATACTTCGGGGCATTACATCCCAACCCATTGAATAAGTCTGGTCATCAGGAAAACGTGCCCTAAACTTCCCTTCATCCCATGGAAGCCCGGCAACACTACCTGAAACAACGGGATCAGTGGGATCCCAATCATTTATCCATGGAAAGAGTGCGGTATCCATATCCACAGCCTGTCCTTCCGGCATGAGTGAACTCATCTTTTTCCAGTCCCGGTCAAAAAGATCGAGGGCAATGGGGGATCCAAGGGTAACCAGCCCCTGAACAGGCCTTGTTTCTGCCTGGTTATACTGAAAAAAGCCGTCTTCATTAACAAGTTCATTAAGGGCGTCAAAGGCATAGATCGTTCCCAGGCTGTGAGCGACGATAAAGAGGGGCTCCTCCTTTTCATAACTCTCCATGATCTTTGATTTAAAACTGTCTACGATGAGCCGGTAAGTGTCCCCTTTTAAAAGCGCAATCCCCACATCACCAACAAGGTCAACGGCCTGTTCGACTATCCACCCGCTAATCTTGTTGCCCGTCATGGCGGCAAGAACCTTTTTTATAAGGTAGGATGCCTCATCATTGATATCTTCATACTTGAAGATATCCGTTTCAAAAGGAACATCCATACCAGCCAGATGTTTTTCGAGGTTTTTCCTAATAACTTCATGCTGACGTAAATCTTGATCATCCCCCGTCTGAACACCATGAATAATAAGGACTTTGCTTTTATTGTTAAAATTGACCCCCATAAATACCTCCTATTAAGTTTGAAAATGATTTCCACCCCACCTTATAATCCTGTAAAGTTCCTATCCCTGTTTCTACTTCAAAAGCTTGAACTGACATTTATATCAATAAGCCAAGCCTCTTTCAAGGCCTAACATCAGAAAAGTGCAATTATTTCAGGCAGTTAATAATTTAACAATAAAAAAGGATGAAAGTTTGAAATAGTGGTCCATCACTTTATATCGGGGCTGCCAGGAATGAGCATTAGAAATATGAAAGTCCCTTTATTAGCAAATTTTTCATTACTATCAACGAGATAGTTGATTCCCTGTATAAACAGTGATAGTCTAGTTGAATTCATCTATTGATCTTACTTTTGTTCCACAAGGAGAACCCACATGGATGCCGGACAGCGAGTTACCAACTACCACGCCATCTTTGACCTTGCCAGGGAAGCCAGTAAATCTGTAAAAGAATTTATGCGCCCCCATCTGGAACATGCCCGAACAAAGTTGGGAACGTCTGTTTCCGATTATTCCCTTCCTTACATCATCGACCCCGAAGTAAACCAGGTTCTAGACAAGGCCATGAAGGAACTGGCCTATCTCTTTATCTACCGGAATAAAGATGCCATCGGTGAAGAGAGCGATTCCTATCTTATGATTGATCATGGTTCAACGGCAGATTTAAGGCCCAGGTCTTACAAGGCTCCGGCAGGCCTAAAAAACCAGAACCTGCGAAGAGCACTCGAAGCGGCACCGCAATATATGTTTCTTCTCGATTCGGGGATCATGGAAAGCTGGCTCGGCAGCAATGGCCGGGGACGAATCCTCATGGAAAAACTGAGCAGACTCTTTGTCGATGCGGCAGATGAAATGGCCGACACGAAAGGACAGGAGGAAACCCCTTACTTTCTGCTCTGGATATTGCTTAATAGCTACTCAAAAATAACGGAAGTAGTAAACAATATCCCCGTTGCCGATGAGACAAAAAAGATAACTGCCGAGGCGCTTGTCGTCGGTCTTCATCTGGTAAATGAATTTGTGAGAGGACAACTCCTTGATGCCCGTCAGGCCCAACTGCCACCCCGTTCGCGCATAGCCCTTTGCTGGTCGGCCCTTTTAAGCCCGGTATTTTCCTGCTCAAATGAAAAAGACACGCTCAACAACTGCAATGCCTATGACGTCCCTGCATCCATACTCGGTGATGAGGCATCGGATTTTGTGAAAAAAGCAGGCAGCCTTTCCAACTTTGCAAGCTTCGAACAGAGTCTTGACAAATTCCTTTCTTCTAAAGGGAAAATTAGAACAGCAGCAATAAAAAGCTACCGGGCAGCCTTTTATCGTCATGCCATGCTCGGTGTTCTTAGTGCAGGCCTTCCGATGGACAGTAAACTCTTTCCCACAATGGAGCAGTTTTTCCTGGACCCTGAAAAAATGAATAAAACCCTCTCTTCCGGGCAGAGCAGGAAAGCACTGGTAATACTGACTAAAAGCCTGGCAAAAGAATTTAAAGATGCCGAAATACTATCAAAAAAGCTTGTCGAACTGGCCACCCTTTTCAATAAGTACAGTAATTGGCGACCTTTAAAAGCACTTAAAATGAAGAAGGATGTCGCCCTTAAACAAATCCGGATGAATATAGCCGCCGATCTTGCCGACAGGTTAATGACCTCTTATGCCAAAGAAATGATGGGCAGCTTTAAGCCGAGAAGCGGCAAAGAGTCAGACAGGGAACTGGGTGAGCAATATTCAAGTGGACGCCTTTACCAATTCGGATCAAGACCTATTCTGAAAAAAGCCAAAGCAATTTCCAATGTAGGCCACTATTTCATTGACCTTAAGGATTATACGAAGCGTACGGCACTTTTTAAGGAAGATGTAATGGCTCACTTTATTCGTGAAGAGTTTTATGAGCCCATTCTCCGTATTGCCAAATCAAAATTCCAGGGCCTTTCCCAGCTTGAAGACAGGGGGGGAATTTATTTAAACAACCTCCTTGGTGACGCCGTTTCCCTCTCCGGTGATATTGTGGGCATCGTTGAGATTACCATACAGATCAGACGCCACCTCGAACAATATGCGGAGCTCCTTAAAAAGCGTCAGCAAAGAGAAGATCTTGCCAGACGGGCGCAAGAAATCAAAAAACGTTATACCAGTGAAATCAATGTCTGCCAGTCAAAGAGAAAAGAGCTTCTATCCTTTGGTGAGAAGGCTAATGAAAAGATTCGGGCAATACAAGAACGTGAAGAAGCGCTTAAAAACGATATGCAACACGAACTGGACCAGCTCACAGGTCAGCATCTCATTTCGGGCAGCTTTATCTCTTATGGCGCATCGGCTAATGTTATCACCTTTGACGATTCACTCTGGGGCCAGCAGAAGGTCTCTATCTGTGAAAAAATCAACGAATCGGCTAGAGGAACCTCAAGACCAGGCTCGGTCATCGCTCCCATCAACCAGCTTCTGGAGTTGGAAAAGAAAAGATTGAAGCTCCCCAAACTGGAACTCCCTTTCCTCGTCTATGTAGGTAATTCATTGGGCCTCCCCCTGGGACCACAGTATGAGCTTGCCCTTAGAAAAGCCTTTTCTAGCGGCAAGGGCCAGGAGGCCTACAAGCATTACGTTCAGGCAGCACAGATTCATGTCAGGCAAATCCTTTCATCAGGTGTGAGGGGAATAAAAGGTTACCTTAAAAAGGGGATGGCCATTTATAATGCCGGTGACGCCTTAAGCGGCGAAGCACTTATGGCCTACCGGAAGGCCTGTGCCCGTAATTTCAAATTTGTAGACCTCAACTTTCCTGCTAAAGCACTCGAAGTAGAAATCCGAAAAAACTATGCCTTTTTCGACACCACCTTAAGGCTCGTCGTCGCCATCAATGCCAATGGAGAAATAAGGCAGATCTTCCACTATGCCGGAGCCGTAACTTTCAAGGGTTTTGAAAGCGCCCTGCCTACAGAAATCTGGGAAATTCTCGATATGAACAGTCGATTCGGACAAATGATGGGAATGTCGCAGCAGTTAATGGGAGCAGTAAGGCAGGTGGGTGCTGGGGTTGCAAAGGCAAATAACTGAATTTTAAAAAAGATACTTGAATAAGATTTGCACTAATTCACCATAATTTCCGATGAACATGTGAGGGTTTGCCATTCCGAATAAAGGCTCCCCCTTATTCTCTCCATTTTATTTCTGTAACAGGGCACGGGGAACCTTTAAAAACCAAGAAAGGGCGGTATAGATCTAAGATCTATACCGCCCTTTTACATATACTGCTTATAAAATTACTTAATCATATAAGGTTTAAGCGGTGTAGCTTTCTTTTTGATGGGCCCGGAATGACAACGTGCGCAATCGGAAATAGGGAAAGCCACCTTTTCAACCTTTGTAGAATGACACCATCCGCACCACTTTCCTTCGACAACTTCATTCATAGTCATGGGGTTTTCACCGGCAACAGGCTCAAAGAAAGGCTTGCTGTCCGTCTGTGCTTCATGACAGTTGGAGCAGGCCAGCCACTGAGTATGGGCCTTATGCGGGAAAATAACATCAGGCGTCCAGCCAACAGCGGGAATGACAATATCGATATTTAAAACCATCATATCGTCATCATCTTCTGTAATTTTTCCAATGGGCATGATTTCTTTATTGTTCATTGCCTTTACCCAGTTAACCCTGTTTCCAAAATTATCCTTCGTAAGCCCCGTCATGCCTGCAAGAGGTGCAAGGAGTTCATTCTGAACAGAGGGCAGAGCCGCATCATGGAGGCCATCGGTAGCAGGGGCCATTTGTGGTGCCGGAGCCGGTGTATGCAGCCTGTTAAATTGTAGGTGAGGTGCAAGTTGAGTATTCTGCCTTGCCTTGGAAATTTCAGCAGACAAAGGCTTTATAGTCGTAACGGCACCCGAACGGGGAGCTATTTCCTTTGCGTCAACATCATAGGTAAGCTTTTGCTGGGATAATGCCGGAGTAACCAAAAAGAGTAATACCAGGAAGGTGAGAGATGCTTTTAATATTATATTTTTCATCTTGCCCCCCCTTTCTTCTTGCTCTTAGGCTGTACAACAGGAGGTTTAACAAGCGCTGCCGCACCTGAAGGCATCAATTGTTTTGTCGTGGGAGTACCTGTATGGCACCTGTCACAATAAAAAGCCGACCAGGCGACCTGACCGTTATGACATGCGCCGCAAAACTTTCCTTCAACAATATCGGTCATTTTAATATCATTGGCACCCAGCTTCATTTTAAAGCCAAGATCCTGGTGGCAAACTTTACAGGTAATACGAACCCGGTGAACCCAGTGAGGAAAAACAACGGCCCTCATTCCATTTTTACTGGCATAGTTATCAAGCACCTTATCACCGTATTCCGCTCTCGAGTCTCCCGACAAGAGCGGTGAAGCGACAAAGAGCACTGCCAGCACAAGCAACAGCACAAATCTTTGCATTCTTACCCTCCATTTATTTGGAATCATTTTCTCTGCAATGCCCAGACTTTGCTCATGGGCAAAAGGTGAAACAGGAAGCTACTTTTATATTGCTCATCAACTCTTTTGTCAAGGGAAAAGGCCTGAAAAATAGATATTAAGAACAAATGAATTTATGATGCCTCAAAATTTAGTTTGCTTACCCAGCGGAACCCTGTCAGATTTGTGAGGAAAATCTATTTTAAGTCTTTTTTTGATTACAACAAGAGGCTTTTATCGGGTATAAATCGGATAATCCTGAAAAATTTTTTTGTGCCCTTAATTCAGCCTGAACAGGATTGAATATTAGAAAGAATCAAAAGAGAAAGGTGGCAGGAAAATCAGGCAGCCAGCGTTCTTTGCCTTTTATAGTCAATAATACTCCTTTTTACCTCATCAGGAGTTTCAAGAAATTTGAGCCCCATACCAAGCCTAAAGGCAGAAGAATTACCGGGAAGAGTATCTACGACTCTAACTACCTTGCCACAAGCCTTAAGGGGATCACCGAGAGGGCTCAGTTTGAAAAGAGCATCTACCCGGGCTCCTACGTCGAGAGAATAAATACTGTTAATAAACATGCCCTCTTCGCTTATATCAAGGATCTTGCCTTCTCCCTTGAAATTTTTGAAAGAGTAAACAACCTTACCTTCACAGGGAACACGATTATACGCCCTTTCGACAATATTGACATATTTCCTGATAGAACGAAAAAAATCTGCTTTTTTAATCGGTTTAAAGAGGAAATCATCACAACCGGCCAAACGACACTTTTCCTGAGCGTCACTATCCCAGGTATTGGCCATCATAATAATAGGCACTGCCCTGAATTCAGGATTAGCCTTGATTATCTGGCAGCACTCATCGCCATTCATATTCGGCATTTTATAATCCATAATAATGATATGAGGACGATCATTCATAATTGCCTTTAGTGCTTCCACACCATCACCGGCAGTAGCAATATCACAGATGCTCCTTTTAAGAAAGGATTCCCCCTGTTTCAGGAAATATTTCGCATCATCGACAATAAGTATTTTTATAGCAGATTTCATCTTCATAAGAAAAACTCGACTCCCCCAAAATTTAGGTGATCATTCTAGCATTAAGAGGAATATATTTCAACTCCCTCAAAGAAAAAAATTAGCATAAAATCATTACAATTTTACAATTTCATGGACAATAATTTTTTCACCCTCAACAGACCATCGAATATCAAGATCCATGACGGCCAGAGCAAACTTTGCCTTCGAATATTTAGGGGTGTAATACCCCGGCCTCGGATCCATACTCAGCATCTTCTCAATAATCGTTCTTAGATCATGAGCACCGGCTTCCTCTTCCAGGGAGATTATTTCTTCCGCCTTTTTGGAAAAGAGTATATCAAATATCGCCTGTGGAGACTCAGGTGCATAACCTCCCCTTGCATCGGCGATTGAGTCAGAATAGGGAAGGTAGGGTTTTATATCGATCACCGGTGTGCCCTGGAGAAGATCGAGGCCCTTAACATGAATAAAGACCTTACCCTTTTGATAGGATATCCGTTCCAGTTCAACGGCCGACATACCTATCGGGTTCGGCCTGAAAGGAGAGCGTGATGCAAGAACGCCTACTCTCTTGCTCCCACCGAGCCTCGGTGGTCTTACTGTGGAAGCCCAGCCCTCATTGGCACTATCATGAAAAATAAAAAGAACCCATATGTGGGAAAAGCCATCAAGAGCCCGCACGAGCTGCTCATTATTGAAGGGAGGCAACAATTCAATGGTTGCCTTCGCCTCGGGAATAATTCCCGCTTGCCTGGGAATGCCGAACTTTTTCTTAAATATTGAATGGACAATACCGATAGGCGTAAGGGAAAGATCACCACCGTCGCCTGTTTTTTTGTCTTTACACATGGAGGGGATAAAAAGATTACTTCCTTATTATGTGGGATGTACTTTCAGATCACTGAGCCTAGGTTGCTCTTTTTTTAAGTTCCTCAATCTCATGCTTTGCGGCAATAAGGGAATCAGTGGTTTCTCGCAAACGGTTAGCCAACAGCATAGAGAATATGCGGAAGATTACATACATGAAGGTACTCTTATCTGACTTATCAAGCATATTCATGTAGGAGGAATCGACCATGAGGCAAAGCGTTTGGTTAGTCGCCCTTACCGTTGCTGACCGGGGTCTCGACTGTATAACCGCCATCTCGCCAAAAACATCACCTGGTTTTCCCAACTGTGTCAGTTCAATACCATCTTTTTCAATACTAACCTTACCGGAAAGGATAAAGAATATGCAGTTATCCTCATCACCTTCTTTAATAATGACTTCACCGGTCTGGTACTCCCTGACCTTACTAAACTGCATGAGTCCCTGAATATCATCCTTGTCAAAGGATTTAAGTATAGGCAGTTCTCTTAGTCGTTCAACAATGACGGCATTTTCATCGAGGAAATCAGATTCCTTCATAGAGTTTAAGCCTCCTCTTTAACATTCGGAAATTCCCCACAAACCAACTTATACCACATGGCCTCTAATCTAGCAACAGTGATATTTCAAACATTTAAGAGATATCTAATAATTCCTGGCGAGACGATAAAGGAGTCAAAACAAAATCTATTTAAGGAAAAAATTTTACTTCAGATGTCCAGGTGCTTCAGCTTCGTAAGTTTTAAGCAGCCACTTAAGATCACTCCTTCGCTTGTGTATTGCTTTTGCAGCAAACTCCTGCAATTCCAGGTAATTCGCTTCACGGCCATTTTGTCCTTTAAACCAGTGAGAAGCATTTTTAACCTCTTCCCTCAACAAAGGGAGTACTTTTTCCGATAAGGTCCAGATTTTGAGAGCCTCAAAAGAAGAAATACCATCGGGGACAGAAGGTTGTTTCCCTCTATAACTATCAAGGATCGACCATACTTTGGCCACAAAGGAAAGAGGCACCTCATCATAGGAATAACCAAGTTCTGCCCCCATGTCAGCGGTATATAGAAGGGCATCCAATACTGCCATGGTAAGCCTCTCATTTTGTAATGTCTCCATATTAAACCATTCCACAAGGGGAATAAAGTTCCTGTCGTATTCAAGGTCTGAAGGTGAAAGCAAATTCAAATTAGAGACGCCCATAGAGTCGAGCCATCTGAGCAAACCAGACGGATAAAGACTTTCCCTGTGAGGCCAGAGAGAAATTCCAACACTTTCATAGGCCATGAGGAGCATCTCTTCCGGATAAAGCTGAGCACTATCTTTCCAGTCCATCTGATGGTCATATGAGATCAAGGCTGATTCCAGTTTATTTAATATAAAGGAGGCAGCCTTATGAGGAAGAAGAGGATCCTCCGCTAGCCATAAATTATCAGGATCAGGCCTTAACAGTATAGCGCCATATCCACTCTTTTGAAGATAATCTCCAAGACTTGTTTTAAAGGTTCCAGAATACGGATCTGCTGATAAGACAAGGGTCTCACCTGTCGCTTCATTGACATAAATAATCGCTGACCCTGAAAATTTGCCTGGCCTGGCACTCCCCCTCGCGATTAGAAGGGAGGCAAGACCACCACCACGGGAAATAAGAATATCACCACTATGTACCTTAATACCCTGAACAGTCGCAGCCGGTGTAGAAGAGCCAACCTCTCTCAGTCTCACGAGAGGCGGAACTCTCAGGCCATCAAGCCTTAGAAGAAGCTCTTCAGAAGCCAGTCTGCCGCTATTCAGGACTTTGTAGAGAGCATTCCTTACATCATTATCCATTTCCCAGGCTTTGGATGCATGAACAACCTGAGTTCTGACTTTATAAATAAAGTTTAGAGCCTTTGAGGCTAATCTCTTTTCAGACGAGGCTCTGCCACAAATTTTTATTTCAAGATCTGTCAGATTTTTTAGTTTTTCAATATTAAGGGACATGCTTGAGGCATGAAGGGAAGATAATAAGCGATAACCTTCCTCAATAAGCTTATCCATTGCTGCAGACGCCTCTTCATAGGGAATTTCCCTGCCGGAAACATAACTTTTTTCAAATATGTGGAAGAGGTTTTGAGACGTAAGGGGCATAGCAACATTATCTGTGGCAGACAATGCCCCGGAGGGGTGAAGTAGAAAAAACAGAGATATGAGAATCAAGTATTTTAAAGGCATAAGAATAACGCAGGTTAAAAGGTCTTATACCTTTAGAGTATATCAGAAATAAGGATTCTATGAATATTTAATGGGCCTTATTGAGGATCGTAGTTGAGCCAGGGAGCGAGCCAGCCTTCCATGCCTTTAGTATCCACTCCCTT
>Ga0316190_10002455_pt1 | contig 13442 bp, 16 predicted proteins | sample Eddworburrow2_MG_FD_204929 | JGI IMG/M metagenome (GOLD analysis project Ga0316190, IMG submission 204929) | Coastal sediment microbial communities from Maine, United States - Eddy worm burrow 2 | ecosystem: Environmental > Aquatic > Marine > Coastal > Sediment | place: USA: Maine | collected... | reverse complement strand
CCCTTCCGGATCATGATATTCAGATTGAGGAAACGCTTAGTCTGAGCGCCTCGCTGCATGAGCAGATTGACCGCGAACCGATGCGTGGCAAAGAGCGTACCATTGCCCATGTTCTGATCGACTCACTCGAAGATGATGGCTATTTCCGCTCCGATCCCAATGAGATCGCCAAGATAACGCGTAGCAGCAGTGAGGCTGTTATTACCGTACTTGAGGCCGTGGTACAGGAACTTGATCCGGCAGGCATTGGTGCGCGGGATCTTATCGAATGCCTGCTGCTGCAATTGAGTGACAATGATGATGCCAGCAAGCTGGTTCGACGCTTGCTGCTTCACTTCTCCGACCAGCTGTTTGAACCGGATGATGTTCTGGTCGGCCTGCTGGAGTGCTCCTTCGAGGAGCTCGATCAGGCACGGGCACGCATGCGCCGTCTGGACCCATTTCCGGGCCACGGCCTGCGCGGAGACAATAATATCTACGTTCGCCCGGAGATTATTTTCCGCCGAAGCAACCGCGATATTGAGGTGGAAATTCCCAGCTCTACACGCCGTTCACTGCGTATAAGTCACCAGTGGGATGGCCAAAAATGGGCAGGGTCAGACAGCGCCTTCATGGATAACGCCATGCAGGAGGCCAGGTGGCTGCTCCATGCGCTGGATCAGCGCAGCGAAACGCTGATGAAGGTGGGCATCTGCCTGGCAAAACGTCAGCGTGCCTTCCTCGAGCATGGAATCCTTGGCCTGAAACCGCTAACACTACAGGATGTGGCCGAAGAGGTGGGGCTTCACGAGTCCACCATCTCACGTGTCACCAATGGTAAATATGCCGAAACACCGCTGGGCCTGATCGAGATGCGGTGCTTCTTTTCAGCAGGTCTGCCGACACGCGGAGGCGGAACCATCTCCGTCTATCGGGTTCAGCAACGTGTGAAGGCACTGATTGAATCTGAGCCGATCGGTAACCCGATCTCAGACCAGGAGATTGCGGACCGGCTGATGACTGAAGGAATTGAGATTGCCCGCCGTACCGTTGCCAAGTATCGTGAACAGGTTGGACTGCCACCCAGCAGCCAACGCAGGCGAAATGACAAGGCGCGTATTGCCCGAAGAGAGGCAACCGGGGCATCGGCATGACAGGAGGCGCATCCTGTCGCCGGAGAGATTGATCACCATGTGGTCATAATTCTGAAAGGGAGCACCCTTTCAGGTGGAGTCGCAAGGAAGCGGTCTCCATAAGTTGAAAATTGCGGAGGTAAATTATGCAAGTATCCATTACAGGGCGTCATGTGGAGCTGACTGATCCACTCAAAGGTTATGTCGATGACAAACTCCAGCACCTGAAACACTCATTCGACCATGTGGTCGATGTACACGTCGTGCTCTCCGTTGAAAAATTCCGGCAGCGTTGCGAAATCAACATGCAGGCCAATGGAATTAGTATTCATGCACGTCATGAGACAGAAGATATGTACGCCTCAATCGATGGAGTAGTGGACAAACTGAATCGGCAGCTGAAACGCTACCGTTCCAAACTGCAAAGACACCAGGGCCAGCATGGACAGCGCAAGGGCCGTGAGATCAAAGTCTCTCACCGCATCCTGGATGTTGCTCAGGAGAGAGACGAGCTGACTGAGGACTTTCAGCCTGCAACGCTGAATCATGAGAATATCAATGCTCAGCCAATGAGTGTTGATGAGGCGGTCATGCAGCTGGAACTGGATGAGAACCAGAACGTCTTCTTCTTCACCAATCAGGATACCGACTCTCTGAATGCACTCTACCGTCGCGCAGATGGTACGTTGAGCTGGATTGAGCCGGAAGCTCAATAAAAGAGGCTCTGATCTCTGCCATGGACACGACAACTCTGATTCAACCGGAAAGGGTGCTGCCAGACTCGACAGCAAGCAGTAAACGCGCGCTGCTGACCGAACTGGCAAACTCTCTCTCTGCAATGGACCCGGATCAGGTGCTTGAAGTGGTCATGGCAAGAGAACATCTGGGCAGTACCGGCATCGGCCACGGTGTAGCAATACCTCATGGCCGCATGTCGGATCTGACTAATCCGGTCATTGCGCTGGCAAGGCATAAGGACGGCATCGATTTCGACGCCATTGATGGTGCGCCAGTTCATATTGTGATCCTGCTTCTCGTGCCGGATAGTGAGGATCGAACCCATCTGGATCTGCTGGCCCGACTGGCCCGGCTGCTGCAGCAGGGCTCGTTCCGGGATGCCATCATGCATGCCGACTCTCCCAAGGCCATCTCCGAGCTCTTCTGCGAAGAGAGCCTTCAATAAGATGAGTCCACACCCCCCCCGTATCACCATTGGTGAACTGCTCGAAGAGCGGGGCGAAGCAATGAAGATGGAGCTCATCGCCGGAGAAAATGGGCTCTATCGCTATATTGATCACCCCCGTATGCAGAAGCCATCGCTGGCTTTTGCCGGATTTCTTGAAAATCTGAGCGACTATCGCCTACAGGTGGTGGGGCTTACAGAGCTTCACTACCTTGAAACACGGCCCGAAGCCGAACGTAAAGCCGCGGTAGATGCAGTATTCGACCTGCGCCTTGCCGGGGTTGTCGTTACCGGTGGTGAGACAACGCCCGACATCATCCTTGAAGCAGCGCAACGAACCGATACGCCGCTGATGACCACACCTCTGAGATCATCGGTCTTCATGACCGATATGATGCTCTTTCTATCAAAAAGACTGGCTCCAAGCGTCTTTCAGCACGGCGTCTATCTCGATATTTTCGGTGTCGGCGTACTGCTGACCGGTGCCAGTGGCATCGGCAAGAGCGAGATCGCACTGGAGCTGATCGAGCGCGGCCATCGTCTGATTTCGGATGATATGGTTGAACTGATCAGGCAGGGACCGGAAGTTCTGGTTGGCCATAGCCCTGAATCGCTGAAATATCATATGGAGATTCGAGGGCTGGGTATTCTCAACATTCGTGACCTCTACGGTGCTGCAGCCATCACGGATACCAAGCGTCTGCGTCTGGTGATTGATGTGATCCCGTGGGAGAAGCTCTCCGAGGAGGATCGCATTCTGGGTGGAAACAGCACCACGACGATCAACGGGGTGACACTGCCCCAAATCCGGATCCCCATTCGCCCCGGCCGCTCTCTCGCCGTTATCATTGAGGTGGCCACACGTAACCAGCTGCTGAAACAGCGTGGCCTTGATAGTAATCAAGCCTTCACCGAGGCACTGGAAGAGCGCATTCGCAAAGGCAGCGCCAAATGAACGGGGCATAGAGATGCTGATGATGATTACCGGCCTCTCAGGTGCAGGAAAGAGTACGGCACTGCATGCGTTGGAGGATCTGGGCTTCTTCTGCACCGATAATCTGCCGGTGGAGATGCTCTCCGGCTGGGCCGAGCAGGTAGAGCGGCAGCATCAGAACGCAGCTGTCTGCGTCGACATTCGAAGCAGCTCCAACCCGGAAGAGCTCAACCATGCGCTTGAGAAAGCACTCGGCGAAGATGCGTGGCAACTGCTCTTCATCGACGCCAGTGATGAAGTGCTGCTGCGCCGCTTTTCAACCTTGAGGCGCAAACACCCGTTCAGCTCCGATGAAGAGCTCTCCAAAACCATTGATGGTGAACGCAATGCACTAAAACAACTACGTGAGCATGCCAATCTGGTTCTCAACAGCAGCAGCCTCAATCCATACGAGTTGTCAGATATGGTTGAGTCATTCTGGAAAAGCCGGTTTGAGAGTGCGCACCTGCCACATGATATGGTCTGCTCCATCATCTCCTTCAGTTATCAGCGCGGCCTGCCTCCCGCTGCCGATATGGTCGTGGATATGCGCTTTCTCCCCAATCCGCACTATAACCCCGAACTTGCCCCGCTTACCGGCCAGGACGCGCCTGTTCAGGCATTTCTGGCGGGGCTGGAGGATGTGAAAGAGGCAGAAGAGAAACTGTGCGACTGGCTCGACTTCATCTGGCCCCGGCTGAAGCGGGAACGAAAGCGTTATTTTACACTGGCCTTGGGGTGCAGTGGCGGCAGACACCGCTCTGTCTATATGGCTGAGAGGGTGGCAAAGTGGTTGCGTGATCAGGATATTGCCACGCCGGTTCTGGCCCATAGAGAGCTGGATCGAACCGCCTCATAACCATGCACGCGAGCCCCTTTTTCAGGAGTAGCAGATGATTGGAATCGTACTCATAGCACACGCCCGTATCGCCAGCGAAATGCTGACGGCAGCTGAGCATGTGCTTGGAAAACAGTCTCTTATTATGCCGTTAAATGTTGAAGACTCCGACCGGGCCGATCAGCTTCATGAAGAGCTTCTGCAGATGGTTCGCCAAACCAACACCGGTGACGGCGTGCTGGTTTTTGCCGATATGTTTGGCGGCACCCCGTGCAATGTGGCTCTTAGTGTTATCAATGAGGGCAATGTTGAGGTGATATCAGGCTTTAACCTGCCATCGCTGATCAAGGCCATCTCTCTGCGCCAGCAACCCGGCAGCCTGCATGAACTGGCGCGGGAAGTGGTCTCGTCCGGACAACAATATATCTGTCTCGCATCCGATTATATGATCAAGAGCGATGATCAGGAATGCAAGCCAGCTAATGGAGATCAGCCTAATGTCTGAGCGGCGCGTACACATCCAGAACAAACTGGGGCTTCATGCCCGGGCATCTGCCCGGCTTGTCTCAGCCGCCACCCGTTACACCAGTGAAATCACGCTGGCAAAAGATGAGGTCAAGGTGAATGCAAAAAGTATCATGGGCATCATGATGCTGGCAGCCGGCAGAGGTACCGATCTTATTCTCGGAGCAGAGGGCAGTGATGCCGAAGAGGCGCTCGATACCATTGAGCAACTGATCAACAATCGCTTTGGAGAGGATGAGTAGCCGTGGCTGAAGCGGACAGGCCTACTTTCCGTGGCGGTGGGGTTGCAAGCAGTGGTGGCATTGTCATCGGCCATATCCAGAAGCTGTCTGCAGGCCGCCACCCGATCCCGGAGCGGGCTATTGAGCACGCCGAAATTCCTTTTGAACTGCAACGGCTGGATGCTGCCCTGCAGAAAGCGCTGAAGGAGTTGGATGAGGAGCAAGAACACCTGCTCGGTCTCAGGAGCCAGGAACCTTTGCTGGTTCTGGAGGCGCATCGCATGATGTTGCTCGATCCGGAGTTGGTCCAGAAAGTCCGCCAGCTCATCCAGGAAAAGCAGATCAATGCCGAGTGGGCACTGCGCCAGCAGCTCGATGTCATCGGATTGATATTTGATGAGATTGAAAACCCCTATCTGCGGGAGAAAAAAAGCGATGTTGAGCAGGTGGGTGCACGCATACTGCGCCAACTGATGGGCCAGTCGCTAAAGCTTGAGCTACCCACAAGTTCACAGCCCCAGATTCTGCTTGGTCAGGAGTTCTCACCTCAGGATATTGTAACACTGTGGCGTCTTGGTATTGCCGGTATCATCGCTGAACAGGGCGGCATGAACGCCCACTCCATCATTGTCGCTCGCGGTATCGGCCTTCCGGCACTGATTGGTTCGGACGATATTCTGGACAAGGCCGAAGATGGCGATGCCATCATTCTGGATGCCCAGCTGGGTAAGTGGATTCTCAACCCTGCCGAACTGGATCTGGAGCAGTACCGGGACTTTATGGCTGCTCTCGAAGTGATCCGTACCGGCCTTGAACGGTTTGCGGACAAACCCTCCCTCAGCAGCGATGGCAGCAGGCTTCCGATCATGGCCAATCTTGAGTTTAAAGAAGAACTGCCTCAAACCCACCGTGTGGGAGCAGAGGGGATAGGCCTCTTCCGAACCGAGTTCGCCTTCCTGCAGAGCCGTGATATGCCAAGCCATAGCACACAGCATCATCACTACTCCCATGTAATCCGCTCCATGAAGGGAGCGCCGGTCACCTTCCGACTGCTTGATATCGGCGGCGACAAACCAGCTCTGTTCAAGCAGCTCGCCGGATACCGGTATGGTGGTGCCAATCCCGCCATGGGCCTGCGTGGCGTTCGACTTCTTCTGCATCTGCCGGAACTACTGAAGCATCAGCTGATGGCCCTGATCAAGGCTGCCGAAGGTGGTCCGCTCAATATTCTTGTGCCGATGGTGACCCGCGTTGAGGAGATGGAGCAGGTTCGGGACATGGTCGAAGCCTGTAAGCATGAACTGGGAATCACCAGCCATATTCCGCTCGGAGCCATGATCGAAGTTCCAGCTGCCGTGATGATTGCCCCGGAGCTCGCTGCCGTCTCCGACTTCTTCTCCATCGGCACCAATGATCTGATCCAGTATACGCTGGCAGCAGATCGTGGCGATGAGGATGTCGGCCTGATCTACAGGCCGGACCATCCGGCAATCTATCAATTTATCAAAATGTCGGTGAAGGCCGCCAAGAAGGCAGGAATCCCCATCTCTGTCTGTGGAGAACTGGCGGCGGACCCTGACTGGACACAGGTCTTTCTGAATATGGGCATGGACTCCCTCTCCATGAGCCTGAACAGTATTCTGACGATTCGTAAACATCTGAGCCATCTGAAGCATCAACCGAGCCCCGATTAACTCCCTCTCTTTGCCTGATTAGCCCTATCCGTTTACCATGTGCGCCTAAAAAGTTTACGGCGGAGAATAAACATGCGTTACGATTGGAGTGTTGATGAGATTGAGCAGCTGTTTGAGCTGCCGTTTAACGACCTGATGTTCCGTGCCCAGCAGGCGCACCGCGCCCATTTCGATGCCAACGAAATCCAGCTATCCACGCTTCTCTCCATCAAAACCGGTGGCTGCCCGGAAGATTGCAAGTACTGCCCGCAGAGCTCCCGCTACGAGACAGGCCTTGAGAAAGAGCTGCTGATGGCCAAGGAAGAGGTGTTGGCCAACGCCCGTGCCGCGAAAGAGAAGGGCGCAACACGCTTCTGTATGGGTGCGGCATGGCGCGAGCCCAAAGGCCGGGCATTTGAGATCGTGCTCGACATGATTCGCGAAGTCCGCGATATGGGTATGGAGACCTGTGCCACCCTCGGCATGCTCACCGAAGAGCAGGCGGAAAAGCTGCACGAAGCCGGGCTGGATTATTACAACCATAACCTCGATACCGATCCTGAATACTACAAAGAGATTATCTCCACCCGCACCTATGAAGAGCGTCTCGACACCCTGAAACATGTTCGTGCCAAAGGCATGAGCATCTGCTGCGGCGGCATTGTCGGCATGGGCGAAACCCGTCGTCATCGTGCAGGCCTCGTAGCCCAGCTTGCCCACATGAATCCGCATCCGGAATCAGTGCCGATCAACATGCTGATCAAGATTGAAGGCACGCCGATGGAGAATCTTGATGACCTCGACAGGTTCGAATTCATTCGCACCATTGCCGTTTCCCGCATCACCATGCCGAGCTCACATGTCCGCCTATCCGCAGGCCGTGAAGCGATGTCTGATGAGATGCAGTCCCTCTGCTTCCTGGCTGGTGCCAACTCGATCTTCTACGGAGAAAAACTACTCACCGCCGGAAATCAGGAGGCAGATGCCGACAAGGCCCTCTTCGAAAAACTCGGCCTGCGTGCCGAGGAGAAGGTGGATGTCCCATCCTCCCGCCGTATGGTGAATGCATAAGGCGGAAAGCCAGGTCTGAATGACCGCTTTCAGCTGCCACTTCAACCGGTCGATGCAACACACTCAAAGTTTGGTTATAGATGCCGAATTGTGGCCCCGATATAAAGCTGTTGCGGACGCCCAATGGCACCCTCTTTGTCTTCCTTGAGCTCAAGCCAGTGACTCGCCCATCCTGCAGTCCGTGCTACAGCAAATAGAGCTGTAAACATGCGGCTCGGAAAGCCCATCGCTTTAAGCAGTATGCCTGAATAGAAATCGACATTCGGATATAGTTTCTTTTCAATAAAATATTCATCATTCAAAGCGTAGTGCTCGAGCTCCAGAGCAACCATCATTAGCGGATCATTCTCCATCTTGAGATGGCGGAGAACTGATTTGGTTGTATCTCTGATAATGGCCGCGCGCGGATCATGGCTCTTATAGACACGGTGGCCGAACCCCATCAAACGATAGGAATCATTTTTATTTTTAGCACGCTTGATGACATGCGGAATGTTTTCAGGTGTACCGATCTCTTCCAGCATCTTCAGTACCGCCTCATTGGCTCCGCCATGAGCAGGCCCCCAGAGCGTGGCAATGCCTGCAGCAACACAGGCGAAGGGATTGGCACCAGAAGAGGCAGCCATCCTTACCGTTGATGTTGATGCATTCTGCTCATGATCGGCATGTAGGATAAGCAACAGATCCATCGCCTTGGCCAAGACAGGATCAACGCTGTAGGGGGCATTAGGTTTTCCGAAAAGCATTTGTAAAAAATTACTGGAGTAATCCAGGTTATTATCCGGATAACGAAATGGGCGGCCAATGCTGTAGGTATAAGATGCTGCCGCAATGGCTGGCATCTTGGCAAAAAGGCGGATGGCCGCTTTGAAACGTTGCTCGGGCACATTGTAATCCTGAAGATCCTGATAAAATGCAGAGAGTGCTCCAACAACACCAACCATAACTGCCATTGGGTGCGCATCACGGCGAAAGCCACGATAGAAACTCAAAACCTGATCATGCAGCAGATTATGGTCGTGAACTGATTCAGTGAATGTGCTTAACTCACTCGAGTTTGGAAGTTCGCCGAACATAAGCAGGTAGGCCACTTCCGTGAAAGTGCTGTGCTTGGCAAGCTCTTCGATCGGATAACCGCGATAGCGAAGAATACCATTTGCACCATCAATGTAGGTAATGGCACTTTTGCATGAGGCCGTTGAGCGAAACCCCGGGTCATAGGCCAGAATGCCTTGCTCTGTGTAGAGCTTGCGAATATCGATCGCCGCAGGCCCTTCTGTGCCGAGAAGAATGTCCAAATCCTTGCCCGGTTTGCCCTCAATCATAAGACGGGCAGAAGCGATGATGTCAGGATTATCATTTTTCATGTGTGCTCCCTTCGGTAAGTGATTCGGGCTCAGTCACTATCCCGTTGCTATTGGTGCGGGCGTGCACGCCTCGCCGCATAGCTCTGAATGATTGCTCCAGCAGTTCACAGCCTATGAGGATGGAAACAGTCAGGACTGCAACAATGCAGCCACCCATATAATGGCCAAGGCCGATCAATGCCCCAATCGCAGCCAGCACCCAGATAACAGCGGCCGTTGTGACCCCCATAACAACGCCACCGTTGGCGAACATCACGCCTGCGCCGAGGAAGCCGATACCGGTCACGACCTGACCAAGAACACGGCTGGCATCAACCATCGAGCCGTTAATGGTCGCCCCCATGTGTACAAACATTTGGGTACCAAAACAGATTAAAATTGCAGTTCTGATCCCGGCAGGCTTTCCTCTAATCTGTCTTTCAAGACCAATAACCCCGCCGGAAAAAATTGTGGCGACAAAAGCTTGCCAGAAACCGGGGTCGAAACTGTTAAGTATTTGCATGGGAGTATTCACCCCGGCTCTGGTTTATATTGTTTTTATATAGATATAGAAACTGGAAAGCGTGTTAACCCCTTTCTTCTTCTGGATCATAGCTTTCACCGCCCTCCGGTTCGGAGGCTTCATCGTTTTCGATGTCGGAAGGCTCATCCGAAATCCACTGCTCCTGGCTCTGATCCACCTCCTGCTCCATATTGCTCTCCGTATTCGAATATGCATCTTCTGCATGAACGTAAGAGATCGGAGATAGCGGTGAAAAAGAGAGGATTCCGGTTAATGCAATAAGTAGAAATCGTTTTGTCATGGTATTGTCCTTTATAGGGTTATCTGAAATCAGTTCCTGAATTTGGAAAAGTCGTTGTCCCAGTCATCAAAACTTTCCCAATCGAAGTCTTCATCTTCGAAGTTGGTTTTCTTTCCATGACTTCTGTTTTTCTCTCGCGACCTGTCTTTTGCAAACAGGGCTTCCTCATCAAAAGAGTTCTTTTTCCGGGATTTCATACATCCTCCAACGTATAAATATATGGGAAAATAAAATGCGTCATGTTTTATGACGTGCAAACTCTCAGCCACCTAGCGTTTCATAGTAAATCAAATTATTATGGTCACGGTGATAACAATTCTTTGAGGTGCTTATGCACATTGATCTGATCAAAACATTTATTCAGGTAGCAAAAGCTCGTCATTTCCGCAAAGCGTCGGATCAGCTCTACATCACTCAATCCGCCGTGAGCGCTAGAATCAAACAGCTGGAACAGACGCTCGGCGTAAAGCTTTTTGATCGAAACAAACACGATGTATCCTTAACAACTGCAGGAATTCGCTTTCTTGAGCATGCTGAAAAGCTGATGAGATCCTGGGATAGAGCATGCCATGAGATAATGCTGCCAGAGGGTGTTGAGACATCGTTGATGGTTGGTGCAACCGATACAATATGGTCCGTATTTCTTACGGACTGGATTGTTGCTGTTCAGAAGCAGAATTCTGACCTGGCTATCTGGGCTGAGCTACACACCTCGAAAACCCTGCTGCCAAGCCTGGTGGATGGAATGTTGGATTTGGCGGTAATGTTTGATGTGCCAGCATTGCCTGGGTTGAATATTCAGGAATTGCCACCGGTTTCATTTGTTTTGGTATCTAGCAAGCCTCAGATAAGCGCTGATGAAGCACTACAAACAAACTTTATTTCTGTTGATTGGGGAGAGGCATTTGCCTCTGCCTTTGGGCTGCATTTTGGCCAGCAAATCATCACGCCCAGGCATACAAGTGTTGGCGGGGTCGCTCTTGATCTATTGCTAAAATCTGGAGGAGCAGCATACCTGCCAAAACAGATGGTGATGCCAAGTGTCGAAGAAGGAAAATTGTATCTGGTAGATGATGCACCGCAGATGAAGCGGCCAGTATTTGCAGTTTGTACAAATGATGGGGGCCAAAACAAACCGATTAAAGAGTCGATTGATGCAATGGTTCTTCTTTTACAGCCTCAATAAACACTTCCGAATAACCGTTTATGGCCGAAAGCAGACATTCGTTGCCCAGGGGCACTAAATTATCATGCGCTCATGTGAATTAGGTCGGCGACAACGTCACGGTTGTCTCAGCCGTTGATTTGTCGATATCCAGTTGCACTTCGCAATACTCATTGCGCTCATCAATCGGAGTCGGATCGTCGGCGCAACTGCAGCCGGCGATGACACTTTGATAGAGAATTGCAGCCTTGGCATGAATCGTGGTTTCCGTTTCGGAAACGGAGAGAATCATCACCTCAATGTTGCCATCCAACGCATGGCTTCCTGTCGTTAATCCCTGTTGCAGTGGTAGCTGTGAGGTGTCCAGTTGCTCAAGTTCATGTTTGAGTATCGACTTGAAGTCGGGCGAACCCCAGGCCGCCAGCGACTGAACGAGTCGGATTGCGTCGGGCATCAGCCCAAGCCAAGAATCCAGAGGCGTGCCTGTAAGAATTCCCCGAAGTGAAAATGTTTCACTTCCGCGTGAACAAAGTGGCTGCCAACCGATTCGGCTAGGTCTCCCAGCTTCGAATCCGTCACAAAGGCCACATGCGTAACTTTCATATGGTGATCCCGGATAAATTTCAGATGGCTCAGTAGAGCTGCAAACGAATCCCACCCCGGAAAATCACGTGTATGGATGACCACGCCGTTCAACTCTCCTGTCGCTTCGATATAGGGGTCAATCACCGTGGCGGCTGATTCGAAGTCCTTTTCTGTCAGCGCACCCTCCGGTTCCAGCATCACGATGCCATCCTCTTCATGTAGGGTTACTTTTAACATATCTCACTCCTCCAACATGACAACCATGCAGAATCAACTGATCCTACGGATATCATAGCAGGTTGATGTAGGGGGGGGGTGAGTTTCCCCTTTTTCCTGATCAATTAACGGCTATAGTAGCGGATGTACGGAGGCTCACATGTTTCATGGCACTATGACCGCACTGGTCACCCCATTTCGGAATGGGCAAATTGATGAAGATGCATTTCGCTCCCATCTGGAGCGCCAGATTGAAGCGGGTGTTGATGCTGTTATTCCAGCCGGAACAACCGGCGAAGCAGCGACCCTCTCATTTGCTGAGCATAAATCCCTGATCGGCATCGCCGTTAACCATGTTAACGGACGTGTGCCTGTCATTGCAGGAACAGGCAGTAACAACACTGCTGAATCCATCGAACTGACCCAGGCCGCCAAGGAGCTGGGAGCCGATGCAGCGCTGCTAATCTCGCCTTATTATAACAAGCCGACTCAGGAGGGCATCTACCAGCACTATCGTGCTGTGGCTGAAGCCGTACACCTGCCGCAGGTTATCTATAACGTACCGGGCCGGACGAATTCCAATATTTTTCCGGAGACTGTTGCTCGCCTTGCCGATATTCCGAATATCATCGGCATCAAGGATGCAACCGCTGATATGGCACAGCTTACCCGTACCCTGATGGCATGCGGTGACAAAATGGATTTCTTCTCCGGCGATGATGCAACCGTGCTTCCATTCATGGCGCTCGGTGGCGTTGGCGTGATCTCGGTGGTTGCCAACGTGGCTCCAAAAACCATGCGCCAGCTGACCGAAGCAATGCGCAGCGGCAACATGGATATTGCACGCCGTGCTCACTTTGCTCTGCAGAACCTGAGTGATGCGATGTTTACTGAGTCCAATCCGATTCCGGTGAAGGCCGCATGCTCGCTGATGGGCTGGATGGAGAATGAATTGCGCCTGCCGCTCACCCCTCTCGCAGGTGGCGCACTGGATGCATTGAAAGCAACCATGCAGCGCTTCGAATCTGAAATCGAGCCGTTGGAGCTGGCCTAATTCAGATCACTAACCCGCCAAGTCTGCGTCGCCGCCTGAAATTCTACTTCAGGCGGCTACTCCACTCGGCCGCCTACTTTATTGCCTCATTTTCGGCACTGGCCCTCTTTTTCATTGCTCTGATTCTCTCTGAATCACTGGTATATGCCATTACCGGAAAAGCCGTTTCACTCTGGTCCATGGTGCTGGCAGCCCTTGCTGCTGTACTCTTGTTCTCCCCGGTTGTGCATAGCCTGCAACGCATGATTGACCGCCTGTTTTTCAAACGACATCTCGATACCCTGGCTGCTATCCGTGCTTTGGGGGCGGGAGATCTGGCAGATCTTCCGGTTGAAAATATTGAGGCCGCCCTGCTGGAGCGCATCTGCGATATCTGTCATCGCGCACACGCCGCACTCGATGAGCGGGTGGAAGATGAGGGTAGACTCTTTACTCATCCTGCCAAGAGTCCGACACCGATGCCGGGAGGCGCGACATCAGAGGGGTATGAACTGGTGCTTCCAATTGAGCGCCGGGAGGGCACGGCCTGGCTGCACCTCGGGCCAAGAACCGATGGCTGGGAGACCGATGAAGAGGAGATAAAAAGCCTGACCAGTCTCTCCCGCTTTGCCGCCATGAGCCTTGAGCATGCCCGCCTCTCTCATATGCAGATTCAG
>Ga0316190_10002454_pt1 | contig 13452 bp, 14 predicted proteins | sample Eddworburrow2_MG_FD_204929 | JGI IMG/M metagenome (GOLD analysis project Ga0316190, IMG submission 204929) | Coastal sediment microbial communities from Maine, United States - Eddy worm burrow 2 | ecosystem: Environmental > Aquatic > Marine > Coastal > Sediment | place: USA: Maine | collected... | reverse complement strand
TAATGGTTAGCCAGTGAATAGCAAAAATTCATATCTGGTCACACAGTCGTTGCTACATAAACTAGTGTGATTACGAGCACCGGATTTTTGTCCGGATATTCACGGTTCGAATCGATTACTGATGCGTAACCATTTGAATTCCATACGGGCAAGATTTCTACAACGAGGAAACTTTGCAGTTAATCCCCGCAAAAACTCCCGCAAGCCGTATTTGTTAATGCAGAGAATAGCAGCTAACCAATTGATTTAGTTGGTGGGTCGTGAAGGATTCGAACCTTCGACCATCGGATTAAAAGTCCGGTGCTCTACCAACTGAGCTAACGACCCAATGCCCTGAAAACGCTTCAGATGACCGTCCCGATCGGGACGGTGGAATCATACCCAGCTGTGCTGAAATGGCAAGCCTGAAACGCTAAAATCCCGCCAATTAAACCTTGTCCAGGCTGCGCAAGCTATTGGGCAACATGTGAAAATCCGCCAATGAGGCCACCAGCGCCTTGAAAAGGCCGGCCTCCTCTTCATAGACCAGCTTGTAATACTGGATTTTCATGGTCAGTGCGCTGCCAAAAACGATGGCCACAAACGTGATAAACGAGCCGACAGCCAGCGTCGAGATCCCGGTGATGCCCTGGCCGATGGTACAGCCCATTGCCAGCGTGCCGCCAAATCCCATCAATATGGCACCCACCAGATGATTGGCAAAATCACCCACCGATCTGAACCACTCAAAGCGGAAACTTCGGCTGAGCAGCGACCACAACAGGGAACCTGCAATCACGCCCAGGAAGGCCATCACGCCAAATGTAAGCAGATTGCGATTGAACCCGCCACTCGCATACCCCACCGTCTGGCCCATGGGGTTAATAAAGGTAAAAGACTGCGGGCTTAACGGCCTGCCCTGCTCAGGCTTGCCCTCATCTGAATCTGCCAGCATCGCCCACTCTTCATAATAACCACCCAGCGACAGCATTTCTCCATCAGCATCAATAGTGATATTGGTGGTGACATACCAGGCGGCGACAATAGCAAGACCAACCACCAGTCCGCCCAGAATATTATCAAGGCTGCTGCGAAAATCGGCTGACTTGAACACGAACAACAGCAATAGTCCGCCAAGCCCGCCACCAATGACCATGCGCGCAGTAGCCGCTGATTTACCACCCAGCAGGGCTCCCAGGTCCTGACTCGCACCAAGATTTACGGACAGGGGGCGTATCCAGTCATAGAACAGCAGACTGAACAGAGTCTTGTCACTCCCTGGAAACGGGCTCACCATAAAATAGGCAATCACGCCGATAATGAGCATCACCATGATGGACTTGATATTACCGCCACCGATTCGAATCAGACATTTGTTGCCACAGCCGCTTGCCAGCGTCATGCCGATACCAAACATCAACCCGCCCGTTATATTCTCGCTCCAGAGCAATTCACCACCGCGATAGGGTGGGAACGAGCCATTCGGGCTCACCAGCCCCAGCGGCTCCAGAAGGGTGACGCCAAGGAGTGCAATGGCAATCGCCAGCAACCACGCACGGAAACGGCCTGAATCACCGATATTCACCAAATCGGACACCGCGCCCATGGTACAGAAATTGGTCTTGTTGACCACCGCCCCCATCACCAGCGCAATACCAAAAGCAGCCCACAAAAAAGATGATTGCGCTGCGAAGAAATTATCAAAGGTCATGCACCCACTCCTCGACCAGGGCAGCCGCATCATGCGGCAGTCGTAAAAAGAAAACGGATTTTAGCCGGGTGCCGGCCAGTCTGCCAGCCAGCAATCAGATATAACGGGTGGGATCCGGTATGCCGGCGGCGCGAAAACCCTCGGCCCGCAACCGGCAGGCATCACAGTGCCCGCAGCCGCGGCCTTCGGCATCTGCAGAGTAGCACGACACGGTCTGTGCATAGTCGATACCCAGGCGCATGCCTTCCCGGATGATCTCCGCCTTGCCGAGTTCAATCAGTGGTGCGTGTATCCTGAACCGCCCGCCTTCGGCCCCTCCTTTGGTCGCCAACTGTGCCAGTTGCTCGAAGGCGGCAATGAATTCCGGACGACAATCCGGGTAACCGGAGTAATCCACTGCATTCACACCGATGAACAGGTCCCACGCACCCAGCACTTCCGCCCAGCCCAGCGCCAGCGACAGAAACACGGTATTGCGTGCCGGCACATAGGTTACCGGTATACCCTGAATCGCGTGGTCCGGAACCGCTATGGCATCATCGGTCAGTGCCGAGCCGCCAAAATCACCCAGGCCCAGCTTGATAACCTTGTGCGCCTGCACATTGGCCGCACTGGCCAGTCGTTTTGCCGCGTTCAGCTCGGCATCATGACGCTGGCCATAATCCAGGCTCAGGGCGTAACAGTCGAAACCCTGCTCCCGTGCCAGCGCCAGTGCGGTGACGGAATCGAGTCCACCGGAGAGCAGCACAACGGCTTTTTTCATAATGTTGACATCAAGTAATAAATTCAGCGTATTTGCGGAAAACTGGGCCGGGTGACTCTATTGCCTGCAGGAGCGGCGCCTCGCCGCGATCGCGCCGGGGGCGGGCGTTTATACTCGGAACGGGTGCTCCTACACGGAATAAATACACATTTTAAGCACTAGCGTCCCGGTTCATTACCCCACAGGTACTTGTGCAGCTGCAACTGCATGCGTACCGGCAGCCGGTCCCGCAATATCCAGTCTGCGAGTTCCGTGGCATCCTGCTGGCCATGACTGGGCGAGAGCAGGACCTCACAGCGGTCATTCAGGCCATATTCGCTGATCATGTCCTTCGCCCATTGATAATCTGAACGGCTGCAAATAATGAACTTCACCTGGTCATGCGGCTGCAGACAAGCAAGATTGTCAAACAGGTTGCGCGTGACTTCTCCCGAACCCGGCGTCTTCAGGTCCATTACCCTGATCACACGGGGGTCAGTAGCGGAGATATCCAGTGCACCACTGGTTTCCAGCGATACCTGGTAACCGGCATCGCACAGTGCTGTTAATAATTGCAGGCAGTTCGGCTGCGCCAATGGCTCACCACCGGTCACTGTGACATAACGTGTCTGATAATCCGCCACTCTACCCATGATGGCATCCAGTGAGATCCACTCACCGCCCTGGAAGGCGTATTCCGTATCACAATACCCGCAACGCAACGGGCATCCGGTCAGGCGCACAAAGACAGTCGGGCACCCGACCAGGGTCGACTCGCCCTGCAGGGAGAAAAAGATCTCGGTAATACGCAGTCGGGGAGTATCTGACATGACGGGATGAAATAATTTTTCGTAGGATGAGCCTGGCGCAGCGTGCCCGTCAAGGGGGCGATACACTGACAATTGATGGGTACGTCGCTACGCTCCTTTACCCGTAAGAGAAAAATAAAACAGGTTACCGGTTAATGCCCTTCTTTTTTCATCTTCTTTAAACGATCACCGGCCAGGCGTGCGGCAGTGGAACCGGGATAAGCGGAAACAACCGCATTTAATGCCTGCCGCGCCCCCGCCCAGTCTTTTTTCTCGTACAGGATATAACCGATCTTCAGGCGGCTGTCTGCTGCCTTGGGACTGTTCGGATACTGTTCAATCAGCCCCGTGAACATCGCCAGGGAGCGGTCAAAATCACGGGTGACATAGTAGGTCTCGCCCAGCCAGTAACTGGCATTATCAGCATAACTGCTTCCCGGGTAATCCACGAGAAACCGGTTAAAGGACTGGGCGGCCTCCGGGTAACGCCCTTCCCTGAGGACTGCCAGCGCCTTGTCGTAGGCCTCCTTTTCTCCTGCCTGGGGAGGCAAGGCAACAGCTGCTCCGGGCGGGAGCGTCATTGGTGCCCGGGTTGCGGGCAGCGGGTCAAGGGGATCTGGCACCATTACTGCCGGTGGGGCAACGGCTGCTGGCGCGCCCGGTACCGCCATGGCCGTATTGCCGGACTCGAGCTGCTGCAGGCGCCGGTCGATGTCCATGTATTGCTCGCGTGAACGGCGCTGCGCATTCTCCAGGGTATGCGTCTGCAGTTCGATTTCACCCCGCAGTTGCTGGATGTCGCGCTGCATCTGCTCGATCCGGTTCAGCATATCGAGCAAGCCGCGGGAATCCAGCTTGCGCTCGATACTGTCAAGGCGGTCACTTGTTGAAGCAGCCGCTGCCGGCTGCAACGGCAGCGCCATTGCAGTGACAGCAAACAGCAAAGTTGTTAGGACAGAACGTATAGCTGAAGAAGTCATGACCTTCATATCCCGGCAAGACCTAGTACAGCAGCTCGACGCGGCGGTTCAAACGCCAGGCTGCATCACTGTTGCCTTCTGCTGCGGGTTTCTCCTCACCGTAGCTGACGACCGTGATTTGCTCGGGTGCCACGCCGTTCAACTCCAGTATGCGTTGCACCGACAGCGCGCGCCGGTCTCCGAGCGCAATATTGTATTCCCGGGAACCACGCTCATCGGTGTTGCCCTCGAGGGTGATATGAACGTCCGGATTTGCCACCAGGTAACCGGCATGCTGGACCAGCAAATCCTGCCCGTCCATCGTGATTTCTGCACTGTCATACTCGAAATAGATGACCCGCTGTGACAGGGAACTGTTCGGATCGTCCAGCGAGTAACTGGAAAAACTGCTGCCACCGGCAGCGCCACTGGCCATTGCACCGCCGTCAGCTGCTGTCCCCCGATCCTCGATCGAAACAGAACCATCCTGCTTGTCGCCGGTTGTACTACAGCCCGCTACCGTTGCAATCAACAGCACTGCCAACAATCTGTTCAGCTTGCATTTCATAATCCAACTCCCCGTTGACTATTCACGTACCAGATAATGTTCATAAGCTCATTTACCAAAGGGTGACCATACCGGCTCTCGCACATTACCGGCTTGCAATGACAGTCGCTGACGGAAACGCCCGTCGACCGACACAGCAGACAGAACCTCCCGATTACCCGCACGGGTAGCATAAATAATCATGCTGCCATTGGGCGAGAAACTCGGTGACTCGTCCAGGGGACCGTCGGTCAGTACCCGTTGCAATCCACTGTCCAGGTCCAGTACCGCAATGCGATAGTTGCCGCCATTGCCGTGCACCATAGCAATTTTACGCCCGTCCGGCGAGATATCTGCACCAGCATTGTATTTACCGTCAAATGTGAGCCGCGCTGCCTTGCCGCCCCGGGCGGGAATCCGGTACAGCTGCGCTGAACCACCGCGATCAGAGGTAAAAATGATACTCTGGCTGTCCGGCGTCCAGACAGGCTCCGTATCGATTGCAGCACCGTTGGTCAGCCGCCGCAGGGCGCCGTTGGCCACATCCATGACGTAGATCTCCGGATTGCCGTCCCGGGACAGCGTCAGCGCCAGTTGCCTGCCATCCGGTGACCAGGAAGGCGCTCCATTGATCCCCTTGAAGGCCGCCAGCTTGCGACGTGAACCGGTCGTCACTTCCTGTATATAGATCTCCGCGAGTTTGTTTTCAAACGAAACATAGGCGATCTGCCGGCCATCCGGTGACCAGGAAGGCGACATCAGGGGCTGATCCGATGTCAGAATGGTCTGCGGGTTGTAACCGTCCGAATCGGCTACCAGCAAGGTGTAGGTCTTGTTGTTCGGGGTGCCACTGGTCGTTACGTAGGCAATCTGCGTATTAAAGGCCCCGCGCAGGCCGGTCAGTTTTTCGTAGATAACATCACTGATGTGGTGAGAGACCCGGCGCAGGTCTGCGCGGCTGGTCGGATAGACCGCACTGGTTAGCTGTTTGCCACCATATACATCGTAGAGTTCGAACTGGACAGTAAAGTTGCCGTCAGCGGTCTCGGTTACCTTGCCGATAACCAGATCATCAACCTTGACCATCCGCCAGTTCTGGAACTGCACCTGGGCACCCTCCGTCGGATGCGCAATCAGGTCATGGTCCGGCAACGACTCAAAGCGACCACTGCGGTTGAGGTCTGCAGTGATAATCGCGGCAATATTTTCCGGTGCCGCCGCCGTGTTGCCATTCCAGCCAAAGGGCACGACGGCTATCGGAGTCGCGCCCTCGACACCCTGGGTGATTTCAATGGTGAGCGCAGCCCGGGCCGTACCACTCACCAGCAACAGGACAAAAATCATCAATCGATAATAGTTATTCATAAACCTTTTCAATAACTCCATCTTTAGTTTTTTCAGGAAAAAACAGAAACTCGCGCCACGGCGCAAAGAAGTACAGAGTTTACCCGAACATCGAATAAAATCCTGCTGTAGGAGCGGCGTCTCGCCGCGAATCGCGCCGGGGGCGGCGCTCCCACAGGATAGTGACAGCACATCACCCCGGATGAGTTCCAGAATTGATAACGCATGATCAGTCCGGAACAAAGTTGAAATTGATCTCACGAAAATATTTAAACAGGGCAGCATCAGCAGGCAGGGGTAACGGTGATGCCTTCTTTACCGCCCGTTCCACGGACTCGTCGAACAATGCATTACCGCTGCTGCGAACCACCCGGGTGCCGACCACCTCTCCGCCCGGAATCAAGGTCACCTGGATCACACAACTCAGGCCCGGCGGACTGCCAAGTGGACGCAACCAGTTATTCTGTACTTTCTCCTGAATATAAGGAATGAATTCCGACAACGCGCTTTGAGCGCGCGCCTGGGCCGCCTCTTCTGCCAGTTGCGCCTGCAAGGCCTGTTCTGCCTCGCGCTGACGGGCCGCCTCGGCCTCTGCCTCGGCCTTGCGTTTTGCCTCCTGCTCGGCCTTGCGCTTGCGCTCCGCCTCCGCCTTGCTTTTCGCCTCCTGCTCGGCCTTGCGCTTGCGTTCCGCTTCCGCCTTGCTTTTCGCTTCCTGCTCGGCCTTGCGCTTGCGCTCCGCTTCCGCCTTGCTTTTCGCTTCCTGCTCGGCCTTGCGCTTGCGCTCCGCCTCCGCCTTGCTTTTCGCTTCCTGCTCGGCCTTGCGCTTGCGCTCCGCCTCCGCCTTGCTTTTCGCTTCCTGCTCGGCCTTGCGCTGTTTCTCCAGCTCCAGCTGGCGCTGTTCTGCTTCGATCCGTTGCTGCTCGGCCTGTTTCTGCGCCTCGATTTCCCGTATTTTCGACATATCGACCAGTTCGGCCTGGATCGGCCTGGTGGTCCCGGGTTTGACACTTTTCGGCGTCCAGTCCAGGCTGAACACCAGCAGCAACAGCAGCCCGACATGCATCAATACCGCATAGATAACGGCACGGGGATTTTCGCGGAAGACCTGCCACATAATCCGGACTACTGCTCCGGTGGTTCCGTGACCAGTCCCACATTCGGCACTCCCGCCTGTTGCAGCAGCACCATGGCGGACACCACCGCGCCGTAATCGACGGCGTGATCCCCCCGCACCAGTACGGACTTCTGCGGCTGGCGTCGCAACACGGCGGCAACCGTCTGTACCAGGGTTGCAGCAGCCACGGGCGTATCCGGCGCCTCCCCCACGTTCAGAAACAAGTTCCCGCTGACATCTACACTGACGACCAGGGGTTCGTGGTCAGCATCCTCTATCGGCTGGGCGGCAGCTTCAGGCAGGTCTACCTTTACACCCTGGGTCAGCAACGGGGCGGTAATCATGAAAATCACCAGCATGACCAGCATCACGTCGATATACGGCACGACGTTGATCTCGGCCATGGGTCGTTTACGGATACGCTGGCGGGCCATTATCTTTTATTTACGTCTGTTGTGACAGCCATCAGGGGAACAGTCAGGCATGGGCCTGACGTTGCAGGATGGTTGAGAATTCTTCCAGGAAATTGTCGTAGCGGTTGATCAGTCGCTCGACATCATTGGAATAACGGTTATAGGCAATCACGGCCGGAATCGCTGCAAACAGGCCCATGGCCGTGGCGATGAGCGCCTCGGCAATGCCGGGAGCCACCATCGACAGTGTCGCCTGTTGCGCATTACCCAGGCCACGAAACGAGTTCATAATTCCCCACACGGTACCGAACAAACCGACGTAGGGGCTGGTCGATCCGACCGTTGCAAGGAATGACAGGTGCGTTTCCAGATCATCCATTTCCCGTGACAGCACCACGCGCATGACGCGCTGCGCACCCTCGACAACCGCCCGCGGGTCCGCCCCCGGCTGCTTGCGCAGGCGTGCAAACTCGTTGAAACCAGACTGGAATATACCCGCCATGCCAATCGCATGCTCCGATTGTGCCGTGACCTCGCGAAACAGGGTTGCCAGGTCGCCGCCGGACCAGAAGCGGTCTTCGAATTCATCTGCCGCGAGACGGGCCTGCTTCAGCACACTGCGACGCCGGAATATCATGGTCCATGAGACCATGGAAACCGTCAGCAGCAGCAACATCACCAGCTGCACCACCACGCTGGCACCGCTGATGAGGTGAAAAAAGGACATGTCAGCTGACATCCGCTATCTCCTTCAAGATGTAATCGGGTATGGGGTGCGGCCGAAAGGACGCTGCGTCAAGACACGCTATCTTTACCTGTGCGCTGCACAGTGGCAGCTGCTCATCCGTGCACCTCGTAACGACCTGGTTGAAGGTCAGGCTGGCACGGCCCCGCCGCACCAGGTCCAGGCTGATGCTGAGCAGGTCGTTGAAACGTGCCGGCCGCAGGAATTCAACATTGGCGGAACGCACGGCAAACACTATCCCCTCCTCCCTGATCAGCCGGTCCTGTTCGAATCCCAGCGCACGCATCCATTCAGTCCGCGCACGCTCCATAAAGCGCAGATAATTGGCGTAATACACCACACCGCCACTGTCGGTATCTTCGTAATAAACGCGTACCTGCCACTGAAACATGGACACCGGGATTAATGTTCCTTGCTGGCCTTACCGACCACAGCGACAGCGCTAAATTCCCCAGGCCGGAAAATAATAGTCGCTGCAGTGATCAGGCAGGCGGGTGACTGTATAAAACAAGCGGCCATGCATTGGTCAGTGCGGCATGACCTCGCCCGTTTCCCCTGCCAGCAGTTCCAGCGGCGCGGTTGCCAGCGCGACCGGTGGTTTCAGCCCGCAGTGCAGGTAGGCATTGCGAGTTGCCATGCGCCCGCGCTGCGTACGCATGATAAAACCCTGCTGAATCAGGTACGGCTCCAGCACATCCTCGATGGTGCCACGCTCTTCACCGATCGCGGCTGACAGGCTGTCCACACCCACCGGACCGCCGTCGAATTTTTCAATGATCGTCAGCAATAACTTGCGGTCCTGGGTATCAAACCCCAGCGCATCGATATCCAGCATTTCCATGGCCTGCCGGGCAACCGCCTGCGTCACACGCCCGTCCGACTTGACCTCGGCATAATCGCGCACCCGTCGGAGCAGGCGGTTGGCAATGCGCGGCGTACCGCGCGAACGCCGTGCCAGTTCCAGTGCACCCTCGGCATCGATCTCCACACCCAGGATACCGGCCGCACGGCGCAGAATGGCAGCCAGATCGGCAGCCGTATAAAACTCCAGCCGCTGGGTAATACCAAAGCGGTCGCGCAACGGTGACGTCAGCAGCCCGGCCCTGGTGGTGGCCCCCACCAGGGTGAAGGGTGGCAAATCCAGCTTGATGGAACGGGCCGCCGGCCCCTCACCAATCATGATATCCAGCTGAAAGTCTTCCATTGCCGGGTAGAGAATCTCCTCCACGACCGGACTCAGGCGGTGGATTTCATCGACAAACAGCACATCGTTGGGTTCCAGGTTAGTCAGCAGCGCCACCAGATCACCGGCCCGCTCCAGCACCGGGCCCGATGTGTGGCGCAGGTTCACCCCGATTTCGTTGGCAATAATATGCGCCAGGGTCGTTTTCCCGAGTCCCGGGGGGCCAAAGATCAGCGTATGGTCCAGGGCATCACCCCGCCCCTTCGCCGCCCTGATAAAGATATCCATCTGTTCAGAGACCTGGGGCTGCCCCACGTAGTCGGCAAGAGACTGCGGCCGGACAGTGCGGTCAAGGATCTCGTCCTCTCTGGAACCCCTGGGTGTGACCAGTCGATCGGCTTCAATCATGGGTGAGTAGTGTCAACGCATGCGGCCTTTGAATCAAGTTATTGCACCACCGCCTGCAGGGCGCCACGAATAATTTCCTCAGATGACAGGTTGGTCGTCTCCAGACTGCGCACCATACGGCTGGCATCCTGGGGCTTGTAACCCAGGCCGACCAGTGCGCTGACGGCATCTTCCACCGGAGTCGCGAGCCTCGCCGGGGCGCTGGCAGCAGTGGGAACCGCCTCTGCGGGTAATTGCAGCCGGTCGCGCAACTCGATAATAAGGCGTTCAGCCGTCTTTTTGCCAATGCCCGGCAATTGCACCAGGGCGCCGGCATCACCCGTCTGTACACAGGTGATAAAGACCCGTGTTTCCATACCGGAAAGAATAGCCAGTGCCAGTCGCGCGCCCACACCGTTTACCTTTAGCAGGTTACGAAACAGGTCCCGGTCAGTGCGTTTTGCAAAGCCATACAGTGTGTGTGCATCTTCACGGACCGCCAGATGGGTAAACAGCATGACCTCTGCGCCGACATCCGGCAGATCATAAAACGTTGTCATGGGTGCATCGACTTCGTAGCCTACCCCGTTTACATCCAGCAGCAGCTGCGGTGGTTGCTTGTCGAGGATCTTGCCGCGCAATAAACCGATCATACCGGGACCCCGCCACAGGCCTGCCGACTGGCCTGCATGCGGCGCCGCGTCTGGCTGTGATGACCGTGACAGACCGCCACACCGAGTGCATCTGCCGCATCGGACTGTGGTTTTTCCGACAATGACAGCAGCACGCAGACCATATGCTGGACCTGCTCCTTGGTCGCCCCCCCCTTGCCGACCACGGCCTGCTTGATCTCGCGCGCAGCATATTCATCCACCGGCAATTTACTGTGTACGCTGGCACAGATGGCCGCACCGCGTGCCTGCCCCAGCTTCAGGGCAGAATCGGCATTTTTATTCATAAAGACCCGTTCAATCGCCATCTCCTCCGGCAGAAACTCATGGATGATGGCATTCACCCCCGCGAAGATGATGCCCAGCCGTTCTGGCAACGAGTCGCCCTTTGCACGAATGCAGCCACTGGCAACATAAGCCATGTGCTGACCGTCCTGGTCAATAATCCCGTACCCGGTCACCCGGGAACCGGGATCAATACCGAGGATACGCGTCATGTTGAGTGTCTGTCTGCCTTGTCATCCGCATCACTGAACAAGCGTGTCACCCGAGTTGGGCCAGGATTTCTTCGGAAATATCCGCATTGGAATAGACGTTCTGCACATCATCCAGGTCTTCCAGACGCTCCAGCAGGCGGATCATTTTTTCTGCATCATCCAGCTCCAGGGAGGTGGTAGTGGCCGCGCGCATGGTCACTTCAGCCTGTTCGGGTTCCAGTCCGGCGGCAACCATCGCATCCTTGATAAGGATAAACTCCTCCGGTGGTGTCAGGACATCCACGGAACTGTCATCATTCGTCAGCACATCATCGGCGCCCGCTTCCAGCGCAGCCTCCATCACCTGATCTTCATCAACACCGGCCGGAAAACTCAGGATGCCGGTCTGTGAGAACTGGTAGGCCACCGAACCATCGGTTCCGAGGTTACCGCCCGCCTTGGAAAAGGCATGCCGGACTTCGGCAACCGTGCGGTTGCGGTTATCGGTAACACAATCAACCATGACCGCGATCCCGCCCGGGCCGTACCCCTCATAACGGACTTCTTCATAGTTATCACCGTCCTGCGCACCCGAACCACGCTTGATGGCGCGCTCAATGGTGTCCTTCGTCATATTCGCGGCCAGCGCCTTGTCCACCGCCATCCTGAGCCGCGGGTTTGCGGCCGGATCCGGGTCTCCCATCCTGGCCGCGACCGTGATCTCTCGAATCAGCTTGGTGAACAACTTGCCACGTTTGGCATCCTGAGCACCCTTACGATGTTGAATATTCGCCCATTTACTGTGTCCCGCCATAATGCTGTCGTCCCATACTCCGAAATGCGCCCATTCTACCACTGTAGTCAGGCAGCGTTATAGCTTGAGAAAACAAAATCATGCAGGCACTTGAAACGCCCCGCGGCAGGGTAAACAAGACAACAAACGGCCGGTGTCATGACAACCCGGGCAGGAACTATTACTGCCATTACCGGCACTGCAAGGCAGCTATTGCGGCGTAATCTCAGGCGGCTTGCGCAGGTGAATACCCAGCTCGATGAGCTGTCCGGGCGCCACGGCAGAGGGTGCCTGGGTCAATGGACAGGCAGCGGTTTGTGTCTTCGGGAAGGCCATCACTTCACGAATCGAAGCAGCACCGGCCATCAGCATGACCAGGCGGTCCAGACCGAAGGCGATACCGCCATGTGGCGGGCAACCGTACTTGAGGGCATCCAGTAAAAAGCCGAACTTGTCACGCGCTTCCGCGTCACCAATACCCAGCAGTTTCAGCACGGCCTGCTGCATGTCGGTGCTGTGAATACGAATGGAACCGCCACCCAGTTCAATACCGTTCAGCACCATGTCGTAGGCACGCGACAGACTGGCGCCCGGATTGGCGACCAGCACGGCAGGGTCGTCGCTGTTCGGTGAGGTAAACGGGTGATGCAGCGCCATCCAGCGATTGTTCTTGTCATCACGTTCGAACATGGGAAAATCAACCACCCACACCGGCTCCCAGTCGCCCTCGAGCATACCCAGATCAATGCCCAGTTTGACGCGCAACGCACCCAGTGATTCATTCACCACCCTGGTTTTGTCCGCGCCAAAGAAGATCAGGTCACCGTCTGCAGCGGCGGTGCGCGCAACGATGGCGGCAACCACATCATCCGGCAGAAATTTCAGAATCGGTGATTGCAGGCCCTCACGCCCGGCGGCAACCTCGTTGACCTTGATATAGGCCAGCCCCCGGGCACCATACTTGCCCACGAATTTGGTGTAATCATCAATGATCTTGCGGCTGATATTACTGCCGCCCGGGACACGCAGTGCAGCGATGCGACCATCCGGGTCATTGGCCGGACCGGAGAACACCTTGAATTCCACTGCCTTCATGACATCTCCCAGATCAACCAGTTCCAGCGGGATGCGCAGGTCGGGCCGATCCGTGCCGAAACGGAGCATGGACTCGGCATAGGTCATGCGAGGAAATGGATCCGGCAGGGAAACTCCGAGGACATCCCTGAACAGGTTGCGCACCATGTCCTCTGTCAGGGACATAATGTCGTTCTCGGTTACAAAGGACGCCTCGATATCCAGCTGGGTAAATTCAGGCTGACGATCTGCACGCAGGTCCTCGTCACGGAAGCAGCGTGCGATCTGATAATAACGGTCCACACCCCCCATCATCAGCAATTGCTTGAACAGCTGTGGTGACTGCGGCATGGCAAAGAATTGCCCCGGATAGGTGCGACTTGGTATCAGGTAGTCACGCGCCCCTTCAGGGGTGGAACGCGTCATGATCGGCGTTTCTACATCAATAAATCCGTTCGCATCCAGGAACGTGCGCATCGCACGGGTCACATGGGCACGCAGCCGG
>Ga0316190_10002452_pt1 | contig 13456 bp, 12 predicted proteins | sample Eddworburrow2_MG_FD_204929 | JGI IMG/M metagenome (GOLD analysis project Ga0316190, IMG submission 204929) | Coastal sediment microbial communities from Maine, United States - Eddy worm burrow 2 | ecosystem: Environmental > Aquatic > Marine > Coastal > Sediment | place: USA: Maine | collected... | reverse complement strand
ACGCAGCAAAGGAGAGATCCTCCAGCTGGACCTTCATGTCCTCCATGCCCAGCCGGTGGGCGAGCGGTGCGTAGACATCCCTGGTCTCGGTGGCGATCCGGCACTGCTTCGCGACGGGCATCGAGCCGATCGTGCGCATGTTGTGCAGCCGATCGGCGAGCTTGATGATCAACACCCGCAAGTCTTTGGTGATGGCGATGAACATCTTGCGCATCGACGCCGCCTGCTGCGCCTCTTTGGAATCGAAGTTGATGCGGTCGAGCTTGGTCACTCCATCGACGATCAACGCGACGTCGGTCGAGAACTGTTGTTCGATCTGGTCGAGGGTGATCTCGGTGTCTTCGACCACGTCATGGAGCAAGGCGGCCGCGATCGTGACCTCGTCGAGACCCAAGCCGGCGATGATCTCGGCGACCTTGACCGGGTGGTGGATGTACCCCTCGCCAGACTGGCGACTTTGTCCTACATGAGCAGCCGCGGCCAGCTCATAGGCTCGCAGAATCAGGTCGGCCTTGGGGCGAGCTGATCGTCCTTGGAACCGTCCCAGCAAGGGCTGTATCTCATCGGCTGAAGGAAGCAGCTCCCTTCGCCAGGGAAGCACTCGATTAACGGTTGTCATCCAACCTCCGGAACCGTCGCCAACCCGTGTGTCTCATGTTCGACACCCATCCACCGGCCACACGCGTTGGAACGATCGACCCATGGAACGCCTAGCTCAAGGTTCGCGCACAACACCGAGGAGGGCCCAATCAAGGGCGGCCCCACGGGGTGATAATCGAAGGGGTGTCGTCATGTGACGCGATCGGTCGCTCAATTCTTGCGCCGCCGCTTGCGGCCACGCGGAATGGCGGTGCCGGTCGCCGCCCGGGCCACCGTCTCCGCTCGGTCGGCACCGGCCGGGGTCCGGGGTGATCGCCGGGCGGGCTGGGGCCCGTCGTCGGCCGATGGCTTCTGGTCCGCGGGCTCCGACGGCTGGTCCCCGCCATCGATCGGACCTTCGCGTGCCTCTACCCGTTCGCGGATCAGAACGAATTGGGGTTCTCGTTCCTTGAACCTGGACAGCAGAGGTGCGGCGATGAAAATCGACGAGAAGGCGCCGCTGAGGAGCCCGACCAGCAGCGCGATCGAGAACTCTTGCAGGGTGACTGCACCGAGCACCAGGGCTCCGATGACGAGCAGGCTGAGCACGGGCAACACCGACGTGATCGTGGTGTTCAGCGACCGCATCATGACCTGGTTCATGGACCGGTTGACCATGCCGGTGTAGGTGAGCCGATTGCCGACCCGCTGTTCATTCTCCTTGACCTTGTCGAATACCACGATCGTGTCGTAGAGCGAGTAGCCGAGGATGGTGAGAAAGGCGATGACGGTCGCCGGTGTGACCTCGAATTGGAACACGGCGTAGCTGCCGACCGTGATGATGATGTCGTGCAGCAGCGCGATCAGCGCGGCCATGGCCATCTTCCATTCGAGACGAACGGTGATGTACAGGGCGATCGCCACGAAAAAGAACACGAGCGCCCGCACGGCTTTGCCGGTGATCTCATCACCCCAGGAAGGGCCGACGGTCGTGAGACCGATCTCGCCGGTGTCGACCCCGGTCAGCTCGCTGAGGGCGGCGCGAACGTCGGCTACCGAGTCGGAGTCGGTCGTCTGGGACTGGACCCGGAGGTCGGTCCCGCCGATGATCTGAATCTTGGCGTCGGCTTCGCCCACCGGACGCAGCGCATCGCGCGCTTCGCCCACCTCGACGTCGGCGGCCGGCACGGTCCATGCGGTGCCCCCTTCGAAGTCGATGCCGAGGTTGAATCCTCGTAACAGCGGCGCCAGCAAACTGATCGTGACCAGCGCGGTAGACAGCATCAAACCCTTGCGCCACAAGGGCACGAAGTCGATGTTTGATTGATTGCGATACAACGAGCCAAAGGAAGTCATCGGGTCGCTCCGGGTAGGCCGGTGACCGGGGGCAAGCCGAGCGGAGCGGGGTTCGCGGCGAACCGGTCGCTCCGTCCCAGCAACCGTGTTGCCGGTCGCAGGAAGAAGTAGGAGACGATCAGGTCCAAGATGGTGGCCAGACCGAGATAGAGGGCGAAGCCGCGAACCGGTCCGACCGTGAGCAGATAGAGCAACGTCGCACCGATCAGGGACGCGACATCGGCTTTGACGATGGTCCGGAAGGCGTCGGTGAACGACCGTTGCACCGAACTGCGGAGGGTGCGTCCGGTATGGAGGTCCTCTTTGAGGTGTTCGAAGTACACGATGTTCGAGTCGACCGAGACCCCGATCGAAACGATCAGCCCGGTCACGCCGGCCAGCGTGAGAGCGAGGCCTCGGGTCTCGCCGAGATAGGCGATGATGGCCCACAACAGCAGGCCCGAGATGATCAGGCTCAAGATGGCTATCACGCCGAGCAGGCGGTAGTAGCCAATGATGAATGCGGCGACCGCCAGCAGGCCGATGACGCCCGCAATGGCTCCTGCGTCAAGGGCATCCTGGCCGAGGGTGGCCGAGACCGTCTGGGCCTGTTGTGGCTCCAGCTCGACGGGAAGGGCCCCGAACTTCAACACGGTGGAGAGGTCCCGGGCGGCGCTCTCGTCGAAGTTGCCGGTGATCTGCACCTGGCCGTCGAAGGTCTCCGCCTGGATCTGGGGGGCGGACACGACCCGACCGTCGAGCACGATGGCCACCGCCCGTGTCGGGCAGGTGGGCTCGGCTCGGAAACAGGGTCCGGCGATGGCGTTGAACTGGTCGATGCCGGCGGCCCCGCCCTTGAAGTCGGCCGACACGGCCCACTGACTGACCCCGACGATGAAGGGTTCCGCATCGGCCAGGGTTTCGCCGGTTAGCTCTGCGGGCCCCAGCTGGTAGCGGGCGACCTCGTTGCCGTCAGCGTCGGTTTCGGCCAGAACCACATGGTCCTCGAAGATGTCTTCCTCGGGCTCGGTGAGACGAAAACCCTCGACCCCTTCGAACCGTTCGGGTCGCACCACGCCGAACAGGTCTTCGGCGATCTGAGCTTCGTCGAGAATCGTGGTCGTTGGGGCCGGATCGCTCGGAGCTTCGGTGGTGGTCGGGGCCGTGCTCGTCGAGGCGATGGTCGTGGGTGTCGTCGTCGTGCCGTCCTGGGCCGGCAGGGCTACTTCACCGGTCCCGATGCCAAACGATTCCTCGTCGTCCTCGGTGGTCGTTGTGGTGTCGTCGGCTTCGCCTTCGTCCTCGGTGGTCGTTGTGGTGTCGTCGGCCTCGGTGGTTGTTGTGGTGTCTTCGCCGGTCGGTGTGTCCTCGTCATCGGATTCGATCGGGTTGCCCTGGATGTCGATCTCTCCATCGAATACCCGCTGGAGAGATCCGTCCGCGATCATCGACTCCAGGTCGAGCCCCGCGGTCGGCAACTGGGCAAACACCGGGCGGAAACGCAGTTCCGCGGTCTGGCCCACCAGGGTGAGGGCCCGATCCGGATCCTTGACCCCCGGCAGCTGCACCAGAATGGTCTCGCCCTGTCGGCTGATGTCCGGTTCGGCCACACCGAGGGCGTCGACCCGGTTGCGCAAGATCGAGATGCTCTGCTCGAGCGCCTCGTCGGTAACCTCACCGGTGGGTCTCAACACCACCGAAACCCCGCCTTGGAGGTCCAGGCCGAGGAGGGGCTCGTTGCGTGACACCACGGTGTATATGACGGCCGCCGCCGTGGCCACGAGGATGGCGACGAGGGGGACGATGCCCATGGCTCGGAGTCGGTTCACGTTCGATGCGGCTTTCAGGGGGAGAGTGGGGAAAGACGATGGAGCTGTTTGAATAGCGGGCTGGCCATGGCGGAGGGTGCCGACGAGCGGATCGACCTACGCCTGGCGGGTATCGGGCAGTACCAAACGAACGGGCACGCGGAATATGGTGTCCTCGATGGAACGGATCGACCGACCGGTACCGATTTCCACGTCAGGCTATCGAAGTGTGTTGAGGAGTACATGCACCCATGGTGGTCCGACGGCCTCGGGGCGCTCTCAGCCCCAACGGGTGAGCACCTCGGTGCGAAAATCTTGGAACGTCCCCGCGACGATCGCCGCTCGCATACCCCTCGTGAACTCGAGCAGCCAGCTCAGATTGTGCAAGGTCAATAGGCGCGCGGCCGTGAGCTCGTGCACGGCGAGCAGGTGACGTAGATAGCCCTTGGACCAACGTCCGCACACCGCACAGGAGCACTTCTCGTCGATCGGGCCGGCATCGTCGGCCCAGCGGGCGTTGCGGAGGTTCAGCCGACCGGTCGATGTCAACAACGTGCCGTGCCGGGCCAACCGGCTGGGCAGCACACAGTCGAACATATCGACACCGTTGGCCACTCCCTCGACCAGACCGGCTGGGTCCCCCACCCCCATCAAGTACCGGGGCTGATCGACGGGGAGCTGAGCCGTGGCGGCCTCGAGGGCCGGCACCATCTCGGCGCGCGGCTCCCCCACCGACAGACCGCCGATGGCGTACCCGTCGAAGCCGACATCGACGGTCCTGGCGGCGCTTTGCGCTCGAAGGTCGGGGTCGACGCCGCCCTGGACGATGCCGAACTGGGCCTGACCGGCCGGGGTCGCCACCGAGGGATCGAGGAACGCGGCGCGTCCCCGCTCGGCCCACCGAGCGGTGCGCTCCATGGCGTCGACGATCTCGGTGCGCGGCGCCGGTAGCCGGGCACACACGTCGAGCACCATCTGGATGTCGGCTCCGAGTAGGCCTTGGTGGGCTACGGCGGACTCGGGGGTGAGCCGGTGGGTCGAGCCGTCGTAGGTGGATCGGAACACGGCGCCGTCTTCATCGATGTTGGGTTCGAGGGAGAAGATCTGAAACCCACCCGAGTCGGTCAACACATGACCGGACCAATCCATGAACCCGTGCAGCCCTCCCAGCTTGGCGACGATCTCGGGACCCGGCCGCAACATCAGGTGATAGGTGTTGGCCAGCACCACCTGCACGTCGAGATCTTCCAGGTCCGCGGAGGACAGCCCACGGACCGCGCCGCGGGTACCCACTGGCATGAAGACCGGCGTCCGGAGCAGGCCCCGTGAGGTGCGCACGACCCCCGCACGAGCGGACCCGTCGGTCGCGTCCAGTTCGATGTTCACCTCACCACCTCCTGGCGGGTACGCCGAACTTCCTGGCGGGCGCGCCGACGGGCCGCTCGGGCCACGACCTCGCTCAGGACAGATGAGTGGTTCGGCCACATTGGCTCCCCATCCGCTGTGATGATGTGGCCTCCATGACCGATCATTGGCGCCGACTCCGATCCTCGCGATGGCACAGCATGGCATCACCGAAGCTGAGGAATCGGTAGTCCGATGCCAGGGCCTCGCGATAGATGTCCTTCCAGCGCGGGCCCATGAACGCTTCGACGAGAACCAGTAACGAGGAGCGGGGAACATGGAAGTTCGTGAGCAGGAGGTCGACGAGGTGGAAGGGAAAGTCCCCATGGATGTACAAGTCCGTGTCACCCTCCAAGTTCCCCTGCGCGGCGCTCTCCAACGCCCTCACCACGGTGGTGCCGATCGCTACCACTCGTCCGGCGCGTTCGCAGGCTTCCAGGGTTTGGGCTGGGACCCGGTAGCGCTCGCGGTGGATCGCGTGGTCCTCCACCCGGTCGGTGGTGATCGGCCGGAAGGTGCCGAGTCCAACTTCCAGCTCGACATGAGCGATCTCGATCCCGCTTTGTTCGAGGGCTTCGAGCACCTTCTCGGTCAGATGGAGCCCGGCGGTCGGCGCGGCCACCGACGCCGGACGTTCGGCGAACACGGTCTGATATCGCTCCGGGTCGGCCAACGGGGTGGTGATGTACGGCGGGAGCGGCACCGAGCCGTGAGCGGCGAGGAACTCGAGCCCGTCGTGGGCGGGTAGTCGTACCTGCCAACGCCCTTCACCGAGCGACGCCAGGATCGTGATGCCGTTGGCCAGGACCTCGCCGACTCTTACCTTTCGGCTCGGGCGGACCAGCGCTTCCCAGACGTCGCCCTGGCCGTTCAGGGCCAGCACCTCCACTGCGCCACCGGTGGACCGGTTGGTGTGCAGGCGCGCGGGCATGACCCGCGTCGTGTTGAGCACGACCACGTCGCCCGGGCGGAGCAGGTCAGCCAGATCGGTGATGGTGTGATGCCCGATGACCTCGCCCCGTTCGCCCGCGACGACCAGGCGAGCCGCGTCGCGCCGTTCGAGGGGTTCTTGCGCGATGCTGGCCGGTGGTAGCTCGTAGTTGAAGTCGGCCGTTGCAGCCACGACTCAGTCCCCTCCGAAGAGGGTCCCGGCGCCGTTGGCCGCGCCGTTCGGTGGGGGTGGAGGACGCAAGCCCAGATGGTCCCACGCCTCGATGGTCGCCACTCGGCCTCGCGGTGTCCGCATAAGCAGGCCCTGCTGGATGAGGTAGGGCTCGTAGACGTCTTCGACCGTCTCGGTCGGCTCGCTCACACTGATCGCCAGGGTCGAGAGGCCGACCGGTCCCCCGCGGAACCGGTTGCAGATCGCGTCGAGAATGGCTCGGTCCACCTTGTCGAGTCCGATCAGATCGACCCCGAACAGGGCCAGGCCTTCCGACGCCACCATCTGGTCGATCCGCCCATCGGCTTTCACCTCGGCGAAATCCCGTACCCGACGCAACAGTCGGTTGGCAATGCGTGGGGTACCGCGAGCGCGGCGCGCCACCTCGCGGGCGCCGTCGGTATCGATGACGACGTCGAGGATGCCCGCCGTGCGCCCGACGATCGATTCCAGCTCATCTGCGTCGTAGTAGTCGAGGCGCTCGACCTGACCGAAGCGATCTCGTAGCGGTCCGGTGATCAGCCCGGTTCGGGTGGTGGCTCCGACCAGGGTGAACCGGGGGAGATCGAAGCGGACGGAACGGGCGGCCGGGCCCTTGCCCAAGATGATGTCGAGCTTGAAATCCTCCATGGCTGGATAGAGGATCTCTTCCACGGCCCGGCTGAGGCGATGAATCTCGTCGATGAACAGCACGTCACCCTCCTCCAGCTTGGAGAGAATGGCCGCCAGGTCACCGGCCCGTTCAAGGGCGGGACCCGACGTGATGTGCAGGGCAGAGTTCATCTCGGTGGCCACGATGCCCGCGAGCGTGGTCTTGCCCAGCCCCGGTGGCCCGGCAAACAGGAGATGGTCCGCCGCCTGATCACGGCGTCGAGCGGCCTCGAGAATGATCTCCAGATGGGCTTTCAGCTCCCGCTGGCCCACAAAATCGGCCAGATGCCGAGGCCGTAGCCCCACCTCGACCAGATCGTCCTCGACGACATCGGCCGTGAGGATCTCGTCACGCACCGGTCCACCCCACGATGGTGGCGGGCCGCACCCGACCGGCTCGTCTCATCACGCGCCGGCGGAGGCGAGTCGCTGCAACGCCTCTTTCAACAGCTCTGATGAGTCCAGGTTCGGGGGTACGTCGCGCAACACGCTGCGGATCTCCTCGGTGGAGTAGCCCAGACCGGCCAACGCGGCCTGAACATCGGCGATCGCCCCGGGTTCGGGTCGATCGCCTTCGGAGAGATTGGCCAGATCCAGCTCGGGTAGATCGAGGCGGGACTTCAGCTCGACGAGCAGCCGCGTGGCGGTTTTTTTGCCCACCCCGGGCACGAGCGTGAGCGCGGCGATGTCGTCGTTGGCGAGGACCCGGGCGAGGTCGGAGGGGCCGTGGACCGACAGGATGGCCATCGCGAGCGAGGGCCCGACCCCGTGCGCCCCCAGCAGGGCCTCGAAGGCCACCCGTTCCTCGCGGCTCGGGAAGCCGTAGAGCGCTTGGTTGTCTTCGCGTATGTGATGGTGCACATGAACGAACACCTCAGCGCGGAGATCGCCGATGAGGCCGGCCGCGGCCGGCGGTGCCATCACGCGGTATCCGACTCCGGCGGCCTCGATCAACAGCTCGCCGCTGGTGGAGCGTTCGAGCAGTACTCCTCGGATCGACCCGATCATGACCGCTCTCCTGGCGTGGCCAAGGACTGGCGTCCCGGCCGGGTTCCGATCGGGGGGTGGTAGGCCACATGGCACAGGGCGACGGCGGCGGCATCCGCCGCGTCGGGGGGCGACGGGGGCGCGGGAAGCGCCAAAAGGGTTTGGACCATGGTCTGCACCTGCCTTTTGTCGGCCGCGCCGTAGCCGGCCACGGCTTGTTTCACCTGGTTGGGTGAGTACTCGGTCACGAGGATTCCTCGACCAGCGGCTTCGGCCATCACCACGCCGCTCGCCTGTCCGACACCCATCGCGGTGCGGACGTTCACCTGGAACAACACCCGCTCGAGCGCCACGACATCCGGGGCAAACTCGTCGAGCAGTTGGCGCATGTCTGCCAACAGCACGGCCAGGCGTTGAGGGACCGCGTCAGCAGGGTTGGTCGTGATGACCCCGAGCGCGCGTGCCCGCGAGCGCTTGGCATCCAGTACGCAATACCCGCACCGCGATAACCCTGGATCTATGCCAAGTACGAACACTGGTTCGACGGTACTACGAGGCTGAGGACCGGCGTGGGATGGTCATTTTCGGCTCCCTCCCTTGGCTCATCATCCGCTCCGCCGCTGGGCTCATCATCCGCTCCGCCGCTGGGCTCATCATCCGCTCCGCCGCTGGGCTCATCATCCGCTCCGCCGCTGGGCTCAGGCGTCGACGGTCTGGAGGATTTCGTCAGGGATATCGAAGTTGGCGAAGACGTCCTGGACATCATCGTGATCATCGAGAAGATCGATGAGCCGAAGCACGCTGCGGGCCGCCTCGGCAGACTCCAGCGGCACTGTTTGGCTGGGCAACATGGTGGTGTCGGCATCGTCGTACGCGAGCCCGGCCGCGGCCATGGCGTCGGTGACATCGGTGACGGCGGCCGGTTCGGTGCTCACCCGCCAGGTGTCGCCCTCGTCGGCGATGTCCTCGGCCCCCGCATCGAGCACCACGAGCATCAGGTCGTCTTCGGACACCGACTTGGGCACGGTGATGACGCCCTTGCGGGTGAACTGCCAGGCGACGGAGCCCGGATTGCCAAGGTTGCCGCCATTGCGGTCAAAGATGCTGCGCACATCGGAGCCGGTACGGTTGCGATTGTCGGTGAGCACGACCACCAGGACTGCGACACCGTTCGGGGCATAGCCCTCATAGGTGATCGACTCGTAGGTGACTCCTTCAAGCTCGCCGGTTCCTCGCTTGATGGCGCGCTCGATCGTGTCGAGCGGCACCGAGGAGTCGCGCGCCTTCTGGTACATGGTGCGCAACGTTGGATTGCCGTCCAAGTCCCCACCACCCTCGCGTGCGGCGACTTCGACCTGGCGAATCAGCTTCGCGAAGAGCTTGGCCCGCTTCTTGTCGGCCGCGCCCTTCTTGTGCTTGATGGTCGCCCATTTGGAGTGGCCTGACATCCACCAACCTCCTCGGGTGAGAGAACCGAACCTCAATTGACACTAGCGGGGCTTCGCTCCGGCGCTTGCCCGCGGCGCATCGGAAGGGCATCTGGCCCCGGAAACGCCGAGGCCAGCCAAAAAAAGCTCATGGACCCGATCGTCGTCGGAGAGTTCCGGGTGAAAGGCACACGCGAGCACCGCCCCGTGGCGACACAGGACCGGGCGGCCGTCTACCGAGGCAAGAACCTCGACATCGGGCCCATGCGCCTCCACCATCGGGGCGCGGATGAACACCGCCGGAAACGGCTGGGGGCTCAGTCCGGAGATGTCGATGTCGGTCTCAAACGAGTCGATCTGGCGGCCGAAGCCATTGCGGCGAACGCTGATGTCGATGGCCTCGAAGCGACGCTGATCCTCGCGACCATCGAGCACGTTGGAGGCGAGCAGGATCATTCCCGCACAGGTGCCGAGCACGGGAAGACCATCGGCGAGCAGGGCGGCGATCGGCTCGAACAGTCCGGAAGACTCGGCCAGCATCGAGATCGTCGTGGACTCCCCGCCCGGAATGATCAGCCCATCGATCCCGTCGAGCTGGCTCGGGCTCTTCACGTCGATGGACGACACCCCGAGGCGGGTGAGGGCCCGGCGATGGGCCTGGGTCGCCCCTTGGAGTCCGAGAATCCCGATGACGGGCGGCGTGTTCACCAACCTCGGTCGGCGAGCTTGGTGGTGATCGACTCCATCTCGAGGCCGGGCATGGCCGCGCCGAGCCCGCGACTGACCTTGGCCAGAATCCCAGGGTCGCGGAAATTGGTGGCCGACTCCACAATCGCCTTGGCGACCAGGGCTGGATTCTGGGACTTGAAGATGCCCGAGCCGACGAACACCGATTCTGCTCCCAGCTGCATCGTGAGCGCGGCATCCGCCGGGGTGGCGATACCACCGGCACAGAACAGGGGTACCGGAAGCCAGCCGGTTTCGGCTACCTCCTGGACCAGGGGAAGAGGTGCCTGGAGGGTCTTGGCCCATTCGAACAGTTCGGCGGGGTCGGCCTGGCCGATCTTTCGGATATCGCCGATGATCGATCGCAGATGGCGTACCGCTTCGACGATGTTGCCGGTTCCAGCCTCACCTTTGGATCTGATCATGCCCGCACCCTCGGAGATTCGGCGCAGGGCCTCGCCGAGGTTGGTGGCCCCGCATACGAACGGCACGGTGAAGGCCCACTTGTCGATGTGGTGGGCCTCGTCAGCGGGGGTGAGAACCTCGCTCTCATCGACATAGTCCACCCCCAGTGATTCGAGGATCTGGGCCTCCACGAAATGACCGATACGGGCTTTGGCCATCACCGGTATGGTCACGGCGGCCTTGATGCCTTCGATCATCTCGGGGTCGCTCATGCGGGCCACACCGCCGTCGCGCCGGATATCGGACGGGACACGTTCGAGCGCCATCACCGCAACCGCGCCGGCGTCCTCGGCGACCTTGGCCTGCTCGGGATCGACGACGTCCATGATGACGCCGCCCTTCAACATCTCGGCCAGGCCGCGCTTTACGCGCACGCTGCCGGTCGTTCGGTCATTACTCATGGACAGAGTGTAGGTCTGCAGCCGTGCTCTATCCGTGCCGCGATAGCGGTCGGCGGCCACGAATATTCTGTTCGCCCCCGAGAACGATCGCGCCGGGCGCTGAGCTACAGCTCGCGCAACGCCGCGATCCGAACGTCGAGATCCCGGGGCTCGGCGCCGGCTGGAATGATCCACAAATGGTCGAGGGCGGGTCCGGCGCGGTGAGGCTCGGTCGCGGTCCTCATGTGGTCTAGGGCCCCGATGAGTCCTGGTGGGTATTGGGTGGTGGCCACGGCGGCGACATCGGACCGCCATAGATGATGTTCATCGATGACCGCGGAACGGGTCTTGGCTCCGAGGGGTCCGAGTCGAGCCAGGATGGGGAGCAGGGCGGTAGCGGGCGCTATCTCATTGGTCGCGATCCGGGCGAGGCAGTGAGCGAGGACCCCTTCGAGCTCGACTGGGTTGAGCCGTTCGAGCAGCCCCGAAGTCACGGCCAACGAGGCGCGGTCAGAACGCGATCCCGTGGCCAGCGCGTTCGCGGCCGGGTCGTCGATCACGTGCAGTGTTGGCACTCGTACCCCAGCGGCCACGCACAAGCCATCGACCAGATTGTGATATCGAGGGTTGTCGCTCGGCTCGGAGCGCTCGGCCGCTACCGATCTCAAGGCGATCGGAACCGCACTGCGAGAGGACCACCACGCAACAAAGACACCGGTTCCGACCGCGGCCAACACGGCGATGAACCACGGAACCAGCCACCAGACGACGGCGGCGAGCAGGATCGCGCTCACCAACGCGGGGACGCCGTGGATCAGGTTCGCTCGACGAGCATTTGTGGCGGCGTCGGTCGCCGCCGTCGAGAGATGGATGTCGGTCACCAGGCGAGACCCTTCGAGGGCGTGAGTGCTCAGAACGACACCTGGACCGAGCCGCGCGAACCGTCGTCGGCCTCGAAGTACTCGCGTTCGGTGAAACCGGCAGAGCGAGCCAGGATGACGGCGGGGAACGTGGCGATCCGGGTGTTGTACTGGCGAACGGTGTCGTTGTAGTACTGACGAGACGAGGCGATTTGGTCTTCGGTCCCCGACAGATCGTTCTGGAGCTGGAGAAAGTTCTGGTTGGCCTTGAGATCGGGATAGGCCTCGCTGAGCGCGAACACCTGGCGCAATGCCCCGGTCAACCCATTCTCCGCCGCGGCGAGATCCTGACCGGACGAGGCATCAACCGCGGAGTTCCGCGCGGAGATCACCGCGTCGAGAGTGTCTTTTTCATGGGCGGCGTATCCCTTTACCGTCTCGACCAGATTGGGCACGAGATCGTGGCGTCGCTTGAGCTGTACCTCGATCTGGGCCCACGCGGCCTCGATCCGATTGCGAAGTTTCACCAGACCGTTGTAGGACGTCATCACCCAGAGCGCGATCAACACCACGAGAGCAAGGAGCACGACAAGCACGATCACCAAGAACACAACGGACCTCGGGGCAGGAAAAGTACGACGCCGATGGAGATCGGCACCATGATTCTACTCAGGTCCAGAGCACCACACCTGCCGTCGTCATCCAATATGGATCGCCATCGCTCGACGGCACTCGGCGTCTATCGGCGATGAAACGAGATCGCCCGTTCGTAGAGCTCGACATATCGGGCCGCGAGCTCGTCCATCGAGAACTCCAGCGCCCGTTGGTGGCCGGCCTCCACGAGGTCGCGGGCCAGGGCACCATCGGTGAGGGCGCGGCGCAACGCGTTGCCCAGCGCGATGGGGTCGCCTGGCGGTACGAGTACGGCCTCGTTTCCTCCGGAGGCGACGCGTGCATAGCCGGGCAAGTCGCTGGCCACCACGGGGGTGCCGGCCGCCATTCCTTCGAGCAGGATCACCCCGAATGATTCGCCGCGCAGCGAGGGCGCACAGAGCACGTCCGCGCCCCGAAGGCGACTGGCCTTTTCGGTCTCGGTGATCCGGCCGAGCCACTCGATGCGGTGATCATCCGCATGTTCAGCTCGTAGCCGCTCGGTCTCGGGTCCTACGCCGGCCACCCAGAGCCGAACCGTATCGGGGAGAGTTGACACGGCGGCCAACAGCTCCGCGAGGCCCTTTCGGGGTTCGTGGCGGCCGAGAAAGAAGATGGTGGGTCCGATGGTCTTCGTCGGCGGTGCCTTGGCGAACCGTTCGATCTCGATGCCGTTGTAGAGCACCTCATAGGTGCCGCCGAGGGCGCCTTGGGCCAGGGCTCGGGCGTCGACGGAGACGGCGCAGCGGACGTCGAGACGTCGGGCCAGCCAGCGGACCCCGGGTCGGAGCCAGCGGTAGGCCGCGCTGGTCCCGGCGGCATGAAAGGTGCCCACGAGGGGGGCGGACTTCACGAGCACCGCGGTCATCGTGGGTCCGGGCGCCATCGGCTCATGCACGTTGACTACATCGAAGGCCTCGTCGCGCAGCGCCCGGATGGTGCGAAGTTGAGCAGCCGGGTCCGGGGCCAGTGGCGCGATCGATCCGTTGGCCACGGTCGGGATCGAATTGCCGAGCGGGGT
>Ga0316190_10002451_pt1 | contig 13465 bp, 14 predicted proteins | sample Eddworburrow2_MG_FD_204929 | JGI IMG/M metagenome (GOLD analysis project Ga0316190, IMG submission 204929) | Coastal sediment microbial communities from Maine, United States - Eddy worm burrow 2 | ecosystem: Environmental > Aquatic > Marine > Coastal > Sediment | place: USA: Maine | collected... | reverse complement strand
TTTAATAGACTTTTCTACTTTTCCTCCAGCCCTTACTGTTCCTAAAGAATAACGAACCTTATTTATCTTCTTTTCTGAACCCAAGTCAGATATTGTCCCCTCTGGATATTCAACAATTAAATCAGCTAACTGTAAATCTGTATTATTGTTGTTAATAAGTTCTAACTGAAGGATTAATTCTTCTCCTCCACCCAAAGAAACTGGTCCAGACATGTTTAATTCTATATTTTTAGAAGAAACAACATTAGAACCCCCAGAAAACATCTGGAAAGCAAAAAGAATTGAGACCACAAAAAAACCCAAAGAAATCATAAAAAATTTTTTAAGAAAAGATTTTTTATGACGATGTTTAATAGGAGCTACTGGAGCTTTTTTTTGAGCCCAATCAGAATAAGCAGTTGGGCGACCAGACCCGATCGCTCTCCTCCTCCTTGTTTTTATTTCTTTTGTTCGACTATAGAGAGTCTTTTTTAATTCCTTTATTCTCTCTTTTTGGGTTTTATCATTAGCCATTACTGATAATTATAACACAACTTAGTTGTGAGAATTACATTATTTAGGGTCTATTTATAACTGACTTTCTTTAAGAGACTCATTAATTCCTCTTAAAACTTTACTCATATTTTTTGATACTTCTTCCAAGAGAATATGATTTATTTCTCCTTCTGCCAAATGATTCAGTTGCTCGTCTCTTCCCCAATAGCCAAGGTGGTTTAAAATTCTTAAAACTGTCGCCACTTCCAATGAAAGAAGTTGGGAAGAATTCAAATCCTCTTTATTTAAAAAAATAACAGACTGGGATACATCTTCAAAGAGTAAACTATTTTTATCCTCTCCCTGTAAAAGACGATGCAATAAATTAAAAATTTTAGCCAAAAAAATAGCTTGATGTTTATTTTCTAAAACACCATTAAGATGATTTGATCTCTCTGCATTAATGACCCTCCAAACATTTCTTCCTCTCACTAAATCTAATTTAGTATATGAAAAATCCTGAAGACTATATCGTAATTTAGATTTAGCTTCTCTTATTCCTTGAGCACTAGCCTGAAGAAGTCCAAAGTCTTTAGTAAAAAAATAAAAGAAACGATTAGCTTCACCAAAGTTAAAGCTCTTAATTACAAATCCTTCAGTTTGATAAATGTTATGAGACATATATCTCTATTTTAACAATCTTAATTTGAAAGTTAAATCATCAACGTTAATTTCTTCACTTTCTAATCCTTCTTCAAATTTAATTTCTTTAAGTAACGAGGTTTTTTCCATTTCTGATCTAAATTGGTCTACTAAATCTCTCCCTTCTTCATTGGATTCAACAATCAAAACAACTATGTCTTCTGGGGTAAGGCCTTCTTTTTTTCTTAATTGTTGTACATGTCTTAACAGTTCTCTGTATTGTCCTTCTTTTTTAAGTTCAGGACTAATATCTAAATCTAGCTCAACAACTATCTCCCCTTCTCCTTTTTCTGAAGAAACGTTTTTAACATTCAACTCATCCTTAATCAAATCTTCATATTCTTTTCTAAGTTGGAAATTTTTAATTTTTAATTCATTTAATGGTTGGCGAACTTTCATTTTAGCTTCTGACCTTCTCTCTAGTGCCAAAGAAACGATATTTCTAACCTCTTCCATTTCATCAAGTAAGTTATTAGTTGTTAGTTGTCGGTAGTCGGTAGATTTCGGCCAAGCCTCCAAATGAACACTTTCTTTTTGTCCTTCAAGTTTTTGATATAGGTCTTCAGCAGCAAAAGGCATGAAAGGAGCTATGGTCTTAGAAAATTCCAAAAGAGTGAAATGTAGAGTGTTTAAAGCCATTTGCTTATCTTCTTCATCTTCTCCTTTAAACCGATCTCTTGATCTTCTCAAATACCAAGTCGATAAATCATCTACAAATAAAGCTATTGGTCTTGTAGCCTTATCTAATTGGTATTTATCCATGGAAACAGAGACTTCTTCTATCAGCTGACTTAAACGAGCTAAAATCCATTGATCTAAAATATTTTCAGTTTCTGGTTGTTTGTTGTTTGTAGTAGGTTGTTGGTCTTTTTGATACAAATCAAAAAATGAGTAGACATTATTAAGTCGGCCAATAATTTTTTTATTAATTTCATCAACTCCTTTTTCAGAAAAACTTAAATCTTCACCCTTAACTGCCGGTGAGGATAATAAATAGTATCTTAAAGAATCGGCTCCGTATTTATTCATAACCTCAACTGGGTCTGGATAATTCTTTAATTTTTTTGCCATTTTTTGACCATCTTCAGCTAAAATCATACCGTTAACAATAACCGCATTAAAAGCAGATTTACCAAATAGTCCTGTTGCTAGGATAAGCATGTTGTAGAACCAGCCTCTGGTTTGATCTACTCCTTCAGCGATAAAATCAGCTGGAAAATTATTCTTAAATTCTTTTTTATTCTCAAAAGGATAATGAAATTGAGCATAAGGCATTGATCCAGATTCAAACCAACAATCAAAAACTTCTGGAATTCTTTTCATTTCTTCCCCACAAGAACATTTAAATTTTATTTCATCTATATATGGACGATGTAAATCCAATTCAAAATTACTGTTGTGAGGAATTGGGGCATAGTCAATATTAATTATTTCGGCATTATTTGGAAAATCATCTCTCCCCTCTCTTAGTCCAACAGTATCTTCAACATCCAACCCTTCCGCCACAGAGGCCATCATCCAAAGAGGGTACTCATGAGAAACAATTAAAATATTTTTATCTTGATATTTATTATCAAGATCCTTAAAGAAGTCATTTACTCTTTTTTTAACATCTATTAAGTTCTCTCCATGAGGAGGAGTTTTAACAAAACGATCTTCATAGACAGGAAAAAATCCTCTATATTCTTCAAGATTTTTACCATCAAAATCCCCAGTGTTTATCTCTCTTATCCTTTCATCTACTATCATTTCTACACCCAATTCTTTGGATATTATTTCAGCCGTCTCAGTTGTTCTTACAAAATCTGAATAAAAAATAACATCAATTTTTTTATTTTTTAAATCTTTTATTGCTTCAAGGGTTTGTTTTCTTCCTTCCTCTGTTAAATGATGTGGGTTGTCCACCTTAGAACTAACAATGTTCCCAGAATTACTTTCTGCCTCTCCATGCCTAATACCAAAATATTTATTACCAGAAGTAGATGTTTTCTTTTTAATATCTTCGACAGACCCGATAACTTCAATCTTTTCACATTGAGAACATTTCCAGACAGGTAAAGGAGCTCCCCAGAATCTGGATCGTGAAATTGCCCAATCCCTAGCCCCCTCCAACCATTTACCAAATCTTCCTTTTCCAATAGCTTCAGGATTCCAATTAACCTTGTCATTCAATTTAACCATCTTTTCTTTTATTTCTGTTACTCCAACAAACCATGAAGTAGCAGCATAATTAAGTAGAGGTGTGTCACATCTCCAACAATGAGGATACGGATGTATTATTTTCTTTTTTGAAAATAGTAACCCTTGGTGAGCTAAATATTTAATTATTTCAATATCTGTTTTTTGATGATCATCTTTTGGTTTAACAGAAGTTCCAGCAAAATCTGTCACTTCTTTTTTAAATAATCCATCCATGGAAACATGTTGTACAAAAGGTAAATTAAATTCTTTACCCAAAACCATATCATCTTCACCAAAAGATGGAGCAATATGGACAACACCTGTTCCACTTTCTGTTGTCACAAAGTCAGCACCATATATCTTCCAACCATTTTCTTTATTTTCTAAATCTGAATTGGAATAATAATCAAAAACTGGTTTGTATTTTTTACCAATTAAATCTTTACCTTTAAGCTCTTCAACTACTTCATATTCATTACCTTCAAAAACTTCTTCTACTTTTTCTTTTGCTAAAATAAAACTTTCATCTGTCGTGGGTTGTGAGTTGTTAGTAGTTAGTCTGATTTTGACATAGTCTAAATCAGGACCCACAGCCAAAGCTACATTACCAGGTAGTGTCCAAGGTGTTGTGGTCCAAGCCAAAACAAAAGTACCTGACTCATCTATCAATTCAAACTTTGCTGTTATGGAAATATCTGTAATATCTCTATATCCTTGAGTAACTTCTGAAATTGCTAAAGTGGTCTCACACCTTGGACAAATATGCATAGACTTATGCCCTTCATAAATTAATCCTTTATTATAAAGTTCTTTAAAAGCCCACCAAATAGATTCACTATATTGCCAATTCATAGTGCTATAACCTTCTTCCATATCAATAAAACGACCCGTTCTAGGAACTATTTTTTTCCAGTCACTATCATAACGATAAACACTCTCTCGAGCTTTTTCATTAAAATTTCCTATACCCAAATCTTCAATATCTTTCTTGTTTTTTAAATTAAGATCAGTTTCAATTAAATTTTCAATTGGCAAACCATGACAATCCCATCCCCATTTTCGTCTAACATGCTTACCTTTCATTGTTTGATAACGAGGAATAGCATCTTTAATGGTCCCAGCCAAAAGATGTCCATAGTGAGGAAGACCTGTAGCAAAAGGAGGTCCATCATAAAAAACAAAAGATTCACCTTTTGCTGTTTGTTCTAGGCTTTTTTCAAAGATTCTATTCTCCTGCCAGAATTTTAAAACTTCCTCTTCCTTCTTAGCTGTATTTGATTTTTCGTTATTTTCTCCTTCTTTCATAGTCGCTTAATAGTATCACTTTTACCCTTGGTTGCAAAAAACCCGCTCTGTTTATCACAAAGCGGATTTAAATATTAAGATTTTAAAAAGAAGGACATATTTCCCAATAAGAAACATGCTCTTTTCTAGAAATAAGATGAACTGTTGGTTTAAGGCAGTAGAAACTTTCTCTTAATAAAAACCTACATTTTTTGAGGAGCGGAGATTCCAAGAAGATCCAATGATTTGGCTAAAACTTTTTGAGTTGTCTCAATAAGAGCAACTGCTTCTTTATTATAAGTATCGTCTTCTATTATCCTGACGTTTTCATAGAAACTAGAAAATTCTCCAGCTAATTCGTGAGCATAGGTTGTTAATTTATTAACGCTATAGCCTAGAGCAATAGATTCTAGGACATCACTAAACTCTGCCAATTTCATAATTAAATTTTTAGAAACAGGATTATCTAAAAGATTTTTATCTGTCTCTTTTAATCCTTTAGTTTTTTCTAAAATAGATGAGATTCGAGCGTGAGCATATTGAACATAATAAACTGGATTTTTAGCAGATTGCTCACGAGCCAATTCCAAATCAAATTCCATATGAGTATTCAATGTTTTCTCTATAAAAAACCAACGTACTACATCAATACCAAATTCTTTTACCAAGTCTTCAAGCAAAATAACATTCCCAGCTCTCTTAGACATTTTTTTAGCTTCTCCTCCTTCCTTCAAAGAAACCATTTGAGTGATGAAAATTTCAAATTCCCCTTCCCAACCAAGCATTTCTTTTACAGCCTTCATTCTCTTAACATGCCCATGGTGATCTGCTCCCCAAACATCAATAACCTTGTCATATTTCCTATTAAATTTATCTTGATGATATGAAATATCAGAAAGGAAATAACTATTAGATCCATCAGAGCGAACTACTACCCGATCTTCATCGTCTCCATAATCTGAAGTCTTAATCCAAAGAGCTTCTCCTTCTCCTTCTTTTGTTTCAATAACTTTTTTTAATTGTAGCTCCTTCAGTGTTTCTGCATTTACTCCACTCTCTCTCAATTCTTTATCTTCTGAATACCAAATATTAAAATTAATCCCCAAACCTTTAGTAATAAAATTACTGTTATCTTTTTGAACTTCTTCTCCTAGTTTAAAACCAGCCTCTTCTTCAGACAGACCTTCAAAATCAATATTTTTTATTTTCTCTTCCAACGCCTCTGTTTTATATTGCTCTCCTAAGCCCAAAGCCGTCTTTCCTAGCTCTTTCATCTGATTACTCTCTCTTGAGTCATTAACATAGAATTCCCGGTCTATCTTTGCTCCATTAAACTCCAAAATATTTGAAACAACATCCCCATAAAAAGCTCCCCTTCCATGCCCAATATGCAATTTACCTGTGGGATTAGCAGAAATAAATTCAATATTATATTTTTGTCCTTTCAAAACATCCAATCCTTTTTCTACAACTTGTTCAACTTCTTTAGTTAAAGAATTAATGGTTTCATCCTTAAGGTGAAAATTTACAAAGCCAGGTCCAGCAATTTCTATTTTTGTTAAATGGTTTTTATATAAATCTGTCTTCTCTAATTCACTTTTAATTTCTTCTGCTACCTCTTGAGGTTTCTTACCCAAGATACCAGCCAAGAATAGAGATATGGGGGTAGAAAAATCTCCGAAGTCTGCTCCTTTCAAATTGCAAGAGTTCTTAACCTCAAGTTTGTTATCAATATCATCAAATCTCCCTTGATAAAGAGTTTCAATGGCTTCCTTAATTTCTTTTTCTAAATCCTTTTTAAACATATTTATTTTGTGTATTTCCCACTACTACCAAAACCATTCTCTCCCCTTTCTGAATCATTTAACTCTAAAACTTCTTTAATTTCCACTTCTTCCTTTTTTTGAATTATCATCTGGGCAATCTTTTGTCCTTTTTCAACTTTAAAATCTTCACTAGATAAATTAACTATACCAACCAAAACTTCTCCTCGGTAGCCTGAATCAACTACCCCACCAAGAGTCTTCAATCCATTATTAATACCAATACTACTTTTGTCCCAAATAAAACCAACATAATCATGAGGAATTTCCATAGCGATACCAGTTTTAATCTTAGCTCTTTTTCCATTTTCCACAAAAACTTCTTCCAAAGAAAATAAATCCATTCCCGCATCACCCACAGAAGCGTATTGAGGTAAAACCGCTTGTTCCTCCAATTTTTTAATCTTCACCTCTATCATTGAGCTAATTCTAACACAGCTCATTCATAAAAAAAGTTACTCTTGACTAAACCTAAAATATGTATAGTATGGGAAACAGAAAAGAGAATATTGCTCTTTGAGATATAAACTAACTTAAAAAAGGAGGGTCTAATGACTCGAGAACAACAAGAAACGCTTGGACGACTTAAGATTTTGACTAAAAATTTTCTTTCCCAGGCAAACTTACTGGATATCAGTCCAGAGTTGATGTACCGCCGACTTCTCATGGAAGTTATTTTTTACGGTACAGTCACCAAAACTCAACAAGGCACAGACGCCTTAACTCGTATCGGCCCAATGCCTATGCGTTTTGATCTCCGTAAAGTCTTCCCCATGATTACAGAAAGAGATATTTCTTCTTTTTGGCTTCAAGCTGTGGGAGAAATTTTCTGTTTCATCAACGGTGGTCGCACCCTTGAAGATCTTAAGAAGTTTGGTTGTCATTGGTGGGGTCCATGGGCCACAGAAATAAAGTGTTCCAAACGTGGTCTTGAAACTGGAGACCTTGGTCCCGGTTCCTATGGTGCCGCTTTCCATGATTTTCCAATGGTAGATGGTGGGGGTTTCAATCAGCTCAAGAATATTGTTGAGCAAATAATTGAATTTCCTCATCTTAGGACTCATTTTGTGAGCCCTTGGATTCCCCAATACACAATCAGGGGTACCGGAAAACAACAGAAGGTCTGCGTGGCTCCATGTCACGGTTGGATAAACATAAGGGTTCTCAATGGTAAACTGACTCTGCATATGCACCAGAGGTCTGGAGATACTCCTGTGGGAGTTCCAGCCAATATGGTTCAGTATGCAGCTTTAGCTTTGGCTATTGCTCATGTTACCGGCTTTGAAGCTCATGAATATATACATTCTTTTTCGGATGCCCATATTTATGTTGACCAACTGCCAGCAGTGGAAAAAATACTCATGCGTGAGACCCCTGCTTTACCAACTGTCTCCATGGATAAAACAGTCACTGACTTGTTTGATTTCCGTAGAGAACATTTTGTTCTCAATGGTGATTATCATCCTGGTCCAGGCATTAAAGATATTCCTGTGGCTATATAGGGGGGCTTATGAGTGGATCTGATAAAGAAACCATGACCATGTCAAATGCCCGAACAGATGAACAACGTCGTATTATGGAGCAAATCCAAAAAGATGGTGTTTGTCCATTCTGTAGAGAGCATTTTGAGAAATATCACCCTAAACCGATACTCAGAGAAAGTCCTCATTGGATTGTTGCAGAAAATGGCTTCCCCTATAAAGGAACCCGAATTCATATGTTATTTGTTTACAAAAAACATATAAACAGTATCTCTGAAGTATCTGCCGAGGGCTTTCTTGAACTTCTTGAACATATTAAATGGGTAAACGAAGAATATTGCATTCAAGGAGGTGCATTAATTTGGAGATATGGAGATCCTCAGTATAACGGATCGAGTGTCCACCATCTCCATGCTCAAATTGTCTCAGGAGAAATTGATAGTCCTTCAAGTGAACCTATCAGGGTTAAGGTGGGTTTTAAAAAAAAGTAAGTTAATATCAAAAAAAAAGAACCCCCGCCATTGGCGGGGGTTTTATTATGTTTCAACAAAAATAAGTTCAACTTTTTTCTCTTTAAGGACGTCTTCGCCATCCAAAACAGCATAACCTCTGCTAAAATAGCACTTTTTAATACCACTTCGAGCAACCAGTTTAGCACATGGAGGGCAAGGAAAGTCCGTCACAAAAAGTTCAGCACCTTCCAGAGAAATACCACGACGAGCAGCTTCGGCAATAAGCCTAGCCTCAGCATGCTCTGCTGTTGATAATTCAAGATGAATACCTCTTTTGAAGATACTCCTTGGGTCACCAAAAACATATGGTGTTTGTTCGTCGGGAACATGGCAATTATGAGCGATGAGTATTACTTCCCCATCTTTAACGATAAAGGCTGCAACCTGACGCCACCAATCTGCACTTTTTCCAGCTTCTAGAAAAACCTGCTTCATGATTTCCTTCTCAAACTGTGAACAAGATAATGTCTTATGGACTTCTACTTTTTTGTTTTCTAAAACATTATTGCGATGCCAACGAAGAAAGACTGAATCAAACAAAACATCCTTTCCTGAGAAATAATGCTCATAGACATCAGTACAGATATCTTCATTGGGCATAACCAAAGAAACGTCACTCGCTTGAAGAAAGCTTAAGGATTTCTCATTGAGTAATTCAACACTAACAAGGTCTCCGTAAAGAGTTTTTAGAACTTGAATCATTTGATTTGATTCAACTGCCCGAAGACGATCTTTCCTGTTGAGATAATCAAACTCCTTCATTGAAGACAAGAGGTAATCACCTATAACATAGATTGAGTCAGCACTTCCGACATATTTATCTAAAAAGTCCGTGTACCCTTTATGGAGAACGGGGATATAAAGAATAATATTTCTTCTCATTTCTTCCCCCCTCCTAAATCATGAAGGCTCTTTTCTATAACCTCGACAATTTTAGGGCCTAGGAGTTTAGCTAATTGCTCAGCTCCGTCAACATGAAGAAGTCTGACTTTAGCACTAGTGCTAGTTTCTGATTGAGGCTCCAATTCTTTTACTTCAGAGCAGTAATTCTTCATGTCTTTAATCGCTGAAGCTTTATGCTTAGTAGATTTAGAAATCACTAAAACATCGGGTTGAACCGTCTTAAGTAATTGGAACTTTTCATCCTCGGGATGCTTAACAAAAATGACATCCACATGTCTCAGATGAGTAAGCATAGCTAACCTCTCTGACTCAGGGACGACTGGGCGATTAGGACCTTTCCGATCTCTAATTTTTTTGTCACTATCCACACCAACAACAAGAAGGTCTCCACTCTCTTTAGCTTTTTGTAGATACTCAGCATGACCAATGTGAATAAGGTCAAAAGATCCTGAAGTTAAAACAACTTTAAGGCCAATAGCCTTACAGTGTTCAACAAATTTTCGTAATTCATCATAGCTAGTAATAAGCCTTTGCTCTAAGCAAGTATTATTACTAAAAATACCTGTATCTATAGGCATAAATGCCTCCTTTTATTTTTATTATCATGAAAAAGAACGATCAACTGCCCTCTTAATATCAAATAACTAACCAAAAGTAAAGCTCCGCCTTGAGCGGAGCTTTACTAACTAATTTTTTTGGAATTCTTGAAAATTACTTCGCTACTTCAACACCCATTGAACGAGCAGTACCAGCAATAATTTTCATAGCTGCTTCTACGTCATTAGCATTAAGATCAGACATTTTCTTTTCAGCTATTTCTCTTAATTGAGCTTGGGTTAATTTACCAACTTTTTTGGAGGTATTTTTACCAGAACCACTTTTAATACCCAGAGCCTTCAAAATAAGGTTTGAAGCTGGTGAAGTTTTCATTATGAAATCAAAACTTCTATCTTCGTAAACAGAAATAACTACAGGAATAAGGTCTCCCCCCATTTCTTTAGTAGCGTCGTTAAATCTATTTACAAAATCACCAATGTTAACACCGGCTTGACCTAAGGCTGGCCCTAAAGGAGGAGCAGGATTAGCTTTACCAGCTGGGATTTGAACTTTAATTGTTTGTTTTACTTCTTTTGCCATAATATTTTTTTAATTCTTAATGATTCTATATTAAATCTTCTTTATCTGCAAGAAATCTAATTCAACAGGTGTTTCTCGACCAAACATAGAAATTAGAACTTTGAGCTTACCTTTCTCTCCATCGATTTCACTAATTTTGCCTTCAAAGTCTTTGAAAGGACCATCAGTAACAATAATTGGTTCATCAACTTGGAAATCAATTTGGTGTTTAGCAGTATCTGATTTCATTCGTCCGAATAAGAAATCTACTTCTTCTTTATCTAAAGGAACTGGGTGAATTCCAGACCCAATAAAACCTGTTACCCTTGGAGTGTTTCTCACAATATACCAAGAATCATCGGTTACAATCATTTCTACTAAAACATACCCTGGGTAAACTTTTTCTTCAACCTCAATTCTTTTACCTCCTTTAATTTTAATTTTTTTCTCAATAGGAACAACGACATCAAAAATTTTATCCTCCATACCTAAAGACTCAATTCTTTGTTTTAAATTACGTAAAACAGCATTTTCATACCCAGCATAGGTGTGAATAGCATACCATCTTCTTTCTGTGATTGTTTCTTGTTTAGACATATTAAATTACAAAATAAATGTTCCTAGTATGTAAGTAAAGATGAAATCAAAAAAACCTAGGAAATAAGCTGTTAATACTGAAATAATAATAACAATAACGGTGTAGAAAAAAGACTGACGTTTAGTTGGCCAACTAACGTGCTTTAATTCACCTTTTGTCTCTCTTAAATAGTCAAATAATCTCATGATGGTTGATTTAATTAAAAATTTGTTTAAAAAAACACCCTCCCGGGCGTGTTTATTTATATGTTTAGATAATACGCTTTATATAAAAAAAGTCAAGAAAAAGCCCCGGCGCAATGCCGAGGCTTTAATTTACTCAAAAGAACTTAAGTTGAGCGACTCAATTCCCTTCTACGCTCAACATGCAGAGCAAGAAGAATGAAATTCCAGAATTGATTCATAAAATACTCATGATTTTCTGCGATACTGAAAGTGATATTCATCTCCCCATTTTGTACCGCGTAAAGTGGCAAATACCACCAGTCTTTCACCTGTAATTCAAAGTAACCACTACTCTCAACTACCTTCAAAACTTTTTTGCCTTTTTCTTCAACACAAGCCACAACAATATGGCCTTTGTATTTTCCTTTTTCAGCCAAGAAGGAATATCTCCCGGGCTCTTCTTTCACAAACAGTTTGGCAAGTCCTCCTATTTCTTTTGTGTCTTTTTGTGAGTTAGCCATAAAGGACTCCTACTTTTTCAAAAAATAACCGCAAACTACGGTCGAGAGATGTGTTAAAAGCATCATACTCTCTAATCTAAATAACATCATACTATAATTACCCATTTTGTCAATAGTAAAAATAAACCCCCGTTAGGGGGTTTATTTTTACTATTGAGGTCTTAAATTATATTTATTTAATCTCGTAGGTAATAGTCACATTAGAAGTAATCTGATTCTCCCCCATTGGAATTTCTGGGATAACACCTCCTCCCCTTCCATCCATGGCCGCCATTTCTACTCCGAAAGTTTTATACATTGGGTAATTCCCTGATTCAGAAAAACCAACAATTCTAGAAATATCCACCCCTAAATCTCTAGAAATAGCTCTAGCTTTATCTTTAGCATCTTCAATCGCTAACTGTCGAGCTTCTCTTTTAAGAGCTTCTTCGTCATCAATTTGAAAATTTAAACCACTAATATTAGAGACTCCTATTTCCCCAACACCAGCTAATATTAATCCAGCATTATCTATTTCTCTAATTTTAACAGAGATTGTCTGGTTAACATTATAGCCAGCTAAAGTTCTTTCTCCTGGTGTTGGCCAACAACCCATCTCATTACAAACATCTTTTGCTTTAAGATATTCATATCTTGGATAAACACTGTAGTTTGATGTTTTTATATCCTTGTCTTCAATTTTATTTTCATCTAAAAAGGCCATTACCTGATTGATTTGTATTGAAGCAATTTCTTGTGCTTCAGCTACAGTGTCTCCCTCTTCCACCACAGAAAAGCTAATTTGAACTATATCTGGAGCAGCAAACACTTCTCCCTTTCCTGAAACAGAAATGGTATCTTCAGCAGCAATACCTGACCCAATAAAGCTGTACGCTTTAACCTCTGTTAAAATATTAACCAATAAAAACAATGAGGCCAAAATAGCGATAGTCAAAGCAAAAGCAATTGCTACCCATTTACCGCCTTCTACTTCTTTGTTTATTTTTTCAAACATATTTTATCTTTAAATTAATTTGTAAACTTAACTTCCACTTCACTTAAATCATAGGGTTCCTTAGAATATGATATTTTTAATTCTACTTTGTTAAATGTGCTTTTTATTTTTTTAGCTAACTTAACAGCTAATTGATTCTCTGTAGTAGTTACGACAAAACCTTTTCCTACTTTTTTTATTTCTATCACCTTGTCTAAAATATCTCTTTTTTGAGCTCTTTCCGAAAATCCTTTAATGAGATTTACTAATTCAAGCGCCAATTTTTCAGGAACATCTTTAATTATAATTTTACCCTCATACAAACCCTTTTTTATCATCTTACAAGCAGGGCATAAAACAAAATTTGTTAATTTCAAACCCTTGGCTTTACTGACACTAGCGTGCCAAGATTTTTTATAATAAAAGGCATAACATTGTTTACAAATAGACAAACCTTTTTTAGCTTTACCAAATTCCTCTTCTTCATGACGAGCTTTTGGTATTTTTACAGACCCTGTTTTTTTATAGATTCTATTCATTTTTTTAAAAAATTAATGGTGATGATGATCTCTATTTTTAGGAATAACCATCATGGCGAATAAATAAGCAATAATACCTGGAATAAAGCCGGTGAAGACAACGATTAAAATCCAGAATACTCTCAATAAAGTAGGGTCGACATCAAAGTAATCCCCTAGACCACTTATAATGCCAGCAAAGACTTTATTTTTTC
>Ga0316190_10002449_pt1 | contig 13467 bp, 12 predicted proteins | sample Eddworburrow2_MG_FD_204929 | JGI IMG/M metagenome (GOLD analysis project Ga0316190, IMG submission 204929) | Coastal sediment microbial communities from Maine, United States - Eddy worm burrow 2 | ecosystem: Environmental > Aquatic > Marine > Coastal > Sediment | place: USA: Maine | collected... | reverse complement strand
CAGAATATGTAAACCAACTGAAATCCTTTGCAAACCCCAGAAGAAGAATCGCACAAATGAATGCATACATTCCTCAAGGAAGGAGTGGAGTACGGCACGTACTCAAGAATCCAACGTACCAAACCAAGTTTGCAAACCACTCAACAAAACATGCTCATGACCTAATGAGGAAATTTAATCGCGGTAAACCACTTAACGGAATCAAATCCTTTTTGGAAACGATACAACACTAAAATAAAAAAACATCGTCCATTTTTAGTTTTCATATTATTAAAAGAAAAAGAGAGTGTGAGTGAGTGTAAGGAAGGGAGAAAAAATGAAGAGACCTGGGAGAATGCGCTACATTGGGAAACCCAAAAAAACATCTTTCCTGACCCAAGTGAAAAAATCAATATCAAAACAATCCAAATCAACCATCAAAAGCATTTCCAAAGGAGCCAAAACAGCAGTGAAAGGAGCTAAGATCGCAAAAGCAGCAGCAGGAATTGTAGGAGATGTGACCAATCCTGTTAAGATGGGGAAGGTTGTTGTGAATGCGGCGAGAGGAAAAGGGATAGTATATCCTGGATCAAAATACATTGGTCCTGGTAATGCGATGAATCTTGGCAAACCAAATTCGAAAGCAGATGCTGCAGCATACCAACACGATCTTGCATATGACAAATACCTAAAAGATGGTCACAAAAAGAAAAAAGTGTACGCAGGATTCTCTAAAGCAGATCAACAACTGATGAACAAGTCTGATGTTACTACAAAACATGGTCTTGTTACGTATGGTGGTATGGCTGTGAAAAAAGGATTGTACAAACTCGGTCTTACGGGTAAAATGTTGAAATAAAAAACAAACAATCAATCGAAACGATGGTGGTTCATTTTCTAAAATTCTGAAAAAGAATGTCTGCAATTCCTCACACAACTCGCTCAGTCAGAGGACCTGGGCTTTCTACAATTGTTCCTCGTACTTCTCATGTGTTAACAAGAGATGTTTCTTCATCGATGCCGAACTTTCGTCCTCAAAAAAGCATCAACAAACAAGGACAGATCATTGGAAAGAAAAGAGAGGTACTTCAACAACAAGCGAGTGTTGAAAGATTGGGAGGAGTGATTTTACAAACAAGAGTGGGAGGATACTTAGATTTACCTCGACAACAACGAACAAGAAGAAGACGAGTGGCTCAGTTTGGTTCAACTCGGTTTGTTCCTACTCAAGTAATGAATCCAGCCGGTGCAGAAGCTGCTTCAGGTATGCGAGCAGGCATCAACCCCTCCGATCCGCTGATGAAGAACGTCTATGAGATTCGAATCAAAAACCGATCAGAAATTCAAAGGATTCAAACAAGAATTAGGTTATTGGAAAGAAGGGGAACTCCTACAAGCGCAGTCAAAGCAGAAATCAACAACTTAAAGGAACAGTTAAGAGTTCTTTCAAGGGATTTTGATGTTATCCCCGATGGAATCCCCAAAGTACCTCTTCCCGATGACATGGAAGTCGATCAAGGAGGATCGATAAAGCAAGAGCCCGGAATCAAACAAGAGGGAGAAGAAAAACCAATAAAAAAAGAACCTGGTGAACAATACCCACTCCCCATCATTGATCCTTCTATTGGAGACAAAGGAAAAGAAAAAGAAGATCCTAATGAAATGATGTCAGATATCAACATCACACCACCAAGACCGTTAGGATGGATAGGACAACAACCAATAGACGATGAAGAGGATGAAGAGGATGAGGAGGAAGAAATGGACGATCCACCACCACCACAGGAGCAGGAGCAGGAGCAGGAACAACTCTATCCAATAACACCATCAGCTCCTCCACCAATAAGTGAGATGGAAGATGAATGGCTTGATCCAGGGACAAAAACAATAATCAAAGAAGCTAGAGAAATGTTATTTGAAATAGAAAAAGGAAGAGCAGATGAAAAATACGATAAGATGATAGAAAACCTACAAAGACGAGCAAAGGAACAGGAGGAAGCAGAATTGAAGAGATTAGAAGATCATAAAGCAGCTATTGATCAATCAACTCCATCAATACAATACCAACAACAACGACCTCCTACAAAGCAAGAAATACTCGAAAACCTAAAGAATGAAACAATGGAGGCAAATCTGAAATCAAAAGCAAATCTAGCTATAATTAATAATAATCTAGCGATGCTTCGAGAGTTACAATCAATGGATCCATCATCATCTACACCACAACCTCCTACCGGTCCTATGGAACTTGAAGAGTTGAGTGAGGAAGAGGGAGACGGAGAGGGTGAGGAAGAGGTGGAGAAGGAACCAGATCAAGCGATGGATCAGTATATGAGAGATAAAGCAAGATTAGAAAAGTTACAGAATAAGTTAAAAAGAAAAAGAGATGAATTAGAAGTACAAGAACAAGAATCAGCAAAAAAAATACTACGTTTAACATATCAACAAGATGAGTATGAAAGCACAGGATTAGAGATTACGTATGAGAAACCTGGTCTTGCTAAACAACTTGAATTGACTGGTCCTACTCCTTCTTCTTCTTCTACTATTCGTGTACCTCCTCATGCTTTACCTCCTCGTGCAAGAAAACCACCAACACTAAAACCAAGAAAACCAAAGGAAAAACTAAAGGAAAAACCAAGTAAATCAAGTAAACCGAGTAAACCAAGTAAACCAAGTAGTTCCTCTTCCTCTTCCTCTTCCTCTTCTGCTACGGTTCCTTATACCGCTCCTCCTCCAAAAAAACCACGAGTAAGAAAAAGAAAAGAAAAAGGAGATAAAAGTAGTGCCTCTTCTACTGCGATAGTTCTTCATTCTTCTGCCTCACCGAGAGCTACCGTTGGTGGAGGAATGATTGATCCTAGACCTTCTAAAAAGAAAAAAGCATAGATAAAAAAGAGAAATTATTTTTTCTTCTGTTTACTTAATATCCATGAGATCCATATGATTTTCGAGTTTCAACTCCTTGACTTTCTCTTGGAAGAGGTGCTTTAGACATTTCCATTCGATGCCCTGATGTTCCACTAACATAACCAAAAGGATTTGCATTTTGAGCAGCACTCCCTGCTTTTGCAAAGTAAGGAGTATTACTGAGTAAATCAGAATGAGGAGGAGGAACCATGATGAATTGTTCACGGTTTGGTTGGTTACCAAAAATATCTCCTGCTTGAAAAGGCTTTCGCTGTCCATGAGGAGCTTGAGTACTGAAAGAAGATTGCGCCATTACAATGTGTGAATGGGTAAGAGAGAGGTTTTCGTTATTACAAATAAGAAAAAAGAAAATACACCAATGAAAAAAGGGGAAGATGCTGACATTTTTTTATTTCTAGTTTTAAAATTCAGAAAAAGGAGAAAAGGAGGAGAAAATGAAAAGACCTGGGGGAGGGAGAATGAGTTTCAGCAGAAAATCTAGTAGAGGTGGAAGTGGAAACACAAAAAGAGGGATGAAATTGATTAGTGGAATCACAAAGAAAGTGCGAAAGAAGGGATTGGAATTGGGGAAAAAAGCTGCAGTAGCAGTAGGAAAAAGAGCAGGCAAAGCAGCTTTAAAATATGGAAACACAGCTGCCAATACAGCTATCAGAGGTGGTGGAGCTGCACTATCAACAGTAGCAGGAAACCCCGCACCAATGCTTGGAGCTGAAGTTGTTATTAAAGGGAAAGATATGTTAGCAAAAGAAGCAGGAAGAGCATTGACAAACAAGATGAAAAAGAAAAGTGGTGGTAGTGGTAGGAAAGGGTCCCTTCCTGCAGGATCAAGAGAAGGTAAAGCAAGAACATCTTACCCAGCTCCTCCCAAATCAAAATTTACTCCTCGCAGTCGAAGTAAAATCGGAGTATCAAAATTCTCCCACGCCTACGATGCTCTTAATCCTATTAAACGTGGCACTTCTCCTTCCACTTCCAAAGCTGCTAATCGTAACGTGGATTTTTTTTCTTCTGCTACTCGTCCAACAGGTTCTAAAATTTAGAGACCTATTTTTCAAAAAATAAAAAACAAGAAAAAGAATACCGTTACACAAAAGGTGTGATGACGTGTATTTTTTATTCTTAATCTTTCTTATATCCTGTAAGTGTGTGTCACACTTTTTAGTATACTACTGAAAAAGTGGTGGTGGTGTATTTTTCAAAAACAAAAAACAAAAAAGCAAAAAAAAAAACCATGGCGACTTCTTCTTCTTCTCTTCCCCGATTGACGTGGCCTGAATTTGTGAATGCTCACCGAGTGAAGAAAGAAGATGGAACGAAGATGACGTATGGAGAAGCGATGAGTGTTGCGAAAGACAACTGGCAAAGTTACAAAGACGAGTACCAAATCAAAAACCCTGACTACAACCATGGAGAGGCGGTTATGAAAAGAAAGAAGGAAAGAGCGATTCAAAGAAAGAAAGAGCGAGACGAGTTATTCAACGGGATCAAGGAGGGGAGATGGGGAACGGTAAAAGAAGACTCGAAGAAAAGGAAGAACAAGAAACAACAACAAGTCGAGAGACCACCAAAAGAAGAAGAGGATGAGGAGGATTTTGATTATGTTATTACAACTACTACTACTAAGAAAAGAAAACGCCCCACCACCGCAGTCGCCGCCGCCGCCACAGTCACCACTACTCAACCAGCACCTAAAAGAAGAAAGCGATCCGCTCCGAAGAAAAAGACTCCTACTACGTACGAGAGTGAAGATGAGAAAGAGAAGAAGAATGAACAACAAGAGCAATCTCCGGTTGTTGATGATGAAGATGTTAAGCCGAAACCAAAGAAGGGGAAAGGAAAAGTGGGAGTAAAGAGAAACAACAACAAGAAGAAAAGAGCTCCTTCCCCTCCACTCTCAGCATCTCATGAAGAAGAGGATGATGAAAACAAAGAGAACAATTCCCATTCATCAAACGACAACGAACCCGCAGTCAACCCATGGTTGGACAAAGAAGAAGAACGAGAGGAAGGAGAATTACCTTACGATGAGATGGTTTCATATGCGAAAGAAGGAATGGAAAAAGCTCTTTCATCTGGTGGATACTATGTGATGTATTAAAGATGAATGAAGAATAAAAATGAAGTGTGGTGTATTTTTTATTTTCCAAATTTGAAATTTGAAAAAAGAGCGTGTTTGTGAGAAGAAGAAAAAACAAATGGATCACCCAAAGATGGTACAAGATGCGGCAGCCAATGTGCTCGCCAATCATGAAATTCTGATGGCTTCTCCTTCAGCCTCAAAATTGAATAGTTTTTATCCTTCCCCATCAGAGTCAACAAGTACAGTTGCTCAAGCAGTGGATAACTCAGGGCAACTTCGGATTCAAGCAAACTCCAAATCAATTGGAGGATCTTCTGATTTTTTGATCTCTACCCCTAACTTACTTGACTGTCCTCAGTTGAATTTGTCTTTCAAAGTGGCAAAGATTCCAGATCCCATCATGTCAGAAGACAGTACTCCTGTTGATCAAAGAAAACGCATTTACATGTGTACTTACCATGATGGGTGGGGGTTTGATTGTATTGATCGAATTGAAATGTCTGTAGCGAAATCAAACATCTCCAACTTACAACTACAAGGACATGCATTGAGGGATTGGTCTCTTCTCCAATGCAAAAACGCAGATGAGCGTGCTCAGATGTTGAAGATTGCAGGAAAAGCAAAAACATGGACTGTTGACAAAGAAATGGTGTTGGAAGCTTCTATCCCTTTGTCGTTTTTGTTTTTCCGTTCTGCTGGAGGAGTGAAAGGAGGATTTCCTATTGATGGACGTGCTCTTCACGGTCCAATTACATTTCAAATTTACTTCAAACCTATTCAGTATTTTTGCGGACCTGCTGCTTCGATCTACCAACGAACAAGAGTGAATGCGGTATTTAATAATTTGGACAAAGCATCTGGTGCAGAACATGCTACTTTCCCAGCATCCATCAACCCCTCCCCTCTTCTTCCCAGAGATTTCAGTACTCTTGAGTTTACTGCTCGAACATACCAGTTAATGGATGGGATTTTTTCTGTGTCCAAAGCGTTGGAGTCAAATCCTTCGCTTACTTATTCTATCCCTTCTCTCTGGTTGAACACCTATTCTCAACAAGTGAGAGTTAATAATAAGGGGGTTGGAAAATTGAACATCAACTCTATCCCTGCTGGAATGCTTCAAGCTATCATTATCAGAGCCAGACCTGTCAATGAAACAGCTTTCGTGAGGAGAGCATTAGGTACAGGAACAAACGCAGCAGATGATGCAAAGTTCCCAGGAGATTATCAATCCAAATTGAATTATGATCCTCCTGAGTTCGGTTCCAATACCACCCGACCCGCTTCTACAGACGCTTACGCCTTCCAAACGGGTGTTACATCAGCTTTTCGACCTTATGTTCCTTGGTCTCTTGGAATGGCAGAACTTCGCCTTGAATACTCTGGACAGGATATCTACCGAGCCAGTTCAAGATCTTCGCATGACAACTTCACTCGCAATACATTTTGCGATGATTTGAAAACAAGAATTTGTGGTCTTCCGTTGACACAAACGGTGGTTGGACAAAAATCTCATACAGGTGCAACTCTTGATGATGCTTCATTGGGTGGTATGACCCTAAACAGCATAGTTAAAAACAATACAACTGTCACCTTTGTGGAAAATCTTGGAGATCGAGCTATGGTAGAACATGATACCCAGGTGATTGTTATTCCTCTCTGTCATGACGCAAACAGCATCTTCCGCAACCGTGATTTTGAGAATCTCCCTCACTACTCTGGAAGTACTCTTCAATTGGAGTTTACGGTGGAACCTTTTAATACCTACATCCCTACTGGCCTCGATCGACAATTGTGTTATGATGATGGAGCTCAACTTGGAACCGATCCAGATTTCCAAGAAGATCAGATGTCAACTGATGGATTCCGAGACCTCTCCCGATGGAAGCCTGAATTGGATGGGTGTAAATGTACCTCTCTCCCTTCCAATCGTCTTCAACATGTTGCTGTAGCGGCAGGTCCTAACAATCGCAACAATTTCTCTGCAATCAATTACAACGCAGTACCTACAGCTAATGATCGTGACTCTTCTGAAATAAGAGAGCGAGTGTTGTTTAACAACAACCCTACCGAAGAGGGAGCAGCTGCTTTTGATGGGGAAGGGGGATTGATTCAACTTGATCTTACTTATGTGATTGCTTCTCTCTTCCAAGTAACAAATGGAACATCCGAACTCCAATTGTAAAAAAACAAAAAAAAGGAGAATAAAAATGAAATGCCCTATTATTTTTTTCTTTTATTTTTTTCTTTTAAGCTCCACCTCCACCTTCTAATACATCTAGACGAGCAGTTACAAGATCTAACTGTGACTTTAATTCTTTAATGCAGAGGTGAAGTGCAGACATATACTCCTGCGTGTTTAGTGTCATCATAGACTTTTTAATGATCCCTTGTTGAAAATCAGGATCAGCCAGTTCAAGATTAATCTTATCAGTGATTGCTTGATCTTGTTCGGGTGTTAATGGATCCTCTTCACCAAGAATACCAAATTCTACTAATTGTAATCTTTCTCCCTCTCTTCTCCCAGCAATGTATTTCGCGGTATAGGCTGCTTCTCTAAAAGCGTTAAGTGTCGCTGCATCTCCTTCCTCAGGATGAAATACATAGTTCAAGTCTTGCGCAGTAGCAGTAATACGAAACTGAGCACTCTCTAATACCGGATCTTCATTCATAAGAGATTTGTGATGGAATGTTTGTACTTTACACCCCATCATCCGATCCAATACTCCTTGTGTGTCAGTGTATTCAACCAAATCTTGTTTAAACCGTTCATCACAAATAGGAGCGAAGGTAGAAGAGTTGGGAAGAAGTCGAATACCAATAGTTGAATCAGAATCAGTCCAAAAATCATAACCATTCGCAAAGCGAGAATGCCATTTGTTAGAAACATCAACAGCACCATTCAGTTGAAGATATTTTGAAACATCTGTTTTGTTTTGATTGGAACTGTCGGTGATCACAGCGCAACCAGAGAAATTATTACTAGGAAGAATCACAGAACTATCAACCCGAGTAGCATGAAAGAAGTTATTTGAAAACTGACGTTTGACGATGTTGCAAGCATAAAATCGACCAAGGAAGTTGCGTCTCATAAAACATCCATTGACAGGAGCAGTTGCATTATCTGTAATGATTGATCGAAACGCACCATGAATCGTATTACAACCATAATACCCTTCACCAGGACCAACAACATGGGTCCCATCAGCTCTACAATAGATTTCAGAATCATAACAACTAGATATCAAACTGTTTCGCATATTCCAAATTTCTTTGTTGTTATTGCTAGTTGCAGTGACCAAAGTGTTTTGGAACGCGTTACCTTGAGGATTGTTTTGGGTATTCACTAATGTTAAATACTGATTTCCCAGAATATTACATCCTACAATCCCAGGTCCTTTCAAAGTAACATTCAAATTACCACTGCCAAGGGTACCGATGAATGATTTGTTTCGTTGACGATAAGCATCATAATTCAAGGTGCGATTCTGCCAATCAAGAGTAGAAAATTCTCCTAAAAATGTAGTACCAGATCGATAATCAAGAGCAGGGTCAGGTTTGTTGATTTCATTAAGAGCAGCATAAGCGAGGTTACCAGAAGGAGGAACTCCAGGTGGACCAGGATTAGGTGGTTTTAATTGAGTGGTTTGAGAAGGATCTGCAGGATCACGATACCACCACACATCAGTTGGGGTAGGAGGAAGAAGAGGATCATCAATATCTACTCCATTATCATAATTGCCTGGATCTCGAATCTTTGCATAGACTTGGATATGGATATCTCCATCACCCGCATCTACGTTTGTCCCAACAAATCGAACAAATTCTCCCATCACACTTCGCTCATAAAACCCATCCCCACTAATAGCATCATAATCAATAATTCGATTCAAGTCAGGAATAAAAACAACTCCATCAGCAGACCATTCAACAACAATAGATATGTCAACAGTAGATCGAACAGAAAGAACAATCCCACCAAAGTATCTCACACTTCCTACAAAAGAAGTATGGATATCAGTAGTAAGAAGTGTTCTTTCTGTATCCATGTGAGACAAATGTCTTCCTGAGGATGGAATCTCCATGATGATGTTGAAGTAAAAAGAAAACGAATGTTTTTTTTACAAAAAAGAAATTTGAAAAATGAAACAAAAAAGCGAGAGAAAGAGTTTTTTTTATCGTGATGCGTAAATAGCAACATAAAAGCTTGTAAGTAAATCTGCAGGAGGAATTTCAGGAGAGTTGTTGGTAATTCGTAATCGTAATTTGCGAGATAAAATTCGCCCTTCCATAATAGCTCCATCAGGGAAAGATGATGGTACACTTTCCGTTCGTTCTATTCGATATTCTCCTTCAATAGAGTTGTACCATTCAATAGAAATAAGCACATCCTGATCAACAAAATAATACAAATGGTATTTAGAATACTCTTCAACACTCAGAACAATGGGTAAAGTGATTTCTTCTCCAAAACCAAAGGAGAGATTCTCCTTCTCCATTACAAAAATAGTGCTTCCTACGCCCTCTGTCCTTCCTCTCCCCTCATCCACTCCATCAAACAAAGAAGAAGACATTAAGATTGATGTTGTTGTTGTTGTCTGTGTGTGTGTTGGTGCTATTTTTGATTTTCTTTTTTTGTGAAAAAGAAAAAATGACAGGAATGAACCCAAACTCAAGATTTATTTCCCCCACCGATGATTTCAATCGAGCTGGGGGAGAGGGAGTGTTGAATGTCAATGTGGTGAGCAACATGAATGAGATTTCTAATAGAACAACCGAACGGTTGTTTCAAGGAGTCATGGAAAACCCTCAATCATCTGAACTGATCATCTCAGCTCAATCACGCACAAGAGGCACTCCCTTCAATTTTACTACAGATATCGGAGGTCCTCTTTATCGAGGTCGTACTGCTCGTCTTGCTGCAGCAGTGGTTCCTGCTCTTCCTAACATTAACGCAGCAAACAATGAAGTTCAAATGTATCTCGCTTACAACAGATTGAATGCGGATGGAGCTACATTTGCATATGATACTAGTTATCGTATTCCTATGTCCTTTACCATACCTATTGGTTACTACTCCCCTGCTCAATTTGAGAATGTTTTGGCTGCCAACATCACCAATGCTATTCGTGATGTACTTACAAATCCTACAACAATTTTTGCTACAGAAGGTATCATTGATTATCGTGTAGGTTCTTTTTTCCAACTTTCAACTGTTTGCGTGAGAGATGCTGAAACCTTTCGTGTTGCTATCAACGTTGGCGCATCCTCTACAACGTACGTTCCTGTTGGTGGTGGAGCAGCTTTTACTGTTCCTGGATTTGATTTTTCTTTTTGGTTTGATGATTCGTGTACTTTTATTCAACGGGGAATACATATGGTTCCTTTTCCTGCTGTCACTTCTTCTCCATCTTCTTTTACTTCCTTAGTCCAATTTCCTTCAGAAGCATCTTCAAGAATTGGAACAATAGCTACTACAGCAAAACTAATAGGATTTCCTGCTTCTTTTTATTATTCTCGCTTCATTACAGTCATTTCTCAAAACTTGAGTTTGTATACTTTTGGAGAGTCGAGAGTCGATCGAGCAGGTGGGGGTGGAGGAAGTGGAAAGATAATAGGAGTATTTGCTACAGCGCGTTACAATGGTAATGCAAGTATTGGTCCTTATGCTGGAGTAGATGTATTAAAAAGTGTTGAAGCACCGGTGTTGGGAATTCGCAATGCTCAATTCAAACTAAACGAGTTGATTGATTTTCTTTTTCAAGATGAGTTTGGAATTACACTAGATGCTGTTTTTCCTCCTGATATTATCTCTGGTCCTACTCTTGCTTTTAATATTACTTATTAAAAAAATAAAAAAAAAAGGAAAAGAGAAGTTAGTTTTTTTCAATTAAATAATTTGTTGACTTTAAGGGATGAACTAACCATAAACATCCCAACATCCCCAGACGGATTTGAACCGATCATCTATTCTTTCTGAAGAATCATTCTACCATTGAACTATAGGGATTTTTCGTACTCTCCCCCCTTTTTTTATTCGTAAATAAGATTTTCTCTTGCCATAATTTTGCGAGTTTCTTCTGCTGACATAGTTTCAAACCAAAGAAAAAAATTATTATCAGACTTCTTTCCTGCGGGTGATTGAGAATGATCCCATACAATATCTACTTGTGTTTTCTTCTTACCACCACCCATACTACTTTTATCTTCTTCCTCTATCTCTGTTTTGTTTAAGGTACTAATAACATAATTGATATTGTTTACTACTTCGGGTTGGCCAAGGTGGTTGAGAATTTCAGGAGGACCCCACGAAACTTTCTTAGGTCCCTCATTATCTTTTAATCCATCCTTCCCTTCTTCATCATCCAACTCAAAACATGACATACATGAAGAGGAAGAAGTGTCGTTTTTCTTTTTGTTTTCTTTTAAAGTCGCTTTGGATTCATTTTGCACCTCCATAAGCTTCCTTTTCTTCTTGGGTTTTTCAGGAAGAATAACCACTTCATTTTGTCCTCCTGCGTATGTCGGATTGGGGTAGTATGAGTGAGGACTGGCTCGAGTTTGTCGGATTTCGGACTTTAATCTGTTAAAAATGCTCATGTTTGTAGTAAAGTGTTGAACTTAAAACCAAATGAAAGTCGTCCAATTGATAATTTCTTTTTTGTAAAACAGGAAAAGTCAAAAACAACGATGGAAGTACCTCACCCCTCCTTCGAAATCGATGTTCAAAAGTATGGGACTAACAACTACAAAGTAATAATATCATTTCAGAATCCAACAACAACTCGAACACTCAAAAAAGAGTTTATTATTCACATTGCAGAAAACACAAAAGACAAAGAACGATGGAATGAAGATATTGTTACTGGAGCTGTGATGAAATACATGGGAGGACAATCACGCTTGCGGTTTATAAATACAACAAGTAAGAGAGAAAAAGGATTAGCTGTTTATCGGATTTTAAAACAATACACAAAAAGAAAAGGAGGCGACTCATTACTTCAATCTTTAGAAGTGGCAGGAAAACAATACAACTCTTATGACGCTAAAAATCCCAATCGATACATAGGGTTTGGAGGAGGAGGAGGGATGGCATCTTCACACACAACAACTACTCCCAACGCAAAACCAAGTACGAATCCAATAACAAAAAACGGAAAGGGAGAACGAGAAGAAGAAGGAGGAGGAGTGGAGGAAAGAGAGGAAAATGATTCATATGATTCACCCATTATTCGCGAATCACGTCAAACAATCGAAAACAGAGCACTTTCAACTCCTCGAAATTCAATTTTTAAACCAGGAGAAACAGGTGCTACTTTCGCCATGATTGGGAAGTCAAAAAGTGGTAAAACAACATTTATCGTTAACCAGTTAAATCGGATGACAGAAAAAGAAGTAGAAGGGTATAATGTTATTGTATTCTTTACCACATCTCTTCATGCAAACCCTTTAAAAGATCTTGCTCCTCATGTTAAAAAACGAATGGTGTTGGTTGGTCGATTTGTTCCTAAGATTCTTCAGACTATGAAACGCATTAACGATGAAACAAAAAACCAGTTTAAGTTTTTAGTGATCTTTGATGATATTTTAAAGCTACGAGGAGATCTTATGAGTGAATGTATTTTAACTTTACGTAACAGCAACATCTCTACTGTTATTTCTATGCAATATGTAAAGTTAATGAGTCCGGCTCAGAGAGACAGTGTTCACAACATCTACTTGTTTAATCTTAAAACAGAACTATGGGAGTTTATGTTGAGAGGTTTTATTCTTGGTAATGTGAAAGAAGAAATCCCCGCTATTCGCCCCATCAAACGCGTTACAGAAGTGGCTTTAGTAATGAGACAAATTATGAATCCTTTCATTCTTTATCATGATCAAGTCAATGATACAACAGAGTTTTACAATAAAAAAACATAAAGAAAAAAGAAAATTTTTATTAATCATCCAGAATAGCATATTCAGTATAGTAATCAATAAAATATTTTTGTTCTTGAGTGAAATCGAAAGAAGAGGAAAGAGAAAGAGGAGAACGAGATGGAGTTGGTGGTGATTGTAGTTTTTCCTCCCCACTACTATTACTAGAAGATAAGGAGATATTAGTTAGATTGTCGTCGTTGATGAGTAGTGGAGGATGGGGGTGAGGAGGGTGGGGGAGTTGTTGGTTCAAAGTCTGGAAAGTCAAAGTGGGCGGTGGAGGAGGTGGGGATGGGGATGTAGAGTCCATTTCCGGCATAATTCCATGATAACGGTGTGGAAATAAAGGGGTCGGTGTTCTCGATGGTTTCTTCTTCTGTTGATGTGCATGTCTCATTGTTGATATCAAAGATCGATGATGGTGGTGGGATGGGGGAGAATGGGAACGAGAAAGAAAGCGACGAAGATGTTGGTGATGGGTGCGGTGTTGGTGTTGGTGGATGTGAGGGGGGAGTGAAAGAGTGGGGGAGAGGGTGGGAGGGTGATGAGAGTGATAGATTGTT
>Ga0316190_10002448_pt1 | contig 13468 bp, 15 predicted proteins | sample Eddworburrow2_MG_FD_204929 | JGI IMG/M metagenome (GOLD analysis project Ga0316190, IMG submission 204929) | Coastal sediment microbial communities from Maine, United States - Eddy worm burrow 2 | ecosystem: Environmental > Aquatic > Marine > Coastal > Sediment | place: USA: Maine | collected... | reverse complement strand
CAGGGAGTAGCCTGTGTACTTCCTATAACTAAGGACGGTAATGTAGTCCTAGTCAGACAATTCCGCCCTGGGCCTCAGAGTATCCTGCTGGAATTACCCGGAGGATTGATTGACCGCGACCCTGATGGAGGACCTGACGAAGACCCCAGGTCGGCGGGAAACAGGGAGCTTTTAGAAGAGACAGGCTACACTGGGAATACTCAAATCACTGGAGAGTTCTGGATCAGTGCTTACTCTACGGGAAAGAAGTTCTCTATCCTAGCCTTAGATTGTGAGTACACTCAGCCTCCCCAACCAGAGCATGATGAGTTTATCGAGGTGGTGCTGATGCCCCTTGAAGAATTTCGTGAACTGTTAAAGACAGCAGATTTTGTGGATGCCACTACAGCTTATAGAGGATTAGAAGTATATGACAAGATTAAAACGCTCGATCATAATTGCGGCTGTGGCTGCTAACGGAGTCATTGGGAAAGACAATGACATCCCTTGGAGGGGAAAGCTGGAGGGGGACCTCCCCAGGTTCAAGAAGCTGACAGAGGGTCACATTGTCATCATGGGTAGGCGGACGTGGGATTCTATTCCCTTCAAGTATAGACCCTTACCTAATAGAACTAACATCGTTGTTACGTCTTCCCCATTGAACACGAAGCTTACTCTCCCCCCTCAGGCTAGAACTGCTACTTCTGTCGCGGATGCAATCAACATTTCCATGCTTTACGATGGAGATATATTCTTTATCGGAGGGTCGGGTATATACATAGAGGCCCTTAAGTACGCTAACTACCTTTTCCTAAGTGAGCTAGACGAGAGCTTTGAGGGGGACACTTACTTCCCCGAGTTTGACAGGGAGCTGTTCTCTAAGATAGAGAGGGGCCACTCATATAACAAGACACCAGAATTTCCCCACGCATACACGTACAATCTGTACAGGAGAAAGAGCCATGACTAAATTTATGAATCCCAGCTTTAGTAGCCCTGCTAACAACAGTAACTTTAGAGACAACTGGGACAAGGCGTTCGGTAGGATTTGTCAGTGGGTTAATGAGGATGGAAAGAAACTGTGTGAGAATAAAAAGGCTTCCGGATCTTCTCTATGTTACCGGCACTTGGAGGCTGAAGGGCAGCTTCAAGAAAACCCGGAGACCGACTAGGCAGTTTTGTTTTCTTTTCCTTCTATAACTAACTTGGCATAATTCATCATGTCGTCGGTGCTGTAGCCCGTAGGAAAATCAAACTTGGAAATTTTGTCGAGGGCAGCACGGAGCCGTCCAATCTCCTTGTAGGCGTCATCCCTGGAATCCCAAGCCTCCTCCGACCGTTCATCTCGGGCGTCCAAGGCTTCTCTAGTAATCCTACCCCCGCCATAGAAGTACTGGGGGTCATCAAGCTCTTCAAGCAATGCTTTGGCATCTTGGAGGGCTTTTTTTGTGTCCTCTAACTCTCTAGCTATCTCCCCCTTCTGACTTCTCATTGCAGACAAGGCGTTCTGGACTACTTTTATTCTTTTACTAAGGGTGTCTTCCATCTTTTACATCCTTTAGAAGGTACAGGCTTCTTACTTAGACCTAAGGCAATAGCAAGGGGGAGGGGAGTGTGGTAATGTTTAATGCCATAGTATGATCCTATGAAGGTACCCACCAGATCGGGAAGCATCAGCCATACAGAGTCATTAACCACCCATATGAGAGACAACCACCCGATTAATCCGAGGGCTACACCAAGGACAGCCCCCTTAAGGGGGCGGCCTTTCTCTCGGGCCTCGTGCCACAGTACTGCTAACCAATCGTTACAAATTGAGAATATGAATATGAGCCCGGCCTGGGCCACAAAGATAGCAGTGCTCATAGGAGATATTTTTCAAACCAGAAGCGTCGATGTGTGCTCATTCCATCCTCTAGTAAGGCTATGCGGAGTTCATAGAACCACAGGTAACCTAACCTGTTTTTTATGCGCCTAAGCAAGTTGTAGCAGGGAGTCTAGAGAAGGGGTTACGTTCTGAGGGTCGCCGTCAGGTGACAGGACAGTTCTCTCTCTGCGGCAAAAGGTACGCAGTCGTTGCCGAGCGGCTGCCGTCATGCCATACACAGCAACATCTAAGATGTCCGAGACTTCGGAAACTAAACGAAGGTGGTAGATGTTCAAGGGCTCAAAAGAAACAGTGTTATCTATTCTCTTCTTCACTGCCTCCCCGAACTTGAACCTGACTCGGCCAAACAGTTCTCCTTTGCGGTTCCAATAGTAGGCCCAGCCGTGGGGAACCCCTTTAACGTACGGAACACGACATCGTTTTTTTATGTTAGAAACATCCGTCGTAGTGGGACACCCATAGTAGTATGCCATACCATGAACTAAGCCGTTCTCGTATCTGCAGTGACCTACAAGGTGTCCGCCCTGAAAGAAATACCATTTGCCATGGCGAGTTCCATTCTTGTACAACCCCTCTGCGGTATTCCAACCGTTGTTTTCCCCAGTGTCGACAAGTCCTTTCCTAACCTGAAAGCCTTCGTATTCCTCACTCGTTGAGGTACCGGGTCCGTTTGGCTGGGGGTAGGAACGTAACCGTGCTAATCTGTGCCTGAAACTGAAGATACCAGAGGGTTCAATGGTATTAAACCTGATTGTCGTGTGTATCTTTGAATCAAGGGAGGAGGAAATATGGTTCATTCTTCCGTAGAGATACTTAATCTGAGCAAGCTGTACCCCTCCCTTTCCGTACAGCTTAATTGTTTCGATGTTGTCAGTTCCACCCCGGCAAATAAACCATATCCCCTCGTGCTTACCTTGTGAATCCCTCTTTCCCACGTGTCTTTTACCGCCGTGGTAGCTTGTTAGCATTTCAACATGGTTTACCAACTCGGGGTAGTAGGTACTCACGTAGAGGCTTACAGAAAAAACACCAGCCGGAAATCTCGATATAAACTTGCCGGTATTACTGGTCTTAAGATACGTGGTTAGATTCAAAGGGCACTCCGTCTTAAGAAAGAACTAAGCTTAGGGCTAGTCTTTTTCTTTACCGCGCGCTTAACAGGTGCGTACCCTTTTGTAATAACCTTCTTCTTTTTAGCAGGGGGCATCTCCTTTAAGGCCACCATCTGACACAGGGCTTCTACGTACTTATCCAGTGTGTTTGACTGGTTGTCCGTTAAGCAGGGACTGGAGTTAATCTCTAGGACAAAGGGCTCTCCCGTATCCTTGGATATCATAACGTCCACTGCTCCCCAGTGCAGGTCAAATGTAGCGATTGCTTTCTTAGCAGCTTCCCGAAGCTTCGGAAGAACAGGGTCTCTCCTATCCTTAGGGTAACTAAAGACCCAGCCGTTGTCGTGGTTCTTGACCACACCATTTGAGCTGGCTTTTGGATTGGGTACCTTCTCCGAGAGTTTGATTACCCGATAGTCCTCTACATCCAGCCCCTTCACCTTTGGAGTAGGGGCCATCACGTGTACCCTGAACTCCCTAGTGTTAGGGATGAGCTTGAGAAAGTGAGTGGCTCCCTGTCGTGCAGCCCTACTCACGTCGGCTAGGGTACGGCAGTGCCACAGACCCCTGCCCTTGGCGTGGTGGGTGGTCCTCGCAATTACAGGAAGATCCCGGGCTTTGAGGGACCGAGGGTTAGCCCATAGCTCGGGTGCAGGAATACCATCGGCCTTAAACTTACTTCGAGCCTGTTTTTTATTTGAGCTGTGTGCAATAGCACGGGGGGCGTTAAGTACCGTTGCCCCTCCTGTACGAAAGTCTTTGTACCAACCGACATTGACAATATAGTCATACCGATTACCTCGCTTGAGTAACAACTCCAGGCGCCGAGGCCTCCCCTTGTGGACAGTGGCCTTTCTCCAAAGAGAGGAGGCAAGCTTGCTGCCAAGGGTACGTCCGGAGTGAATGCCGGACTTGTCATACAGTACAAAGATTTTCACTACACACTCCTGAAAAGTTCAATGTCGGAGCAAATCAAATGAGCAGACTTGTCGACGCCTCTAAAGATAGATATTGAGCCCCTAGACCTACTACGTCCAACTGCAACCGGAGCACGGGAGACGTTGGTGTAGGGGCAAATGTAACAGTCAACTAATTGTTGAGGAAGAAAGTCGTATGCGCTTTTAAGAGCTGTGTCAGCTATCTCGCAGTAAAGCCACTCTGCTCCTTGCACCCTTGTCTGGTAGTTAACCACGACTCCCGCAAAAGAACACTGCTCAAATTCAGCATACTCTAAGTCGGCACTCGTCATTACGGAGCCGTCTAAATCGCACAGGCTAAAGAGAGACTTCTCTAAGTTAGCTTGTGTGAAGTTAGCCCCGCCGTAACACCCGGTAAAAAACGACTCATTCATCTGGGCATCTTCGAAATCAGCCTGAGCTATACCACAGTTGCGGAAGTTTATTCCCTCGGCAGCTATAGCTACGAAAGATGTGGCGTCAAACAAGCACTCAACGAAGCGGCACCCATCGAACGTGGCGTAATCAAAGAGACAGTCGCTGAAATCAACCCCGTTAAAAGTACAGTTCTTAAAGCTAGCGGTAGAGAAGTCAACTGCCTGACAATCCTCCTGAACGATAGTGATTTCTTCCCAAACGGAACCATTCATCGTACGATGGCTGCACTGAAGCATAAAGAAATCGGAGGTGTTAATCATTATTGATTTTCCTGAATAGCTCTATGTCGGAGCACTCAAGCACTGCTCGGTTATCAAATCCCCACCAGTATCTCCGGTACTGAGAAGACTCTACTTTGTAACCGTGATAGTAGTGCTTCTGGTCGTCGTAGTGGCCCAGTGTTTTGGCTTTCTTTTTGAGACCTGCTGGTATCTTAGTAGGCGCCGACCGATAATGGGGTACGGGAGGAAGGTGTACGGGGTCAACCAGCATGTCGGGGTCAAGGTCCTCGGGTTTAACCTCTTTCTTCCACCCCTTAAACTTCCTAGTTACTTTAGAACCTACAGGCTGCCACCCGTCCAGCACGGACAGGTTGAAGGTGGGGCCCTTAGTAGAGAATAATCCGGAACACTTGGGATCGAAGTACACTTCTCTGGCAATATGCATGATGCCTACAAGGGAGGCCCCGTCAAATTTACACTCTAGAAACATGGTAGATGTAAACTTTACCTTGTCTAAAATTGAGGACTCAAGAGTGCACTTTTTAAACACGCAATCAACAACCCTAGATCCTTCAAAGGTAGCCCCTTTAAAGATGCAGTTGTTGAAAGTTATGCGGGAAAGATTCATGTACTTGAGATTAGCGGTCTCAAAAGTACAGTTGTTATACTCCTGGTCTGCTTCTGATCTTCCTGAGTACACCCCGCCGGAAAGATCTCTGTTGAATATCTGGTTTACTTTTTTCATCTAGGTTTTCTTTGGTAAAAATAAATAGTGCTGTTCCATCGACTGGACACGTTGTTCCGACTGATATCTGCAATAGTTACTAACCTCGTATGGCTGTCCGGCAGCTTTATTGATAGGTGTGGGAGTGCATTAACTTTTATTTACGAGGATTATCGTCTCGGCATCTTATTCACAGCGGTGTTACTAAGCTGCCACGCTCAGTAAAGGTCTTACGTATAAAGACAAATTTAACTCACCGGTTATGAAACCTTGCTTCGACAATACCTGTATCTCTCTTGTATCGCAGACCCCGAAGGGCGCTTAAGTAGCTTACTTCATTGTGAATACACCGGCATTACTCGGCGCTAAACAAAGTTATTAGCCCAAAACAAAAGCAAAGGCACAACCCTCACCCTGACGCTGCTTTCTCTTTGTGGTTCGTACGCAACCACGCTAATAGGCAGTAATCAATCGCGAGGTACTTACAGCAGTGTTCTTGTCTGATCTTAGTAGATCAACCGAGGAACAGCACTATTTAATAAACGCTGACGTGGGGGGGATTCGAACCCTCCTCCACCTGGAACCGCGACAGCAACGCTCTCGAACAGGTGCCTCTTGCAGAGGAGCAAGAAGCTCTGGAGCACCACGTCGAAGTCAAGCTAGTTCCAAGTAAGACATACCCAAGACGGACGGACAGGCAGTCCGAAGTCGAGCATCGCCCAAGCTACACAAGTGGAGGTTCCTGCGCAGCTTTACCTCTATAACCTGATATGAGGTACACGTCATAGGACCGTCTCACATACAGAATGAGTACAGTCCCTTAATTCTTCTCATCTAATACTTGATACTTTTTATGATCCTCATCTTTCGAACAGCCTTAAGGGTCTCATCTAAGATTGCCTTAACAGCCTGACGAGTAATCTGTTTTCCTTGCTTGTTGACGTAGCCCAGCTCTTCCAGGCGCTCGGCAATCTCTCGGTAATTCCAACCAAGAGCCCGCATTGAAAGGACCGTGAAGCGCCTTTCTCCTAGGGCATCACGCAGCTGCTCACCAAGTTCCCGATTGGATACGATGTCCTCGACAATGCCGCTCTCCTCGGGGTGCTTAGCCAGGACATCATCGGACACAATTATGGAGAGAGACTCCATAGCCATGCCGGCCAGTCGCTCGTAAGTAACCTTAGAATTGCCTGCAATGTTACCAAGTTTTCTCTTTAGCTCAGACAAGGCTATTTGAGCGGCTTCATTTAAACGGCCCTCCGCCTCATGTTTAGTAACAGCGATAATCTCAGAGATTATAGTGATACCTCCAGTGAAGCCAGGTTCCCGATCTAGAAGACGCTGCATCTGTTTGACGTAAGAAGCAGCCTTAGCTACATGCGTAGGTACGTAAATAGGGTTCTCATTACCAATGCAGTACTCGTACATCTTTCCTTTGATACGGTAGATTGCATAGGTATGAAAGTCTGTGGACCTCTCAGGATTGAAATCCCGACAGGCTAAAACCAGACCAACGAAAGCCTCTTGGATTAAGTCGTCATATTCCACTCGGTGACGCACATACTTGTGCGCCATCTTGTGGATGAGCAGCTTATAGTCCTTGAAGCACTTCTTAATGTCAACCTGAGCGTGCTGAGGTATAAATGTGTCCTGCTTAAGAAGAGTGTTCAATTGATTTTCTACTTTCTCATCGGCCACGTTTGCCTCTGATGTTTGTCCGATGGATAATCCTAGAACCCTTTTCCTCTACAGAAGGGGGCGGCACATGACCGTGCTCAATAAGATGGCTCACACCATCCTCAGTGATGACACGGCCACCACGAGTTCGCTCAATGAATCCGATTTTAATCATGTAAGGCTCATTGACGTCAGATATAGTACGCGGGTCGAGGTTAGTCTTTACTGCGAGAGTGTCCAATCCCTTGGGGACATCACTTGAGTACAGATCTAACAGGATTGAGATGTCAGTCTCTGTTAAACCTACAGGGTCAATACTTTGCAGCTCAAACAGAGCCTCTGTTGACTTTCTAGTAATCTTTCCCCACTTCATGTAGGTTGTGATGTCCCGTGCCCCATCAAGCAGGCGGACTAGAATACGAGGGGTGCCCCTCCCCCGCCGAGAAATATCCTCTACTGCCTCGTCATCTATATCTAAGTTCTTAAGTTTAGCATGAAGCCGGGTAATCTTCCTCGACTCCTCCAAACTGTAGTGCCCGAAAATCATAGTGAACTTAAACCGGTCACGGAAGGGCTTAGAAAGGTCACCTTCTTTGGTTGTTGCGCAGACCAAGGTGAACAGAGGAACCCAAGCTACAACAGTCTGCTTGCTCTTACCCCTCCCCTCAGTGTAGGTATGCTTGAAGTTCTCCATGGCAATGCCAAGAAGCTCCTGGCTTTTTAAAGTGAGCCGGTGTGCCTCATCGATGAATATCACCGGAGGATTGATATTCCCTATAATCTCACCGGTTATAGGGTTGTAACCCTCGTCCGAGAACTTATTGAAGAGGTCCGCCATAGTCTCGGCGGTCTTAACTCCCTCGGCCCCCACCTCATGAAACTCTGCTCCTGTAAGGTTAGCTACTGCCTGAGCTGTTGTAGTCTTTCCGCAGCCTGCAGCTCCGGCAAACATGAGGTGCCCCATGGCTTGATTGTGTAACCGTGCCGCTCCGTGTGCCACCATAATCTGTGTGTTAATCGAAGCGTTGCCGATGATATCGGTTAGATGTATCTTTCCCATTTAACTTGACTCTTTCCCTTCTTTCCTCCGAGAATAGTAAGCTTCCTGGAGCTTATTGTCAAGCCAAGAACCTGGAAAAATTGCAACAGCCCTCTTACTTATCCCCCCGAACCGATCGTCAATGTCCTTGATTGCAGGGTGCACCTTCTTCTTTTCAGGTACGGGAGGAGGGGCTAAAGGAAACTTTGTTTTTTTTAGAGATTGGCCTTGAAAACAAGAACCATTAGGTCCTGGGACATGTGTGGGGTCTAGACCTAGTCCCTGCTTAACTTGAGCATCGGCCCATTGTTTTCGTCTGACCATGGCTTTTACCAGAGCCCAAGACCTTATTACATCCTCTGTTGGGTAGTAACTCTTCTCTACTTTGCCCGAGCGAAACCCCTGTTCTACTCCGATAACAGCCCACTCACTTGTGAATAGGACACCGTCAAGAGGTTTTTTGTGGTCGGCTCCCCAAAAGACAAAGTAAGCTCCCTTGTCCTTCAGGCTTTTAACGTAGGCCACTGCTGTCGTCGACCCCTCTCTACGGCTAAGTAGAAGACGGATGTACTTTATTTTTCTCATTCTTTTTCAGAAGCAGCACTATTTTATGGCTGTTCACAGTGGACGTAACTACTTCCGTAAAGCCTGCTTGCTTAAACAAGGCCCTCGAAGCTGTGTTAGTCTCTCTGATAGTGGCAAATACTAGGGGAGTGTCGGTCTCTTCGAGGGCGGCTACCAACAACTTCTTAGCAATACCAAAGCGCCTAAAGCTGGAGTGTACTACTAAGTGCTTTATCTCTGTCAGTAGAAAGCTCACCCTCAAAAGACCAACGCTGCCAAACACCAGTCCCTTATACTGCGAAGGGATATACAGTACTTTCGAATTGATAATCCGATAGCTATTGTACTGGGTGCTTAGCTTGTTGTTGGCATTAAGAAGGTGAGCTATCTGAGCCGCTGTTACTTTGTTAAGCCGCTGCCGTTGTCCCTTCTGCCTCTTCGGTGAGGGCTCGCTTGCGCGCGCGAAGTTCCGTAAGGATTGCATCAGCTTCGTCATCTGTGGCATCGTTCACCAGCGCCTGCAGGATTTCTTTTGCAGTCATGGTGTTGGCGTTGACCCAGGCTGCGAGGGAGGTGCGAACAGCTTCCTGTACCGACGGAACGTTCCGTAGGTTGGGGGAAGTAAGCACATTGATTACGTGTAGAGTGGTACCGTCAAGCGCGACATCTACTGCGGCAAAGTCCAGTCCCAACTGCTTTGTCGCAGTCACTGCAACGTTGCGTGTTGCAGCGTTCAGTACGGAGTGGGGGCCCCAGAAACCCTTGTCAGGTTTCACCATTCCCTGGGTGATGGCAAGCGAGAGTGTTGCTGTTGTCATCGCCAGGTCAAGGGTCGAGTCCTTGGCACACATCATCTGAGCCGCCTGTCCAGCGAAGGCCGGCGCAGTCAGATTGCTCTGCATAGAAACAGCCCCTTGGTAAGCGCCGTCCACAACGAACATACGAATTCGGTTGTTCGAGGAGAACAGCACATCAATAGCCCGGACACACCCATCGTTGAGGGCCGTCTGAAGGTCAGCCTGTGTGGTCACATTTCGGGCCTTGGCGCCGCTCATCTTGCTCGCGGTAAAGCCCTCCGCCTCAGTGCTCCCCAGGAGGTGACAGATGTTACTGTAGGTAGCTTCGTTTGTCAGGGGGATACAAGCCGGGACGTTCAGTCCAGTCTCGGCTAGCTTGGCAAACATGACCTTCCGGTCAGTAAATTTCTTCACCTTTCGAGGATCATTGAGCAATCCTTGGAAGTTGCGGCTGTCCCACTTGAACTTGTCTGTGAAGGATGCTCCCCAGCACACGACAGTACCATTAAAGCCGGCGGGAGGAAGGTTGCCGTGGGCCATGCCTAGCTTTTCAGCCAGCCAAGTTGCAGTTTCTTTTGAGCTATTCGAATGCCAGAGGTATGTTTTCATCGTCATTGTCTTATCCTACTAAAAGTTTTCCCCTGTTAAGCCAGTTGGCTTTCAGGTCCAGGTTAAAGTTGCTTCTGTCCTTTTTATTCATGCGGAAAATACGAATGAACTCGTCAATCTCCGCCTTATACTTGGTGTAGTTGCTAAGGCCTCGCAGTTTCTTAGCACTCCGTGAAAGGAGAGCAGTGGTGATTAACTCGGGGTCAGCCTTGTTAATCAGGGGCTCGACTTCCTTTTGAGGGAGTACTCCCCAGTGTCTAAGAAATCCCTTCTTACCCATGGCTGCGCAAAGCCAATCGTTATTAAATCCCTGGTTGGCCATGGACTGGTAGCATGCCTCGACAACTGCCTTCGATGCTCCCATAATAGTCTGAGTTAAATCCGGATGAATAAGCCAGAGCCCGGAAGGCACCCTCCACTCAAACCTATTCTCCTTCGCTTTAAAATCTGACCATCGTCCATACTTTCCGTAGCCTTCCCATTTTTCATTACGCCGGTGTGCAGGAAGAGGACCATCAAACCTGACCATAGGCAGGGCAATTAATTCGTCTAGAATACGAACAGTCTGCTTATAGATGGCATGCGTTTGCCCCGTGGGAAGTAGAAGGGGGTTGCCATACTGTAGGTGTCCCCCGATATGGACAATCCGTTCTCCTGGTTGGTGGTTAGGGCTCTTGTAGGCAGCCCCGCCCATCCACATGTACTTAGATATCTTACCGGAATCTCGTTTAAAAATTCTCGATATGGTCTTAACCATCTCTCCCACTTCAATAGAAGGAGGAGGTCTTATCTCCGCCAGGGGACCATCGTGCCCCAGCTCTCCGTTAATTGTGAGCCCGGAAATGTGCTCAGCGTACTTGAACTTCTTATTGCCGGGATTAACCAGAGCAAACTCAGGGTCTGCTCCAATCATAATGTCGTCTATGCTTTCTGAGAGGTAGCACTTCTTACGAGAAGGGCGTACCTCCTTCCCGAGAAATGATTGGAAGGTAGCAGTAGTGACAAAGCCTGTCGTTCGGGCCTTCTCCTCCGAGAGGGTACCAGCTTTGACCTTAGCAGCCAGAGCGGTTATATCGGGTTTGAATGCTGGCTTTACTTCAAATACCCGTCGCTTACCTTTAATGCTAAGGACAAGACGTGAGCCCTTAGAATTAAAGTAGAGACGAGCCTTACGAGGTATACGAATTAACCCTTGCTCCGATGAGTTACCGGAGTCCATCTTGCTTGATATTTCAAGCCGGACATCCATGTTTTCTTCGCGCACGTATTCTCCTACTTACCCGAGGACAGGGTTTCAACGTACTCGCCTACGTCCCGTTTGATTTTCTTACCGAGAACCACCATACCGTTTTCGATAATGCTGACATCTCGCTTGGTGAATATACCCCGAACAAGCTCAGGACTAACCTTCTCAAATCCTACAGCACTGTTAAGGAACGTGTCTAGGTCATCGGAGAAGACAATCTCCCCGTCCTCAACCCAAGCAAGATCCATCGACATGATAGAGGCCATAAGAAAGCCCTTCATGTTAGCGATGTAAGCAGCAGCCTTCTTCTGCTGGGTAAGCGCTTTTTCGTGAGCCGCTTCTAGCAGAGTAAGCTTATTCTCAGCAGCTTCTAAGAGAACCTGAGCCTCACTCAGATCTTCCTCATACTCATGCTCCGAAGCCTCGTCGAGAGCCGCCTGCTCAACAGAACCCGCACCAAAGCCTACAAGGAAACCTTCAGCAAAGATGTCGGGGTACACCTGGTGCATCGCCTCAGAGGCGTCCGCCTCCTTAAGCGCGCCGACAGAGAAGTACTTAGAGAACTCCCCGTGATACCTATTTATGATGAGGCTTTCGTCAGCCTTGGCATCCTCACTGAAACACCACTCAGCACCGCGAGCCAAAAGCTCGTTGTCCGTGTAGTTCTCCGTAATAAGAAGGATACCTTCCTCTTCCGCCTGTGTCTCTTCTTCCTCTATTACAGGCGCAATGATGGAGTCATCGTCCGAAGCGTCATCCATAACCTGGTCGGCAGTGACCTGCTTAATGTTCTCAGAAACCTCATCGGTCTCACTGCTGTAGTCGGAGAGGTCCTTCAAATCAGCCGGGCCAAGCGCAGTTGCCGAGCCTTCCAAAGAAGTAGGCTGGGTGATGGGAAACTCTTGCGTATCCCTCTTAGCATTGACGGTAGTCTTCGTCTTGTGGGCCCCGCCTGCCAGACTGGTGGTCGGATCCTTCTTCTTGACAGGGTCCTTCTTAACTACCGGTGGCCGCCAATCCTTACCGTACTCAGTCAAAGCTTTAGCGCACTCAACCACGGGGAACATTTCCTCGACCGTTGCACCCTCAGCATACGTAGCAGAGACGTCGATGATTCCACCGAAGCCGTCCTTTACGTCTCGCCAATCGATGGTGAGGTCCGGAAGGTCCCGTCGAAGGGTAAGTTTTGCCCGCGAGTAAGCGTGTAGTGCTTTGTGTAGGAAGCGCCTCTCCGAGTGAATGAAAGCAACCCCCAGCTCGGGGATGTACGCCAGCTCTAGTGGCCGGTCCTTGTCATGGAAGTACATCACCTTCTCAGGAAACAGCTTGTTGTAAGCTATAACAGCCCGAGGCCCCTCCACCCGCTCCGTTACGTACTGAATATCCTCTAAGGATACAGCACGGTCGTTGGCTTTGGTGGCAATGAGTTGGATAAGAGCTTCAGAGTCTACCTCTCCCTGGGTAGTCATCTCTTCGTGAAGCTCATAAATCCGCTTGTAGTTCTTCACGCCTCCATTGTGCACACCAACGATGTTACCCACAGGGATGGGGTGGTTATTGTTGGGGTTATATTCGGAACCAACGGTCTTAGCCCTCGTGTGGCCAATGATGTGGTTGAAGTTGCGGCCTTCTAGCAAGCAGGCAACATGCATAACACGAGCTATGTTTGCATCTTCCTCTTGTCCTTCGTATTGAAAGCTACTGGTGTTTTCGAAGAAGTCTTCCGAGTCAACCGGCTGCTTCAGCAGGTACCAGAACGGGACGCTGTTCTCGTCATCCGGTGCAGCACCGAAGGAGAAGGCCACGCCGGTGGCATCCCGGCCTCTACTGATGGTCTCCAGAAGAATTTCGTTGTGTAAGTACAGGGTGAGCAGCCGCCGAAGCTTAGCATCTACTTGAAGGTCGGGTATATTAAGGGGAAAGGCCCCAACAATTCCACACATATTATTTCTTGGTCCTTTTTCTAGTCAGCTTGCTAGAAATTAGTGGCGCTCGTAGAGCTAATGGTAAAGGTGTCCGACGCAGTCGATGAACTCGCCGTAAAGGCAGCTTTAACAGCGGCTTTCTTAGTTGCCTTCTCATCACTACCAGAAGACTTTTTCTCTGTCATTTTCAGTTTGGGTTTGTTCCTTGCTGACACGTGTGCCATCGCATACTGTATAAACGAGTCATTGGTAAGGGGCTGACGTGTAATGTTAATTCCATCTACCTCATCTAT
>Ga0316190_10002446_pt1 | contig 13470 bp, 12 predicted proteins | sample Eddworburrow2_MG_FD_204929 | JGI IMG/M metagenome (GOLD analysis project Ga0316190, IMG submission 204929) | Coastal sediment microbial communities from Maine, United States - Eddy worm burrow 2 | ecosystem: Environmental > Aquatic > Marine > Coastal > Sediment | place: USA: Maine | collected... | reverse complement strand
AAACCGCGGCTGAGCCGGAACCCGCGGCTGAGGTGGAACCCGCGGCTGAGCCGGAACCCGCGGCTGAGCCGGAACCCGCGGCTGAGCCGGAACCCGCGGCTGAGGCGGAACCCGCGGCTGAGGCGGAACCCGCGGCTGAGCCGGAACCCGCGGCTGAGCCGGAACCTGCGGCTGAGCCGGAACCTGCGGCTGAGCCGGAACCTGCGGCTGAGCCGGAACCTGCAGCTGAGCCGGAACCTGCGGCTGAGCCAGAACCCGCGGCTGAGTCGGAACCCGCGGCTGAGGTAGAGCGGCCGCTATCCGAGGCCGCCCAGGCACTTCTGGATGAGATTAGGGCCATTGAGGCTGGGGAGGATTTCAATGAGTGATAAGGGTAACCCGGTTCCTTCAAAGGAGGCGCGTCGCTTTTTTCGTGTGGATGATATCGTGCATCTGAGCTATAGCCCGGTATCCCAGGAGCAGCTGGTACAGCGTCTGGAGCAGCAGGATGTGGATACTTCCACCAGTTTTACTATTCTGGGAGAGCTGTCCGTCCTGAGTCAGCAAATGGCGGCTCAAATGCATCGCATCGAGTCGGACTCCCCGGAGATTGCTGCCTATCTCAAGTCCCTGGATAAGAAGGTGGAGCTATTGGCTCGGGCCTTTCTCTGCCAGGAGTTGGAGTCAGATGAGCAGACCCCACAGCGGGTGAATATCAGCGCCGGAGGCCTGGCGGTCAGTGCAAAGGAGGCCATAGCGCCGGGCACCCTGGTGGAGATCAAGTTGATGCTCATGCCGGCCATGACCGGGATTATTACCTATGGTGAGATCATTGCCTGTGAAAAGAGTGGCGACAAGGAACAGCCCTACCAGGTGCGCATCGATTTTACCTATATACGGGAGGCGGATCGGGAACTGCTGATCCGTCATATGTTGCGGCGGCAGGGCCAGATGTTACGGGAGAGCCGTGAGGAACAGGACTCAATGGACTAGAGGGGGGCGCTGCCTTTGCGTCACCGGTTTGAGAAATAGGAACCCAGTGCCTGCTGACCCATGAGAACATCGCTAAGTGCATAATTCTTACTATCATTTGTAGGTAGGAGGTAGCAAGATGAGACCAAGCGATGAAGAGCTTAAGACGGCACTGACTGAAATTGAGCGCCTGCGGGTCGAGGAGGATGAAGACCCTCACCATATCGTCAGCTGTTTCTTGTACCTGTATCGGCGGGATGAGGTGCTTGAGCGGGTGCTGGAGCATGCGGAGCGCTATCTGCGTTTTGGCCAATCCGAAGATGAACATGCCCGGCTGCGCAAGCTGCTGGATGCCATCATAGAGGAGCGACGGCGGGAGGCTGAAGAGGAAGGGGAATACTACGGACTGTGAGGCGACTGATGAGAGTCTGCCGACTATGGTAAAATCCTTGAAATCTCATTGCCCTGCCACCAGATAGGGCGGATTGACCGAAGAGGATTTGAAGTATGCCGATCTATGAATACCGCTGTGAGGCCTGCGGCCATGAGCTGGAGGCGATACAGAAGATGAGCGATGCGCCCCTGACCGACTGTCCGGAGTGTGGCGAAACCACCCTGAAGAAATTGATCTCAGCCGCCGGCTTTCGCCTCAAGGGCAGTGGCTGGTATGAGACCGATTTCAAGAGCGGTGGCAAGAAGAACCTGCACGATTCCGGCAAGAAAGACGCAACACCTCCCTGTGCCAAGACAGGGACCTGTCCTGCTGCCAAATAGAGAATAGAACGCCCATGTCCTTTTTTAGGCGCTACCTGGTAGCCGGCCTGCTGGTGTGGGTGCCGCTGATCGTTACCCTGTTGGTCATCCGCCTGTTGGTGGATTGGATGGACAACAGCCTGCGGTTGCTGCCCAAGGCCTATCAGCCGGAACAACTGCTGGGGTTCAGCATACCGGGTCTGGGTGTGGTGCTGACGGTCCTTATCCTGCTGGTTACCGGCGTCATTGTGGCCAACTTCTTTGGTCGCCGTCTGGTGTCGCTGTGGGAGCGCATCCTCTCCAGCATCCCCCTGGTCCGTTCGATCTATTCGGCGGCCAAGCAGCTGGCGGAGACCATGTTTACCGCCGACAGCAACTCCTTCCGCAAGGTGTTGCTGGTGGAGTTTCCCCGTCGCGGCCTCTGGACCCTGGGCTTTCAGACCGGTACCGATGTGGGTGAGGCCCAGCGCAAGACGGGGCAGGATGTGATCAATGTCTATATCCCGACCACCCCAAACCCTACCGGTGGCTATTTTGTGATGGTGCCCAGAGAGGATGTCCAGGAACTGGATATGAGCGTGGATGAGGGCCTGCGCATGCTGGTATCCATGGGGGCGATCGTGCCGGATGCCCAAAAAGAGGTCCTTGAGCTTGCGTCGCAAGGGACCAAATCGTAACATTCCCGCTTTTTCACCGGCCAAAACCGGTCGTAAACCCGATACAGGAACATTTTCATCATGCGCAGCCACTATTGCGGACACTTGAACGCCAGCCACATCGACCAGGAGGTCGAGATTTGCGGTTGGGTGCATCGTCGGCGTGACCACGGTGGCGTCATCTTTATCGACCTGCGTGATCGTGAGGGGCTGGTGCAGCTGGTCTATGATCCGGATCTCCCGGAGATCTTCTCCATGGCTGAGCAGGTGCGGAGTGAGTTCGTGTTGCGCGCCAAGGGCCGGGTCCGTGCCCGCCCCGAGGGAACGGTAAATCCCAACCTGCCCACCGGTGAGGTTGAGATCCTGGGCCTGGAGCTGGAGGTGCTGAACAAGTCGGAGACGCCCCCTATCCAGCAGGATGATGACGACACCTCCGAGGAGCTGCGTCTGCGCTACCGTTTTCTCGATCTGCGCCGCCCCCAGATGCAGGATCGCATGCGCCTGCGCGCCCAGGTGACCCGCGAGCTGCGTGCCTACCTGGATGGCGAGGGCTATCTGGATATCGAGACCCCCATGCTGACCAAGGCCACCCCCGAGGGTGCCCGTGACTACCTGGTGCCCAGCCGCACCCATCCCGGTCAGTTCTTTGCCCTGCCCCAGTCGCCCCAGCTGTTCAAGCAGTTGCTCATGATGTCCGGCATGGACCGTTACTATCAGATCGTGCGCTGTTTCCGTGATGAGGACCTGCGTGCCGATCGCCAGCCGGAATTCACCCAGCTGGATATCGAGACCTCCTTTATGGATGAAGAGGGGATCATGGGCCAGATGGAGACCATGATTCGCCGCCTGTTCAAGGAGGTGATGGGGGAGGAGTTGCCGGATCCCATGCCCCACATAAGCTATGCGGAGGCCATGCAGCGTTACGGTTCCGATCGCCCCGATCTGCGGGTGCCCATGGAACTGGTGGATGTGGGTGACCTGATGCAGGGAGTGGATTTCAAGGTATTTGCCGGACCGGCCAAGGATCCCCACGGGCGGGTCGCTGCCCTGCGTCTGCCCAAGGGTGGCGAGCTGAGCCGCAAGGAGATTGATGGCTACACCAAGTTTGTTGGTATCTATGGGGCCAAGGGTCTGGCCTACATCAAGGTCAATGAGTTGGCCAAGGGGCGTGAAGGGCTGCAATCGCCTATCCTCAAGTTTCTGCCGGATGATGTGGTGGACAGCATCATGCAGCGCACCGGCGCTGAGGATGGGGACCTGGTCTTCTTCGGTGCCGACAAGGCGACCATTGTCAATGAGGCCCTGGGTGCCCTGCGGGTCAAGCTAGGCCAGGACCGTGGCCTAATGGAAGAGGGCTGGAAACCCGTGTGGGTGGTGGATTTTCCCATGTTTGAGTGGGATGACACCCATGACCGCTGGAGTCCGCTGCACCATCCCTTCACCGCCCCCAAGGAGGAGCACCTGGGGCTGCTGGATTCAGATCCGGGAAGGTGCCTCTCCCGTGCCTATGACATGGTGCTGAACGGCACCGAGATCGGTGGTGGTTCCATCCGTATCCATCGTACCGAGGTACAGCAGCAGGTGTTCCGTCTGCTGGGTATCGGAGAGGAGGAGGCGGAAGAGAAGTTTGGCTTCCTGCTCACCGCCCTGCGCTACGGTTGCCCGCCCCACGGCGGTCTGGCCTTCGGCCTGGACCGGCTGGTGATGCTGCTTTCCGGCGCCAGCTCCATCCGTGACGTCATGGCCTTCCCCAAGACCCAGACCGCGGCCTGCCTGCTGACCGCCGCGCCCTCCGAGGTTGGTCTGGATCAACTGCGGGAGCTCTCCCTGCGGGTGCGCAAGCCCCAGACCGAAGAGCAGAAGTAGCCTCTCGAATCTCTGTTATAGTCAAAGACGGTTAACCGGTTCCGCAATGCGGAGCCGGTTAGCGATTCCCTTGGCTTTGGAGCAGCGATATGGCGTGCGCTGAAACCCCCGTCTACAAGCGCCCTGAATCTGTCCTGGTGGTGGTCTATACCCAGGGCGGAGAGGTGTTGCTGCTGCGCCGCAGGCATCCACCCTGGTTCTGGCAATCGGTGACCGGTAGCCTGGAACCGGGAGAAACACCCCGCCAGGCGGCTGAGCGTGAGCTATTCGAAGAGACGGGGCTGCGCGGCACCGGCCGACTGATCGATTGTCACTACACAAAATACTTTCCCATCATCCATCCCTGGCGTTCCCGCTATGGGCCGGATGTACACTTCAATCGTGAACATTGGTTTCGGCTGCAGCTTTCGGGTCGGCGCGTCATCCGTTTGCATTCCACAGAGCATTTTGAAGCGCGTTGGTTGCCCGTTGGGCGTGCGCTAAATCAAGTCAGCTCATGGACTAACAGGGCTGCGCTTCTACAATTACTTGGGTAACGGTGATAGTTCACGGGGTGAAGCTGGGAAAAGCCAAGAGCGCTGTTCCCAGTAGGCCGTGTTGATTCTGCATTAGGAGATGCTAATATGCTAGGATGTCTGCCTTGCGAGGCCACTTAACTTGTTCAGTCGATAGATGCAAAGGGTAAAACTCAAACAGCGCATCCTGGTTCCATTTGTTATTGCGAGCCTGTTTCTCTTTGTCCTCTCCCTGCTGGGTATCCATGCGGAGGAGAGTGAGCATATGGATGCGGACTTTATGTTCAGCGTCGAGGGCATGCAGGAGAGTTATAAGGCACTGTTAAGACATGATGCAAATGGACTGCAAACGGCCCTCGAGTTCATTGTGCAGGATACTGCCCTCAAAACCGCCTTTCGTGCCGGTGATCGGTCAGAGTTGCTTAAGGTGGCCCGCCCCCTGTTTGAACGCCTCAGGGCCAATAATGATGTTACCCATTTCTATTTCCATGATGCCGAGCGCACCAATGTCTTGCGCGTCCACCGTCCTGATCGCTATGGCGATACCATTGACCGTTTTACCGCCCTAGAGGCAGAGCGATCGGGAAGGCTTAACTGGGGGGTGGAGTTTGGTCCCCTTGGGACCTTTGCCCTACGGGCTGTCATGCCATGGTGGGATAATGGGCAGGTGCTTGGCTATATAGAGCTGGGTGAAGAGGTCGAGCAGGGCAGCCAGGAGTTGGCGTCCATGTTTAACATGGATCTGTTTGTTTTGATTTCCAAGCAGCACCTGGTGCAAGAGGAGTGGGAGACCGGCATGCGGATGCTGGATCGCAGCCATGACTGGGACCTGTTATCCGACTGGGTTGTCTCTTATCAGACATTGGCAAATCTGTCTCCCATATTGCTGCGCAGTCTGGTGAATATGGCAAAGGGGGAACAGACTCAGATCATCCAGGCATCTCACAATGGGGCTGAGTATCGGGGTGCCTTTATCTCCTTGGAGGATGCGGGTCATCGCAGGGTTGCGAAAATGCTGGTGCTGCGCAATATGACAGCCCGGCTCGATAGTACCTTTCATAGTCTGGTCGGGATTTTCGGTGTTGCCTTTGTGGTTGGTATCACGTTATTTGGTCTGTTTTATATCATTCTTTCCCGCGTGGAATCACAGTTGGCGGGGCATCAACTCCAGATTGAGAAGGAGGGTCAGGCACGCCTTGAGATACAGGCGGAACATGTCAGGGAGCTTGAGCGCCTGGCGCTCTTTGATCCGCTTACCGGGCTGCCCAATCGTCGCTCTCTGGATAGGTGGCTCACAGAGGTTATCTCTGATCCAGCAAAGGCGAAACGTGGTTATGTATTGATTCTGCTCAATCTGGAGCAGATGCGGGAGATCAACAACACCCTAGGCCATGAAACGGGTGATAAGGTGCTGATTATGGTGGCGGAGCGCCTCAAAGCGGGTGTGCCGGAGGCCGATATCATTGCCAGCTTTGGAGGTAATGAGTTTGCCCTGTTTCTTCCTGCACCACCGCCTGAGCTGCAGGGTGCTCCAATTGAAAAGCTCAAGGAGCTATTCAAGGCGCCCTTCACGGTGAGTGATACGTCACTTGCTGTATCAGCAACGGCGGGTGTCGTGCGTTTCCCTGAACACGGTGATGAGGCATCGCTGCTTATCCGGCGTGCGGATGTGGCCATGCGTCAGGCAAAACAGCTGAAAAAAGGGTGTGAACTCTACGATAGCAGTCGTGATCCTTACAGTATGCGGCGTCTGACCCTGGCCAGCGATTTGCACAAGGCCATTGAGAGTGGTGATTTGATGCTCCATTATCAACCACAGATAGAGGTTGAAAGCCGCCGTATCGCAGGGGTAGAGGCTCTTGCGCGATGGAATCATCCGGAACATGGTGCTATCTCCCCTGGGGAATTTATTCCCCTGGCCGAAGGAGCCGGCCTGATTGGACCCTTGACCCTCAGTGTATTGGACCAGGCGTTAGGCCAGTGTGCCGAGTGGGTAAAGGGCGGACTGGATATCAAGGTGTCGGTCAATATGTCGGCGCAGAATCTGATTGACGCCTCTTTTCCTGAAAAGGTAGCCGCACTTCTATTGCAACGACAACTGGATCCCGGTCGATTGATCCTGGAGGTGACGGAAAGTGTTTTTATGCTTGAGCCAGAGCATTCGCTTGCGATGCTGGATCGGCTTAAATTGATGGGGATTGGGCTTTCGATCGATGATTTTGGGACGGGCTATTCCTCTTTGGCCTATCTCAAACGACTGCCGGTGGGGGAGCTGAAGATCGATCAGGGATTTGTCTTTGATATGCTGGATGATGAGAACGATGCCAAGATCGTTTCTTCGACGGTAAGTCTGGCCCACGGCCTTGGGCTGAAGGTTGTTGCTGAAGGGGTTGAAAGCAAAGAGGTCTGGGATAACCTGGCCGCCTTGGATTGTGACATCATTCAGGGATACTACGTGGCCAAGCCGATGCCTCCAGAGGAACTGGTGGCCTGGCTGGACAGTTCTAACCAATACAAAGCAGCAGGCTAATTGTTGTCGGCCTGTAATGCATCATATTGCACCACCTTATTTTTACCGCTGTTCTTGGCCTTATAGAGCGCCTGGTCGGCCTGATCCACAAGGGCCTCGCCCAAACAGGTGGCACCTTCCTTGGCGTCGTCGGTGCGAAAGACGCTTACACCAATGGAGAGGGTGATTTGAAGTGTTTTGCCATCATCAAGATCGATACGCATCGCCTCTATGCCCTGACGAATCCGCTCGGAGATCTCTGCACTGACAGCCGTATCGCTGTTGATGAGCAGGATAGAGAACTCCTCACCACCAAAGCGGGCCAAGACATCGCTGCACCGCAACTGCTGGCGCAACAGCTTTGATGTTTCCTTTAGTACCTGATCGCCCGCCCGATGGCCGTAGGTGTCATTCACGGCCTTAAAGTTGTCGATGTCCAGCAGCAGGCAGGCCAGGGGTTCGCCGCAACGCTGGGTGCGGGTCATCTCCTCCAGCAGACGCTGATCAAAAAAGCGGCGGTTGTTTATGCCGGTCAGGAAGTCGGTGAGGCCGACCCGTTTGAGGCGCTCGTGATTGGCCGCATTCTCCAGGCAGATGGCCACCACCGCCGCCAGGCGCTCCAGGAAATCGGTGGCGGAGCCGGTGAGGAAGCGTTCCGTCTTTAGGCTGCCCAGGCTCAGGCTGCCGATCAGGCTGCCATAGCGCACCAGGGGCAGTAGGGCGATGCTGGCGGGCTTCTGCCGGTGATTGGCGAATAGGAACTCATGCTGGGCCGGATTGTAGGCGCCGATCTTGGGTGTGCCGCTGATGCCGTAGAAGGCATCCAGTGTTTCATCCGATTGGAAAAAGATCAGGTCCGGATGTTCTCTCAGATCGATCTCTTCATCCTCCAGGATGTGTTGGATTTCAAAGGTGGGATCGATCAGGGTGAGGGTGACGAAATCCAGCTCGAAGGAGGTGCGGTACTCATAGACGATGGTATTGATCAGATCGGCCAGGGAGCTGAGGCTGATCAGGCGCAACTCCTGCTCCTGAAACCGGCGCATCTTCTGCTCATTGCTACGCGCCTGGGTCAGAAAGGCCTTTACCTGACGGCGTAGCTGCTGGTTCTCTGAGTACAGGTCGTTGGGCATTGTGCTTTGCGTGCTGATCAGACGTCCCCTGTTATCATGTACCAATCCTAGCCCAGGTGGATTTTTTGCTGTGTCGGCCGTTGCCTATGTTTCTTTAGTGGTAATGCCCGAAGTGTCCCTGTCTTGCGCCGCGCATCAGTTGGTTGAAGCCTTCGCCTGAAATATGCACCAGATGTTCATGGTCGCCGGCTTCAAAGTAGACATTGGCCAGGGTGGTTAGGGACTCATCGAGTGCCACTTCCAGCCCATAGGCCTGGCCGATGGGGGGAAAGGCGCCGGGCTCGCAATCGCTGAACAGCTGATCCACCTCCGTTTCCGCCGCCATTTCCAGATTGCGGTTGAGTGCTTCATTGACGGCATGCAGCTTGATCCACTGGTTGGCGGGGATGACTGCCATCAGAAGCCCCTGCTCATCCTTCAGTATCACGGCCTTGGCAATATGGTCCTCCCGGATATGGGCCGCTGTTGCGCTGTCCCTGCTGGAGTAGGTCTTAGGGTGTGGTGCCAGTTCATATGCAGCGTCTTGCTGCTCAAGCCAGTCCTGTAGGGTTTTCGCGACGGCCATGGTTTTTCCTCCCGATATTTTTCAACGGTGACCTGGTTAGTGACTATTGGTGAAGGGCAATCTATTTCTACGTATTTAGGCGTTGCCTATAAACAAACATAGTCGATTCCCTTATGTGTCGCTCTTATGATGAACGCTGTGCCAGGAGTGCATCAATGGCCCGCCATAGGTGCCAGATATCCAGGGTGGTTGGGTTCGTGTCCACATGCTGGAGTCCACTGACGAGAAACAGGTTGGTGTTTGCCGATGGCAAGGCATTTGATAGGGCCTTGCTTTCGGCGGCAGGGATGACGTTATCATCAAGCCCGTGCACCAGGATGGTTTGCCCCTTAATCTGTGCCAGATCCTTATTGGCCAGGTTTAGCTCTGAGATATTGGACCGGATGGAGGCTGGCAGCTGTGACATCAGGCTGGTGGTGCGTGAGGGGTCTCTGTTGTTGACGAAATCATAGACCTTTCGGCCTGCCGGCTTCAGGCCTGTGAAAAGATCTGCCGTTGGCGCCTGGGGGTTTTCCCGCTTGCGATAGGCGATGGTGCGAAGCAGGTTACGATCGGTTGGGTCTTCCAGTTGGTCAAGATGGCTCAATACAAACACCCATTTGGCGTACTCATTGGGCACCCGCTGTTGAACCATTTCCGGTGCCTGATAATAGCCTGTAGTGTGATAACCCAGGATGCGGGGCAGATCATAATAACCCCCAATGGTGAGTAAAAAGCGGGCGTTGGTTTGAATGCCCGGTCTTAATGAGGCTGCCAGTGCCGGGCCCACGGCAACGCTGATGGCGGCCATGCCTACCCTGTCCTCAGGTGCTAGCTTTAATTGGGTCAGCAGATAATGGAAGCAGTGTCCTATCTCGTCGGTGGTGTCGGGTGTCAGCTTAAGGCTTCTAAGGGAGGGGATGTCTGGTACTAGGACGGCAAAGCGTGAACGGGCCAGGGTGATGGCAAAATGCTGTAAGCGGGGATTGTCCTTACCGTCGGAGACAGCGCCATGTATCAGCAGGATGCCGGCCTTGGGTGGCTCTGTGGACTGATAGAGATCCGCCTGATAATGATGGGCCTCCTGGGTGAATTCCAGTGCTTCCCGGGAGATCTGTGGTCGGCTGTCCATAATGACCGGGATTTCATAACCGGCCAGATCAGCCAGGAAAAGCAGTGCCTCATAGCCTCGTTGAATCCTGGGGGTAGCCAACACCCCTATGGCAAGTGCCAGGCTGATGAAAAGCCATTTGAAGGCCCTTTTTTTCATGCTGTAGGTATAGCTCTGTCCATGCCGGTTGAGGTTGTATGCAGTTCGTTAAGTGATCGTCCTATTTGTTAAAGGATAGGCCAATAGCTAAGGCCTTGGCATTATTGCTGGCTGCCTGTAAGGTGAACCAAAATGATAGGGGTCCTGAGGGCACAAAAACATTTCCAAAGGTTGGCCAGGGAGCGTTGTGGAGCAAGTAGTAACGATCTTTGCTGAATGGTTTTCCCATTTCTCTTTTTTGGATGGGGTGCTGTTAGTCGTTAATGGTTTATTGCTTCTTTTTTCGCGAAGCATACTGGAGAGGTTTACCCCGGCCGTTGGCGATGGAAGCCGCTTCTCCGGGCGACTGCATATCTTCCGTGCCGCCAATCTGCTGGTCCTGCTGTTGGTGCTTTTTTATAATCTCTTCCCCCCCCTGGCGGATCGCTTCTGGATCACCCGCCTGCTGTCCACTGTCCTCATTGGCTATCTTGGTTATCTGGGGTTCCATGTCACCAATTATCTGATTAAAAAACGCTTTGGCCGGGAGCGGGAGGTGAATGGTGCGGCGGTGGTATCGGAGACCTACAATTCACGGGTCCTGAGTCTTATTACCGCCGTATTTCTGTTCATCGTCTGCCTGATTGCCATTGTGCGGGTGCTGGGATTCGAGAGCCTGCTGGAGGCGGGGGGCGTCATCGGTTTTGTGGGTGTTTTTCTGGCGCTGACCCAGGGCTCCTGGGCGCCGGATATCATCAGCGGTCTGGTGATTCTGAACAGCCGGCTGTTTGAGGAGGGGGATGTGATTGAGGTCAATGATGGCGGCCGGGTGATTGGTGTGGTGTTCAAGACCAAGGTGTTCCATACCGAGGTGCTCAATCTGGTGAATAATCACCGCATCATGCTGCAGAATTCACGGCTGCGGGCCTTGACCATTCATAACCTGTCCAAGTTTGCCTCGGCCCGAGGGCTACGGGAAGAGCTGCACTTCAAGATTGGTTATGAGGTGGATGAGGCGCGGGTGCGAGAGCTCTTTATGGCTGCCTCCGAAGAGGCGGTACAGGATGCGGATATCCTGCTGGAGGCCCAATATCCGATTGAGATTCGGGTGCAAAATGCGGGGGATTTTGCAGTGGAATGGACTATCTATTACTACACTAAGGATGTGAAGCACCTGTTACGCACTCGCCAGCTTTTTCTGGCGGTTATCCTGCGTCATGCAGCGCAGCGGGGGGTTTCCCTGGCAACGCCCCTTAGGCATCAGTTGGAAGCGCAATCTGAAGTTGATATATCACCGGCAAGTTTAGGGTAAGGACAGATGAACGACATAATGAAGGGTTTGCACCAGGACCATGCCCAGTTTGCGCGACTGATGAGCCTGCTGGAGCGTGAACTTGATCGCTTCCACAATGGGGATGAGCCGGCCTTTGATCTGCTGATTGATCTGCTGGATTACATTGGGAACTATGCGGACTGTGTCCACCATCCCAGTGAGAACTGGCTTTTCCAGCTGTTGATGGAGCGTACGGAAGAGGGGCAGGAGTTGGTGGCGGAGTTAATGGAGCAACACCATACCCTTGCCAGTCTGACCAAGGAGTTTCGCCATGCCCTGGAGGCCATCACCCAGGATGCGGTGATCCGCCGCGATGAGGTGGAGCAAAAGGGGCGGGACTACATCGAACTGCAACGCCAGCATCTAAAGCAGGAGGAGCGCGAGGTGTTTCCCCTGCTGGAGCAGAGGCTGACAGCGGATGATTGGCTCGCGGTGACCAAGGTCACGACGCCGGCAGAGGACCCCATGCGCGATGGACGGGTGCAGAATCGCTATCAGGCGCTCTACGATTACCTGGATCAGGAGCTGAGGGATACGAATTCAGGGGCCGTTTAACGGCCCCGTGCCCTTAGCCGGATTACCCTCTAACCGGAATCTTTCCGATCTTGCCCCGCCACTCGGCCGGGCCGGTGTTGTGCACTGCGCCGCCACGGCTGTCTACCGCCACGGTAACCGGCATATCCTCCACCTCGAACTCGCGGATCGCCTCCATGCCAAGCTCCTCGAAGGCCACCACCCGGGCTGAACGGATGGCCTTGGAGACCAGATAGGCGGCGCCGCCCACGGCCATCAGGTAAACGGCCTTATGCTGCTTGATGGATTCAATGGTGGCCGGTCCGCGTTCTGCCTTGCCCACCATGCCGATGAGGCCGAATTTATCCAGCATCATGTCGGTGAACTTGTCCATGCGGGTGGCGGTGGTGGGGCCGGCGGGGCCGACCACCTCACCATCCACCGGATCGACGGGTCCGACGTAGTAGATGAAGCGGTTGTTGAAGTCCACACCCTCCGGCAGGGATTCACCCTTGGCCAGCATATCGGCAATGCGCTTGTGGGCCGCATCACGGCCGGTGAGCAGCTTGCCGGACAGCAGCAGCTGTTCCCCAGGCTGCCAGGAGGCGATATCTTCCGGGGTGATGCTGTCCAGGTTGACCCGGCGGGTGTTCTCGCTCACCTCCAGGGTGATCTCGGGCCAGTCATCCAGCTTGGGTGGCGCCAGTTCCGCCGGGCCGCTGCCATCCAGCACAAAATGGGTGTGGCGGGTGGCCGCGCAGTTGGGGATCATGGCGACCGGCAGTGAGGCGGCGTGGGTGGGATAGTCCAGGATCTTGATATCCAGCACCGTGGTCAGACCGCCCAGACCCTGGGCGCCTATCCCTAAGGCGTTGACCTTTTCGTAGAGCTCCAGCCGCAGTTCCTCCACCCGATTCTGTGGGCCGCGGGCCTGCAGTTCATGGATATTGACGGGATCCATGAGTGATTTCTTGGCCAGGTACATGGCCTTCTCCGGCGTGCCGCCGATGCCGAGGCCCAGGATGCCCGGCGGGCACCAGCCGGCGCCCATGGTGGGGACTGTCTTCAGTACCCAATCCACAATGCTGTCACTGGGATTGAGCATCACCAGCTTGCTCTTGTTTTCGGAGCCGCCACCCTTGGCGGCCACGATCACGTCCAGCTTATCGCCAGCCACGATCTCGGTGTGGATCACTGCCGGTGTATTGTCCTTGGTGTTGCGTCGCGCCCCGGCAGGATCTTCCAGTACCGAATTACGCAGGGTATTACTGGGGTCAGCATAGGCCCGGCGTACGCCCTCGTTGATCATCTCCTCCAGGCTCATCTCCGCGTCCCAGCGCAGGTCCATGCCCACCTTGAGGAAGACCACGGCGATGCCGGTGTCCTGACAGATGGGGCGGTGGCCCTCGGCGCACATGCGGGAGTTGATCAGGATCTGGGCCATGGCA
>Ga0316190_10002445_pt1 | contig 13472 bp, 14 predicted proteins | sample Eddworburrow2_MG_FD_204929 | JGI IMG/M metagenome (GOLD analysis project Ga0316190, IMG submission 204929) | Coastal sediment microbial communities from Maine, United States - Eddy worm burrow 2 | ecosystem: Environmental > Aquatic > Marine > Coastal > Sediment | place: USA: Maine | collected... | reverse complement strand
CCATAGCCGCGCGTCTGCGACATAGCCAGCGTTTCCATTACCACACCCTGCCCTGCAAATGCAGCATCGCCGTGCAAAAGTATCGGCAACACTCTCTCCCCAACGAAATCTTTGAGGCGGTGTTGTCGTGCGCGCACTGAACCTTCAACTACCGGATTGACGATTTCCAGATGTGAGGGATTGAAAGCCAATGCAACATGCATATTCCCACCTCTGGTTTCGATGTCCGCTGCAAAACCCTGATGGTATTTAACATCCCCGGAAGTCAAATGCTCGACGTGAACACCTTCGAATTCCGAGAACAGCATACCGGGCTGTTTTCCTAGTATATTAACCAGCACATTCAAACGACCACGATGCGCCATACCTATAACGGTTTCCTCCACACCTTGCTCGCCTGCACGCTGCAGCACATGATCCAGCAGTGGAATTAATGTTTCGCCACCTTCCAGAGAAAAGCGCTTTTGTCCGACAAACTTGGTATGCAAGTAACGCTCCAATGTTTCAGCAGCAGTGATTCGCTCCAGAATACGTAAACGCATTGCATTATCGTAGCCAGCTTGTCCACGTGAACTTTCCAGGCGATTTTGAATCCAGCGTTTTTGTGCCACCTCTCTCATATACATATACTCCGCACCAATGCAGCCACAATATGTCTGGCGCAATAGCTTAAGTATTTCTCGCAGAGTCATACGACTCCCACCTACCAAGGAACCTGTATCGAAGGTGGTATCCATATCGTCTTCGTTAAGACCATAATGAGCCGGATCAAGCTCGGCAACCACTGGTTTGACATGTCGATTCAGAGGGTCGAGATTGGCGACACGCACACCAAGGAATCGATGTGCGTTGATGAGCTGAAGCACAAAAACCTGCTTCCGTTCCAACTCTGCATTTGTTGGTACAGTAGAAGCAGCAGCTATCCTGGGCATAGCAGCAAAGGCGTTTTGAATCTGGCTATGTACTTGGTCATGAGCACCATTGGGCAACTCGGGGAGTGCGTCAAAATAACCACGCCATGAAGCCGGAACGGCACTTGGATCTAACAGATACTGTTCATACAATTCTTCTACGAAAGCCGCATTGGCACCAAACAGCAATGAGCTGCCCTGCATCAATTTCAAGAAATTGCCAGGTTCGTTCAACGTTTGTCCATCTTCATATAGTCGCGCCTTGCTTCGCCAAGATACAGCTGACGAGGCCTACCGATCTTTTGATCTGAATCCGCTATCATTTCGTTCCACTGCGAAATCCAGCCTATAGTACGACCTACCGCAAAGATTACCGTGAACATATTCGTAGGTATCTTCAGTGCACGCAAGACGATACCTGAATAGAAGTCCACATTTGGATACAGTTTACGTTCGATAAAATACGGATCATTCAACGCAACGCGCTCCAACTCCATTGCCAACTCAAATAGCTTATTGTTCTCCAACTTAAGTTCTTTAAGCACTTCATGGCAAGTCTGACGCATCACGGAGGCACGTGGATCCATATTTTTGTAGACACGATGCCCAAAACCGATAAGCCGGTATTTTTTCTCTTTTACGCCTTTTACAAACTCTTTCACCTGGGACACATCACCGATTTCTTCCAACATCTTCAGTGCTGCCTCATTAGCACCGCCATGTGCTGGGCCCCACAGTGCAGCAATACCAGAAGCAATACAGGCAAACGGATTTGCACCGCTCGATCCTGCCAAACGCACAGTCGAAGTAGAGGCATTCTGCTCATGATCGGCATGCAATATGAAAATGCGCTCCAGTGCACGAACCAGTACCGGGTTAGGCACATACTCTTCAACAGGTGTACCGAACATCATGTGCATGATGTTTTCTACATAACTAAGGTGATTCTTCGGATACATGAATGGAAAGCCGATATTGTATTTGTACGCCATAGCAGCAATGGTCGGAACCTTGGCAATCAGCCTAAGCGCCGATATCTCACGATGCTCGGGATTATTGATGTCAAGCGAGTCATGGTAGAAAGCCGACAATGCTCCCACTACTCCGACCATTACCGCCATCGGGTGCGCATCGCGGCGGAAGCCGTTAAAGAAACGGGCCAACTGCTCATGCACCATGGTGTGTTCTTTTACCTTAGCATCAAACTCTGATTTTTGAACCGAGTCAGGCAATTCGCCTTTCAATAATAGATAGCTAACTTCCAAAAAATCTGATTTCTCTGCCAACTGCTCAATCGGATAGCCACGGTAATACAACAATCCAGCATCACCATCAATGTAAGTAATCTCTGAAGAGCAACTCGCCGTAGCAAAAAATGCCGGATCATAGGTAAAAACTCCCAGCTTTTTTATGTCACGCAAATCAACCACGTCAGGTCCCAGCGTGCCGGACATGATGGGTAATTCAATGCTGCGCCCATCATCCAGTGTTAGTGTAGCAACCCGTTTGTCTGTCATATATTTCCCTTTATTCTATTGGGTCTCAAGCCACCCTAATCTTTTCCAGCAATGATTGCCATTCAGCATGCGTTGCCTCTTGCCTGCCCGCTATCATATCCCAGAGTAGGTTGTCGGGTATATCCAGCATGGCTTCAAAAGCCAACTGTTCAGCCTCATCTAACTGGTTGTAACAGTTGTCAATGAACCTACCCAATACGATATCCAGCTCCAACAGACCACGCCGTGCACGCCAGCGCACGCGCTCCACACCTTTATCACTACCCGTCATTATTCCCCACTCTCGCCGTATAGATAAAGAAGGATTAGCATCGAAAGTCGGGGAGCATCTCCCTCTATACCGTTCTCTTCACCATCAGATCTTTGATTTTTCCTATCGCCTCGGTTGGGTTCAGCTCTTTCGGGCACACATCCACGCAGTTCATGATGGTGTGGCAACGAAATAAACGATAGGGGTCTTCCAGATCGTCAAGGCGCTCAGCCGTAGCCTGATCGCGCGTGTCAGCGATAAATCGATAGGCCTGAAGCAACCCGGCCGGACCGACAAACTTATCCGGATTCCACCAAAAGGATGGGCAAGCCGTAGTACAGCATCCGCATAATATACATTCATACAAGCCATTCAGATGTGCGCGCTGTTCAGGTGATTGCAAACGCTCGGTTTCTGGCGGCGGGTCGTTATTGACCAGATAAGGCTTGATCGAATGGTATTGCTTAAAAAACTGTGTCATGTCCACGATCAAGTCACGGATTATCGGTAGCCCGGGTAGTGGACGCAACTCGACTGGCTCTTTGAGCGACGACAAAGGGGTAATGCATGCCAGCCCGTTGCGCCCATTGATGTTCATTGCATCAGAACCGCATACTCCTTCGCGACATGACTTCCGTAACGACAAGCTATCGTCCTGCTCTTTTAGCAACAATAGTGCGTCGAGCAACATCATTGCTTTGGCGGATGATGCACCAGCATCATCTGATGCTATCTCCAGCTCATAATCCTGCATGTATGGTGCAGAGTCTGCTTCCGGGTTGTAGCGATAGATACGGAATTTCATTGCCTGCCCTTAGTCTAGAGTATTAGTTTGGATATAAATAAAGCGCCAACATAGCTTTTGCTATCATTTCATTTCGCAGCTACCGACGAGCCGCCCAAATATTTCTTGTTTCATTTCCAGTTTTTCCGAGGCAATTTCCACTTTGCCTTTCATTGTGTTGCCGCTGCGCTCCATTTTGCCACTACCTTTCATCGGATTCCGGCCCGAACACGCCATTTTCCACTTGGTCATATCATCAAATAGCTCAACATCAAATATTTCGCATTTTTTTTGTGCTGGACTTTTCACCGGCTTGTATGCAATTCCTTTCTGCATGCAAACATTTCGAATTCGGGTAGTTTCAGGCATACCCGTTATTTCTATCGTGGTTGTCATTTCCCACAACTCATCATTGCCCTCGGCCCATCCAGCAGTCGGGCTTAGGAAAATCAGCCACGCTACTGAATGAATTAATTTATTCACTATGCACTCTCAAAGAATCAGACTGACATTGTCCAGTTAATAAACTCGCGCCTTAAGCGGGAATGAATCCACAGATATCGGTTTCAACCTCACAGGCTTGTAATCCAGGCGGTTTTCTTCGCGGTAATATAGGCTGTGCTTGAGCCAGTTAATATCATCTCGCTCTTGATAGTCTTCTCGAGAATGCGCACCTCTGCTTTCCTTGCGTGCCTCTGCAGAGATCATTGTCGCCTGCGCGACTTCAATCAGATTATCCAATTCCAAAGCCTCGATACGTGCTGTATTAAACACCCTGCTCTTATCCTTAATTTCGGTATGCGCAACACGCTCGGCAATCTGTTTGATTTGGGCTACACCCTCTATCAGCATTTCTGGAAAGCGAAATACACCGCAATGCTTTTGCATAGTCTTGCGCATCGCGTCACCCACCTCAGCGACTTGCTCACCGTTCTTTTGGCTCTCCAAGCGCGCTAATCGAGCTAAAGGGCGCTCGGCGGCATCTTCAGGTAAGGGCTTGGGATGCGGATCGTTTTTCAAGTCTTCGACGATCTGCCTGCCCGCTTCGCGACCGAACACGATCAGGTCAAGCAATGAATTACAACCCAGACGGTTAGCGCCATGTACCGACACGCATGCGCACTCCCCCACTGCGTAAAGGCCACGCACCACTTCGTCCGGCCCCGTCTTATAGGGCATAACAACCTGACCGTGATAGTTAGTCGGTATACCGCCCATCATGTAATGGGCAGTAGGTATCACGGGGATTGGACTCTTTGCGGGATCGACATGAGCAAATTTTAATGCAATCTCACGTATGCCGGGTAAGCGCTGCCTGATGACGTCATCGCCGAGGTGATCCAATTTTAGCATCACATGGTCACCATGCTTTCCACAACCACGCCCTTCATTAATCTCTATCGTCATGGCACGAGACACCACATCACGACTAGCCAGATCCTTGGCATTTGGTGCATATTTTGGCATGAAGCGCTCACCATCCTTGTTCACCAGATAGCCACCCTCACCGCGAACTCCTTCAGTAATCAATACCCCCGCACCGTATACACCAGTGGGATGAAACTGAAAAAACTCCATATCCTCCAAGGGAATACCGGCTCGAGCAACCATACCAAGCCCATCACCGGTATTTATGAAGGCATTGGTGCTGGATTGAAAGATGCGTCCCGCGCCGCCGGTCGCAAACAAAGTTGCACGCGCCTGGAACATCATCACTTCACCAGTCTCGATTTCCATTGCCGTCACACCAAGCACATCGCCATCTTCATTCCTAATCAGATCTAACGCCATCCATTCAACAAAGAAGTTCGTATTAGCTTTTACATTCTGCTGATATAGCGTGTGTAACAATGCATGGCCGGTACGGTCTGCAGCCGCACATGCACGTTCCACTGGAATCTTACCGAAGTCCTGCATATGCCCGCCAAACGGACGCTGGTATATCTTGCCGCTATCCAGCCGGTCAAAAGGCATGCCGAAATGCTCAAGCTCATAAACCACTTCTGGTGCAGCGCGACACATAAATTCAATCGCATCCTGATCACCAAGATAGTCAGAACCTTTCACCGTGTCATACATATGCCAGTGCCAATTATCTTCTTTGATGTTACCAAGCGAAGCAGCAATTCCACCCTGTGCTGCGACAGTATGTGAACGTGTGGGGAACACCTTGGATAAAACTGCAACTTTCAAGCCCGCATGTGCCAGCTGCAAAGCAGCGCGCATCCCTGAACCACCAGCACCAATTACCACTACATCAAATGTCCGTTTAGCGATTGCCATCATTACCCTCAGTTAAGCCACAACAACATACCCATATCTCTAATGAGTTTGAAGATTTTATTTTCCCCACAAGATTTGCACCGACCAGATGCTATATAGCAGTAAAGCAATAATAACCAACACATGAATCAGTAATCGCACACCCGGGGGCTTGACATAATCCATCACCACGTCGCGAATCCCGATCCACGCGTGATAGAACAGACTCAACAAAAATAATAAAGTAAAAGTACGCACTACCAGACTGGAGAACAGCAAGCCCCACACCTCATAATTCAATCCGGGTTGCAGCAGCAAATAAACAACCAACGCCACACTATACAGCGCCATCACCACTGCACTGATGCGCTGTATCAACCAGTCGAGCAAACCATAGTGTGCGCCTACCACAACACGATTTACCATAGCCTTACTCCGAAATAGATAGTCAACGCCAAACTCACGACCAACACCAGTCTGCTGCTGTTGCGTGCCTGTGCCAGATTCCGTACAAAGTGAAGATCAATCGCCAGATAGCGCAAGCCAGCACAAAAATGGTGCGTGAATGCCCACAGCAAGCCCAACAAAACTAACTTGCTCAACGGATGTGAAAGTGCGCTACTCAACTGGGTATAGGTCTCTATCGACCTGAGACTGTATTGCAGCATCCACAGCAATACAGGTAACGCGAAAAATAGCAACAATCCGCTTAAGCGGTGAAATATGGAAACAATGCCAGGGAGCGGTAATTTGATGAGATGCAATGCAAGGTGCTTCGGACGCCGTTTATTCATTGATGGTTTCTGCCATTCCACAAACAATTAATCTGTAATGCTACACCTTTTGTCCGATAAAATAACGATGAAATGATTATTATGTGTGTATCGTTCACTCGGAGGAGACTTGTATGAAAGCACCAGTCCGTATAACTGTTACCGGCGCAGCCGGGCAAATTGGCTACGCCACGCTGTTTCGTATAGCCAACGGCGACATGTTGGGAGAACAGCAACCCATCATCCTGCAATTGCTGGACTTGCCACAGGCACAGCAAATGTTGCGCGGCGTAATGATGGAACTTGAAGACTGCGCTTTCCCGCTACTGCAACAGATAATCATCACGGATGATCCAAAAGTAGCCTTCAAGGATACGGAGATCGCCATGCTGATCGGCTCGCGCCCACGCGGCAAAGGTATGGAACGCAAAGACTTGATCGAAGCCAACGGCGCAATCTTTTCCACTCAAGGAAAATTACTCAATCAATATGCTGCACGCCATGTCAAAGTAATGGTGGTAGGCAACCCGGCCAACACCAACGCGCTGATAGCCATGAAAAATGCCCCTGATCTTGATCCGCGCAACTTCAGCGCGATGATGCGCCTTGATCATAACCGTGCTATCGCGCAAGTCTCTCTCAAGCTATTCCAACCTATAAGAGATATCAATAAAATGATCATCTGGGGCAATCACTCCGGCACCCAATATCCTGATCTGGATCACGCCAACATACGTGGGCGTATGGTTCGAGATATCCTGCAAGATCAAAATTGGGTTGAAAACGAGTTCATCCCAACCGTGCAACAACGTGGCGCGGCTGTGATTGAAGCACGCGGCCTATCCAGCGCGGCCAGTGCCGCGAACGCTGCTGTCTCTCATATGCACGACTGGATGCTCAGCTCGCACCACAACGACTGGGTAACCATGAGTGTGCCATCTGATGGCAGTTATGGCATCCCTGAAGGAGTGATCTATGGCTTCCCTGTCACCTGCAAGCAAGGCTACTTCAAAATCGTTCAGGGACTGGATATCAGCGACCTGGGACGCAAGCACATGGATGAGAGCTACCGTGAATTGATTGAAGAACGTGACCATGTAAAACAACTATTGGGATAACACGTTCGCCGGAATGAGCTACTCCAAGTTGCGTTTGCAGGAGCGGCGAACATTAATTCACCGCCACTGTTAGCCGGTTACCAAATTAGTCACATAGAATACTGTTCATGAATCAATTTTTATCAGATCAACGCTACTCACCGCCGGAACCTCCACGCACCCCCATACCACTGCCCATACCACGAGATCTCGCAGGTAAATCATCCTCAATCACCAAGCCATGCTTATCGGTCCGCTCTTTGATGAGCTCCCGATGTTTAAAACGAATTTTCTCCCGCTCTTTTTCAGTTTTAGCGGAAAGAATTTTATTGCGATACTCGACTTTTTCTTCCTTTGTCATAAATTGACTGCCGTATATATCCTCTCTGAATTGCTGCTGATCTCGATCAGCCGCCAATGCAAAGTTGGCTAAAGACAACAATGCTCCAGACAATATAGTCATCATCAAAGTTTTCTTAAACATGATCATCTCCATATAAAAAATATATTCAAAAAATATTCTGGTGCTTCTTTATTCCCAAAGAGATTTGCTCAAGCTGATCGCCCCGCGAATCTGGCCCAAAGAATAACCTGTAGCAAGGTCATTTGGATAGTGTTTTGCGAGAGCCGATTTAACGGCGGAACTGATCTGATCAAGCGGTCCATGGCAACTGAGACAGATTTGATTTACCGGCAGAGCTTTAACGTAACGGTATTCATTTCCAACTCTCTCGCCTTTTTCCAGTTTTGCCGGCAACTCACCAGTAGCAGCACGCTTGTCAAAATCTTCGAGGGCAGATTTTTCCCATTCATCTGGAATTGAGCGAGCATAATTTCGCGCCTTCAAGCTAACTCGTTTCACATGCCAGCCGGTTTTCCTCGAAATCTCTGTGGCTATCTTGGGTGACATATCCTTGCAAACAGAAATTGCACCTTCAGGACCTGATTTTTTGATTTCGCTCTGTAAATTAACAATCAGTTTTGGCGGTAATTCCATTGCCACCTTCCGCGCCTCACCTAACAGGACATCGTCTCCGGCATTGGAATACGTGGCAATGAATGGGAAGATGAATACCGTAATAGCAATCACTAGTTTCTTCATGAAATATTCCTTATCAATGTATCGTTACAAACAACAAAGCTTATGTAAATTTTTGCAGTGAATCATTCAGGTCTAATATCTGCACATAGTAATTAGCTAGATAGCGTTTGTCAGTGACATAAATCACACTTGCAACAGTTTTTATCTGCCTTGATTTTTAAATATCCGCCCATATATACATAACATCACACGAAGGAGGTCGTTATGTCCGTCATCCGTCCACCTGCCGTTGCAGGCATGTTCTACCCTGCTGAATCCAAGCAGCTTGCCGATGATGTGCTACAGCTACTAGCGGGGGCAAGCACATCAGAAGTAGTTCCCAAGGCGTTGATAGTTCCTCACGCTGGCTATATGTATTCCGGTGAGATAGCTGCTACTGCCTACGCTACGCTATGTCCCGTTGCGTCCCGCATCAACAGAGTGATTCTGCTCGGCCCAACCCATCGTGTTGCAGTTCATGGTTTGGCACTACCCGGTGTAGATGTCTTTGACACGCCTTTAGGGCATGTCATGCTGGACAAGGCAGCAGCTTCAGCCATTACTCATTTGCCACAGGTCAGCATCAATACACATGCTCACGAATTGGAGCATTCGCTGGAAGTTCAGTTGCCATTCTTACAAACAATTCTGCCTGATTTCACACTCCTCCCTCTGGCCGTCGGCATGGCCAGCGCCGAACAAGTAGCAGAGGTACTGAATACATTGTGGGGTGGAGAAGAAACACTAATCGTAGTCAGCTCCGACCTGTCCCACTACCTGCCCTATACCAACGCACAACAGATTGACAATGCAACCGCACAGTCCATACTGAATCTGTCTCAGCCCATCACACATGATCATGCCTGTGGTGGCACACCGATCAGCGGTCTGATCATTGCAGCGCTACACCATGGGCTCACGGCTCACCTGCTTGATTTGCGTAATTCAGGGGATACAGCTGGATCTCGAGACACTGTAGTAGGTTATGGCGCCTTTGCCTTCACCGAGGAGAAAGGTCATGCTTAGCCTTGATCAAGGTAATACCTTATTGAAATTAGCGCGCGGTGCCATAGCGGAACATCTGGGATACACACCCATTGAAAGACTGCAAGCCGATTGGTTGCAACAACTCGGCGCAACTTTCGTCACGTTGACAAAAAATAAAGAATTACGTGGTTGCATCGGAACCTTGGAAGCTCGTCTCCCACTTATCGAGGATGTGCGAAACAATGCTGTTGCGGCAGCTTTCCACGATTCGCGCTTCGACCCGCTGACCGAATCGGAATATGCCGAAATATCCATCGAAGTATCATTACTTAGTACCCCCGAACCGCTCAATTTTACATATGAAGACGAGGCACTGTCTCAATTGGTCCCGGACAGAGACGGAGTAATACTTGAAATGGGACATCACCGCGCCACCTTTCTGCCGCAAGTCTGGGCGCAACTTCCAATCCCTTCTAAATTCCTTGCTCATCTGAAAAACAAGGCTGGTTTACCCTCTGATTACTGGTCAGACGAACTAAACTTGTCCCGGTATACCGTACAGAAATGGAATGAAGGAGAACAGCATGGATGAACCAATCAGCAGCAGCGAACAATATCCTGCAAAATACTGGCACAAACTGGATGATGGACGCATCCAGTGCGACCTGTGCCCTCGCGACTGCAAGCTCCACGATGGCCAACGTGGAGCTTGCTTCGTACGCGGACGTGTAGATGACACAATGGTGCTTACCACTTACGGTCGTTCCTCTGGCTTCTGTGTGGATCCGATAGAAAAAAAACCACTCAACCATTTCTATCCTGGTTCCAGCGTATTTTCGTTTGGCACAGCGGGCTGCAATCTGGCTTGCAAATTCTGCCAGAACTGGGACATTTCCAAGTCGCGCGAAATGGATCGTTTGATGGACAGCGCCAGCCCGGATGCTATCGCCATAGCAGCACAAAAGATGGGATGCAAAAGTGTTGCATTCACCTACAACGACCCCGTAATCTTTGCCGAATATGCGATGGATACGGCTGATGCCTGCCACGCACTTGGTATCAAGACAGTAGCAGTAACGGCAGGCTATATCCACGAACAGCCCCGCCGCGAATTTTTTTCCAAGATGGATGCTGCCAACGTAGACTTAAAAGCATTCACAGATGAGTTCTATGTCAAACAGACCGGCTCTCACCTGCAACCGGTATTGGATACCCTTAAATACCTGTGCAATGAAACTTCGGTATGGGTGGAGATCACCACTCTCCTGATCCCGGGCCTCAACGATTCGGATGAAGAGCTAGCCAGTATGAGCGCATGGATCGTAGAGGAACTCGGTACGGACATACCTTTGCATTTCAGCGCTTTCCATCCAGATTACAAGATGACTAAAAAACCCGCCACATCATCTCAAACATTAATCAATGCCAGGAAAATCGCAATGACTGCGGGGCTGCGCTACGTTTACACCGGAAATGTACATAACATCGAAGGCGATACTACCAACTGTCCTTTTTGCGGCAGCAAACTGATTGAAAGAGACTGGTATGAGATAGGACAGTACCGTCTTACATCGGATGGTCACTGTCCAGATTGCAACGCACAAATTGCCGGCAGGTTTGAAAAGTTCACCAAGGCTTTCGGGGCAAATCGTATTCCTGTTACGATGAAAAGATCTGCTTGAATAGCGGCACAATACGCTAGGTTTTTGCGGCGGCACGCTCCACAACACTCATCGATATCTCTGCATCCATACTGGACACAGCTTTTCCCCTGAAACTGCCGAAAGTTGGTGCAGCTTCCGCAGGTAGTTGACCAACAGCTACAACAACATAATCATCGTCAACTGAAAGACCTCTGCTCGGATCAAATCCCCGCCAGCCAGCACCCGGCAGGAAAACTTCAGCCCAGGCATGCATATCACCCCCATCGGCTGCATCACCAATGCAGTATCCGCTAACAAAACGTGCAGCAATTCCAACGCTGCGACAGATGTCAACGAACAGCATGGCAAAGTCACGGCAAGACCCTTTACCTTGTTTGAGAGTCTCTTCTGGAGTCCAAGGGTCACCTTGTTCGCGCAGCATATACTCCAGGCGTTGATATATGCTCTCCGCAAGTATAGTCAGAAAAGGAATTGTTTCGGACTTGGCAGCCTGAACAGCATCCTGCGAAAATGTTTCCAAATGACTGTGCGCACTATCACGAGTCAGATAGTGGCCGAGTACTTTGGAGAGTTGCGGTTCATACTCAAGCGGTAGCATCAGTGCCGCCGGGTCGGTAACAAAAAAGTTGAACGGGTTACCGCGATGCGTTTCAACTTGCGTTTGAACCTCAATCAGCAGGTTCTCGTGCAATCCGTCGAACCATATCGTTTCGACATTATTTCCGTATAGTCCGGTGCAATGGGTAATTCCACTGGGGCTGGGGGTTACCTTGATTTTGTAGTCATGCAATGTCTGAGATGCATCACAACGTGGACGCAACCTGACCGTAAATGGCTCCAGAAAAACCGGTTGACTGTAGTGGTAATGAGTTCGATGGATGATATTGAACAACACGGGGCTGGGTGCTTATTTCTTTAATTGTTTCGGGTTCTTTTTTTGTGCCAGCTTTGAAATAACCTCATTCGCCCATTCGTTCGGCAAACCTTCCACTGATTTGCGCAGACTTTCCTGCCACCATTCAGGCAAATGTTGCAGGTCTTCTCGTTGGAACCTGTGCTGTGCTATGTCATATGAATCGCGTTTGTAAAGCACAACATCAATCGGGAAATCAACGTCAACCGCACTGATGCGGGTAGAGTCAAATGCAAGATATGCTACTTTTAGCGCCACCTCCATAGAAGACTCATAACGTAAAACACGGTCAATGATAGGCTTGCCATAACTCGACTCGCCAATCAAAAAATAAGGGGAACCCGGCGGTACCTCAACCCAGTTTCCTTCCGGATAGAGCATGTAGAGTTTGTGTTCCTTGTCTTTCTCCAGTTGACCGCCGATGATCGAAAACAAGTTGAAATCCAGCCCGCCGGCTTTCAACGCCTCCTTGTCTTCTTCGGCTACACGCCGTATCTGTCCCGCGAAAGCATTGACCGCTTTGTAAAGCTTGTCAAAGTGTGGGTCCTGCTCCTCAACAATTTCCTCGAAATAAGTCAGCGCCTTGTCGCGAACCGATCGTAGTCCTGAAGTCATCAGGAACATGGAGTGCTTGCCGTGTTGATGTATGGTCACCTTGCGCGCTGTGGTACGTACCGAGCCTGAAGTGATACGCGTGTCGGAGACACCGATAAGTCCATCTTTTACTTTGATTGCCGCACAGAATGTCATGATGTTTATTGCTCTTGAATTATGGGGATGCTTTTCCCTGTCAGGGGACGCATTGTAAAGAAAGAATCATATATTGAATCATCTATCTGATTCAGGCGATTTTGTAGCACATCAAGAAATTCATGCAGTCCATTGGAAATGATTTCATCTATCTGGGTGTAATTCATCTCTGCCAGCAGCTTGCCCAGATGTTTCTCGGTGGTATTGCTGAAACCGTCTCTTCGTGAGCCGGTGATAGCATACAGCGAATATGCAGCACGCCCCAGGCAGGATTGTATAGATCGGGGAAACTCACGATTCAGTATCAAAAAATCCGCCACTTTTGAAGGACTGATCTGTTTGGAATGTTTGCGATACATTTCCAGGGCGCTCGCTGATTTCAATAGTGCAGCCCACTGAATGTTATCCACAGTTGCGCCGACAACACGCTCATCCGGCAGCAGTATGTAATACTTGACATCAAGTATGCGTGACGTTTTGTCG
>Ga0316190_10002444_pt1 | contig 13473 bp, 12 predicted proteins | sample Eddworburrow2_MG_FD_204929 | JGI IMG/M metagenome (GOLD analysis project Ga0316190, IMG submission 204929) | Coastal sediment microbial communities from Maine, United States - Eddy worm burrow 2 | ecosystem: Environmental > Aquatic > Marine > Coastal > Sediment | place: USA: Maine | collected... | reverse complement strand
ATCTCCGCCAACGGGTGCGACTGCGGTCGCACCCGTTGGCGCGTCCCGGCCCGATGCCGGCACATGACCCCTGTCGGCCGCCGCGTAATGGGGTGCGCCCGGTCCCAGGGCTACACTCTCGCCTGGCGTTTGACGAGGAGAAGCACGGGTGCCAGCAACCGTTGTCGTTGGGACACAGTGGGGTGACGAGGGCAAGGGTAAAATCACCGACCTCGAAGCCAAACACATGGATCTCGTTGTCCGCTATCAAGGCGGACACAACGCCGGGCATACGATTGTCGTCGGAGACGAGAGCTTCGCCTTGCAGCTCGTGCCGTCGGGGGTGTTGTACCCGCACATCACGCCGGTGATAGGCAACGGTGTGGTGGTCGACCCCCGAGTACTGCTCGCGGAGCTCGACATGCTCGAAGGGCAAGGGGTTGACACCTCCCGCCTGGTCGTGAGTGGCAATGCCCATCTCATCCTCCCCTATCACCAAGAGCTCGACGTCGTCACCGAACGACGCCTGGGAAAGAACAAGCTCGGCACGACCAAGCGAGGGATCGGCCCGGCCTACGCCGACAAGGCCATGCGGGTCGGTCTGCGGTTGCAGGACCTTCTCGATCCCAAGATTTTCCGGGCCAAGCTCGAAGTCGTGCTCCACGAGAAAAACCGCCTGCTGACGAGGGTGTACAACCGTTTGCCATCCGAGCTCGACGAAATTGTGGACATCTATCTGGGCGAGTGTGCGCCACGGCTCGAGCCCTACATCGGAGACTCGGTCGGCCTGATCCACGACGCGCTCGAGTCGGGCAAGAACGTGTTGTTGGAAGGGGCACAGGCCACCTTTCTCGACCTGGATCAAGGCACCTACCCCTATGTGACGTCCTCCAACCCGGTAGCGGGTGGGGCCTGTACCGGGGCCGGGGTCGGTCCTCGACACATCGGCCGAATCGTGGGCATCGCCAAGGCGTACGTGACGCGCGTCGGCGCCGGCCCGTTCCCCACCGAGCTCGAGGGTGAGCTCGGCGACGAACTGATCGACCGCGGGCACGAGTACGGCACCAACACCGGTCGTCGCCGCCGGGTCGGTTGGTTCGACGCGGTGATGATTCGTCACGCGGTGCGGGTCAACTCGCTCACGGAACTGGCCGTGACCAAGCTCGACATCCTCGACACCTTTGACGAGCTCCGCATTTGTGTGGCCTATGACGTGGGTGGTGAACGCGTGACCACCTTGCCGTATCACCAGTCCGATCTGCACCGCGCAGTTCCGCTGTATGAAACCCTGCCCGGATGGGGAAGGGACCTGAGCGAGATCGCCGACCCCTCACAGCTGCCATCGGGGGCCCGGGCCTACCTCGACATGCTTGCTTCCGAGGTGGGGATTCCGGTCAGCATGGTCGGCGTGGGGCCCGGCCGTCGACAGATCATAGATTTGAGATAGAGCTCGGCACGCTCGCTTGCCTGCCATGATCATTTGAGATCGGGGATCGGCGCTTTGCGCCCCCCAACAGCCACCGGATCGGGTGGTCACAGCCCGCCACAAACGTGGAGAGTGATGTGAAAGTCTGTGTAGTAGGAGGCGGTGGGCGCGAGCATGCGCTGGCGGTTGCTCTCGCTCGTGAACATGAGGTGGTGGTCAGCCCGGGCAACGCCGGTATCCCGTGGTCGACACCCACCCCGCCCCAGGAGATGACCGACGTCGAGCTGTTCGTCATCGGTCCTGAAGCACCTCTCGTGGATGGCCTGGCCGATCAGCTGCGCGCCCGGGGCGCATTGGTGTTCGGTCCAGGTGCAGACGGAGCCCGTCTCGAGGGTTCCAAAGCTTGGATGAAACAGCTTCTGGTCGAGGCCGGCGTTCCCACGGCAGGCCATGGCTCGTTCACCGACGAGCAACAGGCCATCGCCTATCTGGACACGATGGGTGACCTGTTTGTGGTCAAGACCGACGGTCTGGCCGCAGGCAAGGGCGTCACGGTCACCACGTCTCGTTCGGAAGCCGAGGCAGCGGTGCGCGCCTACCTTTCGGGGGCGGCGTTCGGGGACGCGGGGAGGAGGGTGGTCATAGAAGAAGGCCTCACCGGCCCGGAACTATCGGTGCTGGCCATCTGTGACGGTAGGCGCGCGGTGGCTCTGGCTCCCGCCCAAGACTTCAAACGCATCGGCGATGGCGACACCGGTCCCAACACTGGGGGGATGGGGGCGTATTCGCCGGTGCCGGCGGCGCCCCAGGCATTGGTCGACGACCTGATGTCAAACGCGGTCGAGCCGACCCTCGCGGCCCTCCGGGCTCGGGGCATCGACTACCGAGGGGTGCTGTACGCCGGGCTGATGCTGACGCCCGCCGGGCCGAAGATGCTCGAATACAATGTGCGCTTTGCCGATCCGGAAACCCAAGTGGTCTTACCCCGTCTTCGCAGCGATCTGGGTGAATTGTTGGCCACCGCGGCCGCCGGTGCTATCGGCTCGGAACCCCAGTTTTCGTCCGATGCGGCGGTGACGGTCGTGCTGGCCAGCGAGGGATATCCGGTCGCGCCGAGAACCGGCGACGTGATCAAAGGGCTCACACCCGCGGCTGGTGAAGGCGGGGTCGACGACCGCGTCATGGTGTACTCGGCAGGTGTCGCGCTCGATGATCTTGGTCGGTTGGTCACAGCCGGCGGTCGGGTGTTGAATGTGACTGCAGTGGACTCCACCATCGGGTTGGCTCGCTCGCGGGCGTATCGAGCGGTTGGCCGGTTGTCGTGGAGGGGCATGCAGTATCGCGACGACATCGCCCTCGCCGCGGCGCAAGCCTCCACTGGCGCACTCGGATCGCCCGGCGTGGGCTCCGGCCAGCCACCAGCGTCCCACCCTAAAAGGAGCCAGCGGTGAAAGTTGCAGTTCTCATGGGATCCGAAAGCGACCGGGACAAGATGGCCCCGGCCGCTGACACGCTCAGGTCATTCGGTCTCGAGGCCGACGTCCGAGTCATGTCTGCTCATCGAAGCCCCGCCGCGGTGGCCGAGTTCGCCCGCGAGGCCCGCCAAGCCGGCTATGTCGCGGTGATCTGCGGCGCCGGCATGGCCGCCCACCTCGCGGGCGCGGTGGCCGCGCAGACCACCCTTCCGGTCGTCGGGGTCCCCCTCTCGGGCGGGGCCATCGGCGGCATCGACGCCCTCTACGCCACGGTGCAGATGCCACGAGGTATCCCGGTGGCCACCGTCGCGATCGATGGTGCCATGAATGCCGCACTGTTGGTCGCTCAGATGGTGGCCGTCACCGACACCGAGATGGCCGCGCGGCTCGAGGAACATCGGGCGGGCATGGCCACCCGATGAAGGCCCGGCGTGCAGCTGGAAACGCCGGCGCGAATCGCGAGCTGTCGTGAGCGCCGAACCGTCGAGCTTTGCCAACGTGCTCGCCGATCGGTATGCGAGCGCGGAGATGGTGGCCATCTGGTCTTCTGGCGACAAGGTTCGCATGGAGCGCCAATTGTGGCTGGCGGTCCTCGAGGCACAACGCCAGTTGGGGTTGGATATCCCCACCTCGGTGATCGACGACTACCGCGCCGTTATCGACGATGTCGATCTCGAGTCGATACGGGAGCGGGAACGCCGGACCCGCCACGATGTGAAGGCTCGCATCGATGAGTTCTGTGCGCAGGCGGGACATGAATACATCCACTGGGGAATGACGTCACGGGATCTGACCGAGAACGTCGAGCAGCTCCAGATCCTCCGATCGCTCAAAGCGGTTCGTGGCTTCGCCGTCACCGCTGTGATCCGTCTCGCCGAGCTCGCCGGGTCCTACGGCGGGATGGTGATGGTGGGACGGAGTCACAATGTGCCGGCCCAGGCGACGACGCTCGGCAAGCGTTTTTCGAATGCCGGTGAGGAACTGCTCATGGGCATCGACCGGCTGAGCGAGCTCATCTCGAGATACCCGTTACGGGGGCTGAAAGGACCGGTCGGCACCCAACAGGACCAGCTCGACCTGATGGATGGAGATCTTGAGCGCACCCGCCGGCTCGAAGAGGCGGTGGCGGCTCACCTCGGTTTCGAGCGGGTGCTGCACAGTGTCGGCCAGGTCTATCCACGATCGCTCGATTTTGATGTTGTCACCGCCCTGTTGCAGCTGGCGAGCGGCCCGGCGAACCTGGCCAACACCATCCGCTTGATGGCGGGCCAGGAGCTGGTGACGGAAGGGTTCAAGCCGGGACAGGTCGGTTCATCGGCTATGCCCCACAAGATGAACAGCCGATCCTGTGAGCGCATTGGGGGGATGACGACCGTCCTGCGGGGCCATGTGACGATGGCGGGTTCACTGGTGGGTGATCAGTGGAACGAGGGGGACGTGAGTTGCTCAGTGGTCCGCCGGGTGATGTTGCCCGACGCCTTCCTGGCCGTCGACGGCCTCTTCCAGACCCTGTTTTCGGTGATGGGTGGCTTCGGGGTGTATCCCGCCGTGGTCGAAGATGAGCTGACGCACTACCTACCGTTCCTGGCGACGACGAAGTTCCTCGTGGCGGCTCTTCGGCAAGGAGCCGGTCGCGAGGAGATGCACGAGCTGATCAAGGAGCACGCCGTGGCTGCGGCCCTGGATCGGCGAGAGCGGGGGAGCGCGGCCACCGGACTAGTGAGCCGGCTCGCGTCCGACGACCGGATTCCGCTGTCAGCTGAAGCGCTGAATCGCCTGATGGGCGAACCGGAAGCGTTCGTGGGGCTGGCCGAGTCGCAGGTCGCCCAATTTGTGGAACGGGCCGCTGAGCTGGCGCGCCACTACCCTGACGCCGCTCGATACGTACCCGAAGACATCCTCTGAGGAGCCATGGCTGAATCCCTAACCCACCGCTACTCGGGCAAGGTTCGAGACATCTACGATCTCGACGACGAGCATCTGGTGCTGGTCGCGTCGGACCGTATCTCCGCGTTCGACGTGGTGATGGACGAGCCCATTCCTCACAAGGGTCGGGTCCTGACCGCGATGTCGGCCTTCTGGTTCGAGCATCTTGCCTCGGTCTGCGGCAACCATCTGGTATCGACGGACAGCACCCAATTGCCGCCGGGCTCGCTCCCCGGAGAGACAGCCGGGCGCGTGATGGTGGTCCACAAGGCCGAGATGTTGCCCATCGAATGTATCGTGCGGGGCTATATCACCGGCTCGGCCTGGGCGGAGTACCAACGCTCGGGGACCATGCACGGCGAGGTGCTGCCATCAGACCTGCTCGAAGCGGCGAAGCTCCCCGAACCGGTATTCACCCCGTCGACCAAGGCCGACGAGGGCCATGACGTCAACATCTCGTTTGCCGCGGCCGCGGACCTGGTGGGTACCGAAGTAGCGACCTTGGCCCGCGACCTTTCGGTGGAGTTGTACCGCCAAGGTGCGGCCCTCGCGGCCTCGCGGGGCGTGATCATCGCCGACACGAAGTTTGAACTGGGTTTCGTCGACGGCGAGCTAGTCGTCGCCGACGAGATTCTCACCCCTGACTCATCACGATTCTGGCCGGCCGAGCACTGGACCCCGGGTTCCAACCCCCCATCGTTCGACAAACAACCGGTGCGGGATTTCCTGAACGGGTGTGACTGGAACAAGCAACCACCCCCACCCTCCCTGCCGCCCGAGGTGGTCAAATCAACCACTAGCCGCTACATCGATGCCTACGAACGAATCACCGGCCGGCACTTCGCCGACTGGCCCGGTGCCCCCGGGGGAACTGAGACGATATGAACTACACCGCCCAGGTTCAGGTATCGCGCAAAGCGGGTATCGCCGATCCGGAGGGGTTCACCATCGAGCGGGCCTTGCCGGCACTCGACTTCCGCGATGTCACTGAGGTGACCGTCGGCAAGATCATATGGATGCAGGTCGCGGCGGACGATGAGACCCAGGCCGCGGCGAGAGTCCGCGAGCTATGTGACCGCCTACTCACCAACCCGGTGATCGAGGACGCGGAGATCGCGATCAGCCTGCGGGAGGACACATGAACGGCATGCCGATCATGGCCGATCAGCCGGGAGCTCCGCTCTGGCGACCGGCATCAGGGATTGGTAGCCAGAAACAAGAGCGGGTCGCCCGATGACAGTACGGGTCGGGGTTGTCCAATTTCCTGGTTCGAACTGCGAGCTCGATGTTTTGGAAGCCGTCCGGATGTTGGGGGGCAGCGCTGAGGTCGTGTGGCACAAGGACACCGCGCTGCGCGGTATCGATGCGCTCATCATCCCCGGCGGTTTCGCTCATGGCGACTATTTACGACCCGGGGCTTTGGCCCAGTTCTCGCCGATAATGGAAAGCGTGGCACAATTCGCGGCCGAGGGCGGACCGATAGTAGGGATTTGCAACGGCTTTCAAGTACTGACCGAGGTCGGTTTGTTGCCCGGGGCGTTATGTCAGAACGAGGGATTGAAGTTTCTGTGTCGTACCGAGTGGGTGCGGGTGGAGACATCGAGCTCCGCGATCACCCAAAACATTGAGCCGGGCACGGAATTGGCCATTCCGATCAACCACTTCTCCGGCAACTATGTGGCGAGTCCCGACACACTGGCCGAGCTGGCGGACGAAGGCCGCATCGTGTTGCGCTATGTGGACAATCCCAACGGATCTGCCGATGATATCGCGGCAATCTGTTCTCAAGAAGGCAACGTGGTAGGACTCATGCCTCACCCCGAACGGGCGATCGACGTGCTGTTGGGCTCCGCGGATGGGATCCCTCTGTTGTCGTCGCTGTTGCAGGTCGCTGGGCCCTGAAAGAAGTCCGCTGGTCCTGTCGCATTCCCTTGGCTGTCGCGAGAGTTGGCTCGGTGAGGACACGACGCAAAGTCGGTGGAAAATAGCCGTGCCACAGGGAGTCTCTAGCCCCGCCGGCGGCCTGCCGGCGGGGCTAGAGACCCAGACTCAGACGTTGCCGCGCCCGATTCCGGCCAGCTTGAGGGTCGACGCCGGTACCCCTAGCTCGCGCCACGCGGCGTAGGAAATGCCCTTCCGTTCGCTGTAGGACTGGGCCGAGGCTACGAAGTCGTTCTCCAGCTCCGCTAGGTCTACCTTCGTCTCGGCTGTCTCGATTTCCTTGTCGAGATCAATCCGTTCTTGTACCAGCTGCAACCGGCGCAACGGATCGGCGGTCTGCAATTCGCTCTCGATCTTTTCAAGCCGTTTTCTCATGGACTCCGGCGTGCGCTTGCGGCCACGCTTCGGGCGATGGGTGTCGAGTGCCTCAAGATAGCGGCGAACGGCTCGGCCTTGAGCCCTGCCCTCGGCGAGGGCCGCCTTGTGGTCATCGGAAAGTCCGCTGGACTTTGCGCTCGAATTCATTGTCGTTGGCACCTGCTGTTGTGGGGTGTGCATGCTGGATGGTTCAACCGAGTCCGATAAATGCAGCCACCTCGCAATGTCTATCCGCCGGGGAAGAACTGGTGATCAGGCGGGTGGAGGGCGTGCAATGCTCGCAGAGACCGGTGATTACTATCAATGACTTAGACCCTCCTCTGTCTCACTCTAGCCCTTTCCCGAACAGCATTGAGGTATCGACGCCCCCGATTGGCTCGATGGGTCTCACTCCAATGTGTTCAACCATCAGCTCGCATCGGGTTGACGGCGAGGTCGGCTTACGCATGTCCCTGCCCCGACTCTGTACGCCCGTTCTGGGCCAGAGCATTAGAGATCATCTTGTGGGGAATCCACAGAAGGCATGTTGGTTTCCCGATTGGGCAGCCCGAGCTTGGTCCAAGGGTCGGTGCGGGGCCGGTAGGTTCGGTGACCATGGCAGAGGAACCGCTCCATCGCTCCCTAGGGCTAACCGACGAGGAAGCCGAGGAGATCGCCGCGATTCTGGAACGGCAGCCGAACGGGCTCGAGCTCGCCATGTTTTCAGTGATGTGGTCCGAACACTGTTCCTACAAGTCGTCACGGCTCCATCTCGGGCGGTTGCCCAGCGATGCGCCTTGGGTCGTCGTGGGCCCGGGCGAGAACGCCGGGGTGATCGATGTAGGTCATGGGATTGGCGCGGCCATCCGGATCGAGAGCCACAATCATCCGTCGGCCATAGAGCCTTATCAGGGGGCGGCTACCGGTGTTGGGGGCATTCTGAGAGACATATTCACCATGGGCGCACGCCCGATAGCGGTGATGGACCCCCTGCGCTTCGGCTCGCTTGATGACGCGCACAGCCGCTGGGTCGCCGAAGGCGTGGTGGCGGGCATATCGGGCTACGGAAACTCTGTGGGGGTGCCCACGGTTGGTGGGGAGCTGGTCTTTGACGACACCTACGCCGACAACCCGCTGGTGAACGTCCTCTGTCTCGGTGTGCTCCCTTTGGAACGTCTCGTGTTGGGCCAGGCCAGCGGTCCGGGCAATCTGGCGGTTCTGCTCGGAGCCCGCACGGGCCGCGACGGGATCGGCGGGGTGAGTGTGTTGGCCTCTGCGGGCTTTTCGGACGAGCAAGCCGATGCCGAGAAACGTCCGAACGTACAGGTGGGCGACCCGTTCGAGGAAAAGCGGCTGATAGAGGCCTGCCTCGCCTTGCTCGACGAGGGATTGGTGGTCGGGATCCAAGATCTGGGCGGCGCCGGTCTTACCTGCGCGGCGAGCGAGACCGCATCGCGCGGTGGCGTCGGTATGGATCTCGATGTTCAGGCGGTACCCGTTCGCGAGCCGGCCATGAATCCGGTGGAGATCATGACAAGCGAGAGCCAGGAGCGGATGCTGGCCATCATCGAGCCCGATGACCTCGAGGCGGTGCTGAGTATCTGCGACCGATGGGACGTTCTCGCCACGGTGGTGGGACGGGTCACCGATGACCCATCGGGCTCCTTGCGAATCAGGGACGGCTTCGAGGGTGAGGTGCTCGCCGAGATGCCGGCCTCGGCCCTGCACGACGCGGCGCCGACCTACGATCGGCCGCGCCAGGCTCCCGTGGAGCTGGGCCCGGATCCGGTGAACCTGCTCGCGCCGTCGAGCGAGGAGCTCGAGCAGACCATCCTCGGCGGGTTGATGGACACGGCGTGGGCCTATGAGCAGTACGACCATCAGCTGTTCTTGAACACGGTGGCCCCTCCGGGTGGCGATGCAGCGGTGTTGCGTCTTAAACACCCGACTACCGGCGTCAACACCGGTAGTGGCCTAGCCCTCACCACCGATGGCAACCATCGGTGGTGTGCGGTGGATCCCCGCCGCGGTACGGCCCACACGGTGGGTGAATCGGCGATCAACCTGGCCTGTGTGGGTGCCCGTCCGATGGCGGTCGTCAACTGTTTGAACTTCGGAAATCCGACTCACCCCGAAGTCATGTGGCAGTTGTCCGAAGCGGTGGACGGCATGGCGGAGGCGTGTGAGGCATTGGGCGTGCCGGTCGTCGGGGGCAATGTGAGCCTCTACAACGAGTCGCGGGGTCGCGATATTGACCCGACTCCGGTCATCGGCCTGCTCGGCATCGTCGATCACCTCGAACGTCGTCCCCCGGGATGCGCGTTGGTCGACGGTGGCCAGCTGTTGCTGGTCGGTCCGCCGGCCACCGGACTGGCGGGTTCGCTGTGGGCCAGGGAACGCGGCGCGACCGGAGGTGAGCTGCCGCCCTTCGACGGTCCCGCGGTCTTGGCGTTGGGCGACATCGTGGGCCGTCTTGTCACCGAGGGTCAACTGCTCGCGGCCCACGACGTGGCGGCCGGAGGGCTGGGTGGTGGCCTGGTCGAGATGGCGGTGGCCGGTGGCGTAGGTTTCCACGTGACCGGAGTTGCGGACTCTGCCGCGTTGTTGAGCGAGCTGCCCATTCGCGCGGTGCTGTGTGTCGAGCCCGCCCGCGCCGGAGAAATCGTCGCCCTGATCGAGCAAGCGGGGGTTCCGGTGATGTTCCTCGGCGAGGTCGGGGGTGACCGGCTCGTGGTCGACGGTCTGCTCGATGTGGGGCTGGAGGCGGCGCGCCGGCGATTCCTGGGGGTTCTTCCTTCCGCGCTGGGCCATGGGGCGCGCTGACGATGACCAAGGTCGGGGCGAGTAGCTGTGGGACGATGATCGGGTGACGGGTATCGAGCCAGTGCCAGCGCCGGGGATGCCAGCAACCGAGCCGCCGGGGATGCCAGCAACCGAGCCGCCGAGCTCGCCGGACGACGATACGCCCAAAGAAGCGTGTGGTGTTTTTGCGGTCCACACGCCGGACGGGCCGGCCGCTCATCTGAGCTATCTCGGCTTGTACGCCCTGCAACACCGCGGTCAAGAGTCGGCCGGGATGGCCGTCAGTGACGCCAAATCGATCACGGTCATACGGGACATGGGTCTGGTCTCCAATGCGTTCAACGACCGGACGCTGGCCGCCCTGCCGGGGCACCTGGCCATCGGGCACACGCGGTATTCGACCACCGGGTCGAGCAACTGGAACAACGCCCAGCCGGTATACCGTGAAGTGGCCGGACAGGGCTTTTCGGTGGCGCACAATGGCAATCTCGTGAATACCGAGAGCCTGGCGGACGTCGCAGGGCTCCTGACAGGCACGGTTACGAGCGACACCCATGTGCTGGTCGAGCTGATCGCAGGGGCGATGTCGACGGACAACGCGCCCGGTTTCCACGAAGCGGTTGCGTCGGTGTTGCCCCGTCTCGAAGGCGCCTTCTCGCTGGTCATGATGGATGAGCAGTCGGTGGTGGGTATTCGTGATCCGCATGGCTTCCGCCCCCTTTGTCTAGGGGTGTTGGGCGACGACGGTTGGGTCTTGGCCTCCGAGACGCCGGCCCTCGATGTGGTGGGCGCTCGGTTCATCCGAGAGGTCGAGCCGGGCGAGATGGTGATCATCGACTCGGATGGACCGCGATCGGTGCACCCGTTCGCTCCCGACGAGATCGACCCGAAGCTGTGTGTGTTCGAGTTTGTCTACTTCGCGCGGCCCGACAGCAGCCTCTATGGCAAGAGCGTGCATCAGGCTCGGGTCAGGATGGGCGAGGAGCTGGCCGAACAAGCTCCGCTGCTCGGGGCCGCTGACGGTCGCGAGGCGCTGGTGATGGGCGTTCCGGAGTCGGGGATTCCCGCCGCCGAGGGGTACGCCCGCGGGAGCGGTATTCCCTTCGGTCACGGCTTGGTCAAGAACCGTTACATCGGGCGGACGTTCATCGCTCCCAACCAGGCGATGCGCACGCTCGGCGTGCGCATGAAACTCAATCCCCTCCGGGAGAACATTGCCGGCAAGCGGCTGGTCGTGGTGGACGATTCCATCGTGCGCGGCACCACTACCCGGGAGATGGTGGGGATGTTGCGCGAAGCGGGAGCGGCGGAGGTGCATTTGCGGATCTCATCCCCACCCTATGCGTGGCCGTGTTTCTACGGGATGGACACCGGTGATCGTCAAGAGCTGTTGGCGGCCCGGATGGAGCTGGACGACATAGCGGGGTACCTCAACGCGGACACTCTGGCGTACCTGGAACTCGACCGCCTGCTGCACGCGACCGGCGTGACCGAGCCCCTGTTCTGCACCGCGTGTCTGACCGGTGACTATCCCGTCGAGGTGCCGGTCGACCTCCACAAGGGCGTGATGGAGACCGGTGTCGGGTCATGACCCGTGACGAGACCGACAAGGCTTCCGAGCTGACCTACGCAGCGGCCGGGGTGAATATCTCGGCGGGCGAGGAGGCGGTCGCTCGCATCCGTTCGGCGGTGAAGTCCACCTATCGGCCCGAAGTGCTGGGCGACATCGGGGGCTTCGGGGGGTTGTTTGCCCTCGACAGTTCGCGCTGGTCCGACCCGGTCCTGGTGTCGGCCACCGACGGCGTCGGCACCAAAGCGCTGGTGGCCGAAGCCACCGGCCGTCTCGATACCATCGGCATCGACCTGGTCGCCATGTGCGTGGACGATCTGGTGTGCCAGGGCGCCGAACCGTTGTTGTTTCTCGACTACATCTCGATGGGTCGCCTTCGCCCGGACCGGATCGAGGCTCTGGTGGGTGGCATAGCCGCTGGTTGTCGCGAGGTCGGGTGTGCTCTGGTCGGCGGGGAGATGGCCGAACACCCCGATGCCATGGACGCCAACCGATTCGAGCTGGTCGGATTTGCGCTCGGGGTGGTCGACCGAAGTCGCTTGATCGGTGGGGATCGCGTGACGTCCGGAGACGTTCTGATCGGCCTGCCCTCCCCGGGTCTGCGGTCCAATGGCTATTCATTGGCTCGAAAGGCCCTGCTCGACGTCGCCGCGCTCAATCTCGACGACCCTGCGTGGGAGGGCGCAGACCAGACCTTGGCCGACGAGCTGCTTCGACCTTCGGTGCTGTACGCCCCCACGGTGCTTGCCGTTTTAGCCTCGGGGGTGGACCTGCACGCGGTGGCTCATATCACCGGTGGAGGCCTCCCAGGCAATCTGGTCCGAGTCCTAGGGCGAAATCATGACGCGATGGTCCAGGCGAAGAGTTGGACCGTGCCCCGGATCTTTTCGGAGATTCAGCGACTGGGTTCCATCACCGACGAAGAGATGGCGTCGGCATTCAACATGGGGGTGGGCATGGTTCTGGTCGTCGCCCCATCCGATGTGGATCAGACGATCGAGACCGTCTCCTCCCGCGGTCTCGAATCCGTTGTTCTGGGTTCGATCACGGTCGGCAGCGGCCGGGTGCGGCTCAGCTGAGACCTCTCATGGCGCAGGGATGGTGTGAATGGCCGGAGATCTGATCAACTGCGCGTCCCGGTCCGCGAAGCGCCGCACGAACGCCCCTGAGCGGCCGTCGGGAAGGTGCCCGGCAAAAGTGATACCGGAACCATCCCGAAGAAACCGAGCGTGGCTGCGCTCGTTGGCCGGCGCGGAGATGAACCGGGCCGCAGAATCAGCTCGCGGGTGGCGCGGGGTCCGATTACCTCGATCCGGTCCTCGCCCGGTTGACCAACATGGGCCACCGGTTCGCCCTGATCATTCCAGTCCCAGAACAAGGGCGCACCCCGGGTTCCGATGTGCACCCCGACATCGGGCGAGTTGATGTCGGTGTCAACCAGTGCCAGCTCCAGGCCGAGCGGCCCGTTGGAGAGGGCGGCCAGCTTCCGGCCGTCCCGACTCCAGTTCAGATAGAAGGCTTCAAAGGTGATCGGGAGTCTCGTGGCCTGGTCCCGGTCGATGGTTTCGGTGACCGGGGGTCACGACGACGGTCGCGGGGGCCAGGTCGCCTGTGGATCCTTGTTCGGTCCAGGCCAGCCGGTCCCCGGTGGGGGACCAGACTGCTCCAAAGGGGCTCACCTGGGGCCCGGTGATGGGTTCAGGTCGCAGTTCGGTCGGGTCGCGAACCAGCTCGAGCGACCCATCGGGCCCCACGACGAGGACCGGTGTCTCGACCATGGCGCCACGATACGAGGTCCATGGTGAGCCTGGAGGATTCTTTGCGATGTCGGCCGGGCACTGGGATATTCTGACCTGGCGGTAAACGCTCGATGCTCACTAGCTGCTAGGGTAAGCTCGCTCTCCCGACAGGCGCCGAGCCCCCATCGTCCAGTGGCCTAGGACGCCGCCCTTTCAAGGCGGTAACACGGGTTCGAATCCCGTTGGGGGTACTACCAT
>Ga0316190_10002441_pt1 | contig 13484 bp, 11 predicted proteins | sample Eddworburrow2_MG_FD_204929 | JGI IMG/M metagenome (GOLD analysis project Ga0316190, IMG submission 204929) | Coastal sediment microbial communities from Maine, United States - Eddy worm burrow 2 | ecosystem: Environmental > Aquatic > Marine > Coastal > Sediment | place: USA: Maine | collected... | reverse complement strand
CCATCACGAAGACGGTTTCAATGGTTTCATCGAGACGCCGATTCATGGTCGCCATCTGGAATTCATATTCAAAATCAGAGGCGGCGCGAAGGCCACGCAGAATGGCATGCGCTTTCTGGCTCTTGGCCAACTCCACCAGCAGGCCATCGAAAGCAACCGCTTCGATGCGGTCATCGCCGACAAAGGTCTGGCGCACCATGGCAAGGCGCGTGTCGAGATCGAACATCGGTTGTTTGTTGGGATTGGCAGCCACACCGATCACCACCCGGTCGAAAAGCTTGAGCCCACGGCGTACCACATCGACATGGCCGAGCGTGATCGGATCGAATGTGCCAGGGTAAATCGCCGTGCGAATCATGCTCTCTCCTTGTCCAGAAAATGCAGACAGGTCCCACCATAGCGCCGCACCTGCCGCTCCGTCCAGCCTGCCGGCCATATAGGTGCGGCACGCGACTCTTCTTCAATGATAAGTTGATCACAGGAAACACCCGCCGCATCAAGCCATTCCGGCAACAGATCGCTGATACCTTGGCCGTAAGGCGGGTCGGCAAAGATCAGATCGAAGCGTCGTCCTTGCAGGCGAGTGAGTACCGTCTGCACATCACCACACATCGGTTGCCAAGCCTCCTCCAAACCCCAGTCCCGGCGTATGGCCTCCAGCCGATCGACAATCCGTCTGTCTTTGTCGATTGAAACAACCGATGCCGCCCCTCGCGATAATGATTCAAGCGCCATCAGGCCCGAGCCGGAAAACAGATCGAGCACCGAAAGGCCATTCACGCTGCCTAGGATATTAAACATCGCCTGACGCGCCTTGGATGGCGTGGGCCGAACACCGGGAATATCGGGGACGGTGATTTTTCGCCCACGCAGGCGGCCAGCCGTAATGCGCATCAGGGCTGCACAGGCTCCGGGCCGACCTGAACAAGATTCCAGTCGGCAACATCGAGAAAACGTGCGGCCTCCTGCTTCACCTCGGCCAGCGTCACGCTGTTGATGTTGGCTTCCCAGGCTTGCAGATAATCCATCGGCATGCCGTAGAAGCCGATCATCGACAGCAAGCCAACGCGCTTGCCGTTGGAATCAAGACGGTGGGCAAAGCCGCCGCTCAAATTGGCCTTGGCGGCATCCAGTTCGGCTTTGCTGATTTTCCCATCGTGCATGGCACGCAATACATCGCGCACCACCTGCAAAGCAGTCCCCGCCTGATCAGCACGCGTTTGCAGGCTGATAACAAATGGCCCCGGCACAGCCAGTGGTACAAAATAGGAATACACGCCATACACTAGGCCGCGATTCTCACGCACCTCAGTCATCAGGCGTGAGGAGAAACCGCCACCGCCAAGCATATGATTGAGCAACATATTGGCGAAAAAAGCCTTATCAAAACGCGACGGGCCGAGACGGGCCAATTGCACAGTCATCTGCCTTGTCGGCATGGACACATGCCGGTCTTCACCGCGCACGACTTTCGCTGGCGCCACATCCAAAGCCGCCACAGCCGGCTTGCCCTTCCAGCCGGCGAGGGCCGGACGGATCAGGCTGAGCAATTCATCCATGCTCACATCACCACTCACGGCCAGAACCGCGCCCTGCGGTTTGAACTGTGCGCCATACATGCTCTGTAAATCTTTCAACTTGATGCGCTGCAGGGATGCGACATTGCCAGCGGAGCGATGTCCGTAGCCGTGCTTGCCAAAGAGTAAGGTTGCGGTTTCCTCAGCAGCACGCACGCCCGGCTCTTCCAGAGACTTCTGCGCCCCGGCCACTGAATCGGTCTTGAAAATAGCAAAACGTCCGGCATCCCAACCCGGCTGCAAAGCCGCTTCAGCAAACGCATTAACACCATCGTCGAGCGCCTCTTTCAATACCGTAAGGGTTAGCGACATGGAATCATACGAGGCACCACTTCCCAAACGAATGGCTGCTGCATCGAGCCTGTCAGCCCAGCGCACATAATCGTTTTTTGCCGTATGGTCGGTAAGCATGCCTGACAACATGGATGCCGTGCCGCCACGCCCATCCGGATCAAGTCGGCTGCCGACCGGAACAGTCAGCTTCATCACTACCATCGGCACATTGTGCGATTGCATCAAAAGTACGCGCAGACCGTTATCCAGCTCGGCCTCCTCGATAGGTGGAATGGCGTGTGCGATCGGCACGAAAGCAAACAGCACAAGGGCGGTGAATAAAGGTATTAAGCGCTTCATGATTTCACCTCCGGCTGCAACACACCGGTGGTCGAACGCTCCACCTTGATCCATTTTCTGAGCACTTGCTGCACATCCTTGGCCGTCACGCCTTGCAGCGCTTCAAGCCAGTCACCGCGCTTGTCTGCGCCGATACCCACCGTTTCCAGCATGCCGATCTGCTTGGCGCGGATATACAATGAATCCTGCGAAAATATCTCATCGGCAGTCATGCGGCGCTTGGCTGCAGCCAGTTGAACCGCACTCGGCCCTGTATCGCGAAGATCTCCAATCGTTGCCCATAAGGCTTTTTCAAAAGCCTCCGGTGTTTGCTTCGGACCAAGCATCCCGTAAGCGAACCACAGATCGATCCCCATACTGAACGGATCGTAGCCTGCTGCTGCGGCAAAGGCCTTGCGCTGCTTGTCGACAATCTCGCGATTTAGAATCGCCGAGCGTCCGCCTGCCAGAATCTCAGTCGCTATAGCCAGTGATGCGACCTCTCGATCATTCTCTCCAGGATGCCAGACCGGCACCGGAATACCCACGGCCAGCATGGGCAACTGTGCTGGCAGCCGCGCTACCATGCGCTTGGCACCAATTGGTTCCGGCTCGACCGGATTGAAACGCGCGCTTACCGGGCGCTTCTTCAGTCTGCCGAAGGTTTTCGCCACGGTCTTTTTAACGCTGGAGAAATCCACATCCCCGACCACGACCACAGTGACATTGCCGGGAATGTAATGCGCCTTGTAGAAGCTTTTTACATCCTGGATATTTAATGCCTTCAAGTCCTGCATCCAGCCGATCACCGGCTGGCGATAAGGGTGCAGACGCAGGGCCACCGAAGACAGTTCCTCAAACATGCGACTGTTCGGATCATCATCGGTACGCATGCGGCGCTCTTCCTGAATCACCTGAATTTCCTTGGCAAAGTCTTCGGCGCGCAGACGCAGGCTGGAGAAACGCTCGGCCTCCATGCCCAGAACCTCATCCACCTTCGCTGCCGGCACAATCTCGAAATAGGCCGTGTAATCATGGCTGGTAAATGCATTGTCATTGCCGCCCATGGCAGCAATGCGACGCGAGAACTCGCCGGGAGCAAGTTCTTTGGAGCCCTTGAACATCATGTGTTCAAACACATGCGCCAGGCCGGTTTTACCCGCCACCTCGTCGCGCCCGCCTACTTTCAGCCAGACTTGTACGATGGCTACGGGTGCGGAATGATCTTCCTCGACCACAAGGCGCACCCCGTTGTCGAAATCGGCTTGATGCAGGGCGGCAAAGGGAGCAGCGCTGGTAATCGCAGGGCAAAGAAAAAGGAATAGTGCAGGGAATAGCTTCAGATATTTCATGCAGCGCAATTTACGTCATGCTGCCCGATGTGCAAAGCGCAAAGGGTAGGAAAATATGCCCCGCTGTTTATGGTCGGGATTTAAGGATTTTCGCGGCGCGAGGCCTCACTCGCTTCATTTGTATAGGTGGCAAGACGCTTACGCCAACCGGTCAACCATCGTTGTTCCTTTCGATGCGCAGGGGAATTGACGACTCGCCGGGTGAGCATCGCATCTGCCGCACGTGCAAACTCCTCGATTGCCTCCAGCCCCGCCTGATATCCCCGCATGGATGCTAGCACCTGCATCAGGCCCCATCCTTGCCCCCGATACCGTTCGCCCTCGCTCACCCCTTCGCCTTTGAAGTTGACGTAATCGGTCAGCACATAGGCCCCCATCGGGGAAACCGCTACCCGCCGGTACTGTTGCTCGATATGGCTGCGTTGATTCTCGGAGGCTGCTTTGAGCATCTCGGGCAGTGCATGCTCAAGCCGCTGGAACATAAAGGCCGATTGCAGCGGCATGGTTTGGATCAGCAGGTCGCGAAGCTCGTGCATGCGTGGCGAATTTTCTGCCGCCATAAAACTTTCGCGATCCGGCCACGGGCACCCATCCAGACCACGCAGCCAATGGGGAAGGGCCACATCATGGTCTTGTAAAAAGGAGAGCAGTTGCGGGAAGCTCTCGCGGAAGGGCTTGTTTTCCTCGTTCGTAGCGGCCGGATACCAAATGAAATGCCCGATACCGAGCGAGGCGAATTCCTCACCCTTATTCCACGAGGTCAGGCAGGCGGTACGGCTGGCACACTCGTTGTGAAATACCAATTGAGCCACACGCGCTTGCTGCCCAGCGGGATTTTCAGTGGCCATAGCCGAGGGCATGCAAAGAACGATGAAAACATGGAGCGCGAACATCCTCCATATGGAACCTGGGCATGTATTCCCATGCTTTGGGCCATATCGTTTCAATGGTTGTTTTTATCCAGCCAGCTTTGTAGTGAAGCCAGCGCCAGCTCGGAAACTCCACGCCGCCGTTCAGCCCTACTTAAACGCCGTTTGCCGTCTTTTTTCGGCCCCGGAGGCAGCAGGCCAAAGTTAATATTCATCGGCTGGAAGTCTTCGATTCTTGTCTGTGAAATATGCGCCAGAAGTGCGCCGTGCGCAGTGTCGGCAGGCGGCGCATCCGGTTCAGAACCCTGGGCCATGGCCGCCAAAAAACGCCCGGCCATCAGACCCATCGCGGCAGATTCGACATAACCTTCCACCCCGGTGATCTGACCGGCAAACAGGATGCGCGGCTCTTTCTTTAAGCGCAGGGTGCCATCCAGCATGGCAGGCGATTTTATGAAGGTATTGCGATGCAGGCTGCCCAAACGGAAAAACTCGGCCCCCTCCAATCCCGGAATCATGGTGAATACCCGCTTTTGTTCGCCATAAGTCATCTTGGTCTGAAAGCCGACCATGTTCAGAAGGCTCCCCATGCGGTTGTCCCGTCTTAGCTGAACCACGGAATAATAGCGTTCACCCGTAACCGGATGATCCAAACCTACCGGCTTCATCGGCCCGAATCGCGGGGTATCCTCACCACGTTCGGCCATCTCCTCGATGGGCATACAGCCATCGAAGAAGGGAACATCTTCAAAACCCTTGAAGGCGACCTTGTCGGCGGCCACCAGTTCGGCAATGAACGCCTTGTATTGCGCCTCATTCATCGGGCAATTCAGATAATCGCCGGCCTCACCTTCAGCCACATTCTTGTCGTAACGGTTTTTCCAGAAAGCGACATCCATATTCACCGATTCGGCATCCACGACTGGTGCAATGGCATCGAAGAAACTTAAGTGTTCTTCTCCGGTGAGTACGCGAATCTGCTCATACAGGGCATCGGAGGTGAGGGGACCAGAGGCAATAAGCACCGGGCCTTCGCCGGGGATTTTAGTCACCTCGCCCGACACAAACTCGATCAGCGGCTCGGCTTTTAGTCGCGCTGTGACCAATTCGGAAAATTGCTCGCGATCCACGGCCAGTGCCGTTCCTGCCGGAATTCGCGCCTCATCGCCGCAGCTCATGATCAGCGAATCCATGCGTCGCATCTCCTCATGCAGGAGGCCAACCGCATTCTCCAGATGATCTGCACGGAAGGTGTTGGAGCAAACCAGCTCCGCACAGTTTCCTGTGTGGTGTGCCGGTGTCATCCTTGATGGCCGCATTTCATGCAGACGCACAGGAATGCCGCGTCTTGCCAGCTGCCATGCAGCCTCAGAGCCCGCAAGGCCTGCGCCGATAATGGTAACACTTTGTTTGCTATTGGAATCAGTCATGGCGCAAGGCTACTGCCCCCCGCCCCGACAACAAGTCAGAACTGCTGGCTTGAAAGACCAGCCATGGCTTTGCATGCAAGGTGTTAACGGCATGGGCTTTGCCTTATACATTCGACAATCCACGGTCTTCGGGGTTAGGCTTAACTGCTCAGCCCGAACACGCTTCGGGCTTTGATGCTGGAGAGGGAAATATGCCACTGGTTGCACATCATCCGCTGCCCGCTTTCGAGAAACTTCGTCAGCGTGGTGAGAAGGTCTTATCGCTTGATGATGCCTTGCGTCAGGATATCCGCGAGCTGCATGTCGGCCTGCTCAATATGATGCCGGATGCCGCTCTGACCGCCACAGAGATGCAGTTCATGCGTCTTGTCGGCAGTTGCAACCAGATCGCCCAGTTTTTTGTTCATCCGTTCACGCTCCCGGAATTGACACGTGGCGCTGAATCTCAGGCCTATATCGATCGTTACTATAAAAGTTTCGACGAGATCAAGACCATGGGCTTGGATGCGCTGATTATCACCGGAGCCAATGTATCCAATCCATCACTTGATCAGGAGCCGTTCTGGGAGCCGCTCAAGGAAATCATGGCCTGGGCTGATGAGCATGTCACCTCGGTACTCTGCTCCTGCCTGGCCACGCATGCGCTGGTCAAACAGCTATACCATATCGAGCGAGAACTCCGACCTGCTGGCAAGCTGTGGGGTGTATACAGCAATCATGTGGTGCATAAGGAGCATCCGCTGCTGCGCGACATCAACACCCGCTTCGATGTGCCACATTCACGATTCAATGCCGTATACCGTGAATCACTGGAGCAGGCCGGCTTGACCATCCTGATCGAAGGTGCTGAATCAGGCGTGCATATGGCGGTCAGCCCGGATCAGTTCGGCATCGTCTATTTTCAGGGGCATCCCGAATACGATACCAACAGCCTGCTCAAGGAATACAAACGCGAGGTGAAACGCTTTTTCGCTGATGAACGCGATGATTATCCACCCTATCCCGAGCATTATTTTAACGACGATGCAGCAGCCATTGCCGAGCGATATGGCCGCGCCGTGCTACAAGCCAAAAAGGCAGGCCAGGCCATGCCACCCTTTCCAGAAGAGCATCTTGAACCGCTGCTCGACAACACCTGGCGCGACACAGCCAAGAGCATCGTTAACAACTGGCTCGGCATGGTCTATGAAAACACCGATTTCAAAGCTCGCGGCCGCTTAGCCCGTCCATCTTAAACACACAACCAGAGGAGAGAATATGAAAAAAGAAACCATTGCCATCCACGCCGGATATGAAACCGACCCGACGACCAAATCGGTCGCCGTTCCGATCTATCAGACGGTGGCCTACGAATTCGATAATGCGCAGCACGGTGCCGACCTGTTCAACCTGGCTGTGCCGGGCAATATCTACACCCGCATCATGAACCCGACCGCCGACGTGCTGGAAAAACGCGTTGCCGAACTCGACGGTGGTATCGCGGGTCTTGCTGTGAGTTCAGGCAGCGCAGCCATCAATTACGCGATTCTGACCATCGCGGAGATCGGTAATAATGTTGTCACTGTGCCGATGCTGTACGGCGGCACCTACACCCTGTTTGCCCACATGCTACCCAAGCAGGGCATCGATGTGCGCTTTGCCAAGGACGATAGCCCGGCAGCCCTTGAGGCACTGATCGACGACAAAACCTCGGCCATTTACTGCGAATCCATCGGTAACCCGGCTGGCAACATCGTCGATCTCGAAGGTATCTGCAAGATGGCCGACAAGCACGGCATTCCCGTCATCGTCGACAACACCGTTGCCCCGATGCTGATCCGGCCGATTGATTACGGTGCATCGATTGTTGTCTACTCGCTGACCAAATACATGGGCGGGCACGGCACTTCCTTGGGTGGTCTGATTGTCGATTCTGGGAAATTCCCCTGGGCAGAACATGCCGATCGCTTCCCGATGCTGAACAATCCGGAGCCGTCTTATCACGGCGTGGTTTATACCGAAGCGCTGGGTGAAGCGGCATTTATCGGGCGTGCCCGTACTGTGCCGCTACGCAACACCGGCTCGGCCATCAGCCCGTTCAATGCCTTCCTTATTCTGCAGGGCATCGAAACCCTCGCCCTGCGCATGGAGCGGCATTGCGACAATGCCATTGCCGTAGCCAAACACATGGAAGCGCACCCGGCTGTTTCATCGGTGCAGTTCGCCGGCCTGGAAAGCTCGCCCTATTTCGACTTGGCTCAGAAATACACCAACGGCCGTCCTTCGGCGCTGCTTACCTTCAATATCAAGGGTGGCTTTGATGCAGCAGTGAAATTCTACGATGCGCTGGGCCTGTTCAAACGTCTGGTGAATATCGGTGACTGTAAATCGCTGGCCGCGCATCCAGCCTCGACTACCCACCGCCAGCTAACTGAGGCAGAACTTGAAACTGCCGGTGTGACACCGGATATGATTCGCCTGTGCATCGGCATCGAGCACATCGACGACATCCTGGCCGACATCGATCAGGCTTTGGCTGCCGCTACAAGCTAAGCTGCGTTTTTCTAGGTATAAGGCTTCAACTCTGGGCCGCAGCTATGCTGCGGCCCTTCTTTTTGACACACGAAGGTGTTTCCAGCATGTGGGTTTTTCCAGTAGCTTAGGGGCATGACCAATAACACTATTTTCAAAAAGATCTGCATCGCCAACAATCTCCGGCATTTCGAGATCAAGGATATTTTCGAACAAGGCGGCTTCGCATTCAGCAGCAGCCGTATCAAGTCCTTCATGGCCGGCTCGCAAAACAAGAACTTTGAAAAGCTATCCGATGAGCATTTTGAGGGCTTTCTTAATGGATTTATTATCTACTCACGCGGCCCGCTGGACGAACCCACGGCTCTGCCTCGCACCATAGAAAACGCCATCATCCATCTGATTGATGCCGGCAACACGGCGGCTATCGAAGAGATTCGTGGCCTGATTGAAGATGTGAGGGGCGAAGATGTAAAAGGCGAAGCAGAAGAAATCGATTAAAGCTTACGCTTCACCCTTTAGGTCATCACTAAAGAAGCAATAACAATTGCGCTTCCGCTTGGCGTTATACATCGCAATATCCGCGTGCTTGACCAGTGTTTCGGTATCCCGGCCGTGATCCGGATGAATGGCAATGCCAATGCTGCTGCCGATGTTGTGAGGCTTCCCGTTCAGCTCAAATGGATCCGAAAGAGCCTTTAGAATATTATTGGCAACAAGCTCCACATTATCGGGCACCTTCGTCTCGGTAAGAATCACGGTAAACTCATCCCCACCCATACGAGCTACGGTATCAGTGGCACGCACACAGCCCAGCAGGCGATCAGCTGCCATCTTGAGCAGCACATCTCCCATATCATGACCCAGCGTGTCGTTGATCTCCTTGAAATGATCAAGATCTAAAAACAGAACAGCAAATTTCTCTTCGTGTCGATGGGCAAGGGCCAGTGCCTGCTCCATACGATCATAAAACAGGATGCGGTTGGGAAGTCCCGTTAAGATGTCATTATGCGCCAATTGTTTAAGCGCTTCCTCGGCCTGTTTGCGCTCAATGACAACACCAAGGGTATCTGCCACGGTTTTAAGACCGAGCTTCTCTTCCTCATCGCTGACATGGCCTGCAGCCACATAAATATTCAGCACCCCGAGCAGCTTTTTCTCCAGCATGATCGGAATGCAGTAGTGCCCATGCGGCTGGATGCCATCGTATTTAATTTCATGCTCCTCGCTCAGGTGGTCGAAAAACACGATTTCACGCGTCGCTGCCGCTTTACCGCATAAGCATTTACCGAAGGGAAGCAGGGAACAGGATTGCAACAGAGAGTCAGGCAGGTTTTTGTGCACCATCATTTCCAGAATCTCCCCATCCTTCGCGGCAAGGAAAATGGCCCCTTTATTGAGTATCGCAAAAGATGGAACAGAAAGGATGGCATCAAGCGATGTACTCAACACCTCCTTCAAGGTTAGCGGCGGCAGAGAAATATTCAGCATCCTGTCCAGCACACGCTGAATATTCATAGAGCGCTCGATGGCCTCCTCAGCCTTTTTGCGTTCGGTAATGTCGGAGAAAACCACCACCGCCCCCGAAACTTTTCCGTTTTTTAATACGGGGGTGCTTAAATATTCAACCGGAAAGCTGGAGCCATCCTTGCGCCACAACACCTCATCCATGACATGGTGGGTATGAACATCTTCAAAGGCCTTGTACATATGGCAGTCTTCACGGGGATAAGGTGTGCCATCAGGGTAACTATGATGAATGGCCGCGTGCATGGGCTGACCTATAAGCTCACCTTCTTCATAACCCAACATCTTACAGGCAGCAGGATTGGCGAATATGGAATCACCTTGAATATCAACGCCATAGATACCCTCGCCAACTGAATCGAGAAGAAGCCCGGTTGCCTCTTCACTCTCTTTAAGGACCTCTTCGGTTCGCCCCAGAACGAAGTAAAATATAATGAGAATAGCCAAGCCCAAAATAGCAGAAATGCCGGTGAATCTTGCCAACTCCAGCCTTGAGTTAGCAAGGAAGGCAGTCATGTCGCGCAACATAACCAGCTTGGCAACCGGACGACCACCAGCATCTCTTATGGATATGATGGCGGGCCAGTATTTTAAGCCTTGGAAATCAACATCCTGACCAAGCCTTATCCCTGAAGCCGCATCATTGCTGATTATATTAAATGCCTCAACGGGTACATTTGGCAGGCTTTGGGAGACCAGCACTGAGCTGGACAGCATATTCCAGTCGAATGGCCGCCCGAGCATTTTCATACCCTCTTCCCAAGAGGATTTTGAGAGATATTGCTTATCAATCAACATAAAGAGATCAACATGGAACATGAAGTGTGTTTGAGTAATCAGGCTATCGATTTCCTGCCCCAGTTCGAGATAGCCAAGTAGTTTGCCATTCTCAAGGACAGGCAGCACGGAGCGCAGCGTAAAGGTGCCAAGTGGGCCCAGCTCAATCCCCGAGAACACCTCACCGTTTTTTTCGGCCCCTAGAGTGGTAAAGCGATTGATTGTATCGCCATTTTTTTCCGGCTTGTGAACACGCAGCAGATTGATGCGCTTTGCACTGTGAAAATAGAAATGTGTGACATTGTTTTCGCGGTTCAATCGCTCATAAACAGGCGCCCCGATAGCCAGCAAGCGCCCGCGATTAGCAGCCTTCAGGCCATCCACAAGAGCCTTGTCCTGAACAATGAATTGAAGGCTGGCTTCCATGGACTCGGCTTTGGCGGCCAGAATTGATTGCAGATGACTTCGCAAGGCTGCGGCCTGTTGTAGCACAGCCTCACTCTTTTGGCTCTCTTCCAAAGTGGTGACAAAAAACACGCCTGCAAGAAACGTGGCCAGACCCGCTGCAATGAACGGAATCATGATGCGTTTTTTCAGACTGAACGACTTCATACGACTATAGGATCCCTCCCTGTCATCGAGGCTGGGGCAGCCTCTTGCAGACCAGTGTAGACCACAAAGAGCTGCAGCACAAAGCGGTTGCGTTGAAAAAGGTGAGGGAATGCTGGGAGCTGATGCTGCGGCTACCCGTCAGGGCATCACGCCATGGAGGGTGTTACCCCGGCCTATTCGTCGTGAGCGAAGCTCTGGATGATATAGCCGCCGGATTTCTCATCCTTTTCCAAGGTCAGCAAACCACGCTTTTCCGCCTCTTCCAGCAACTGACCGAAACTGCTGAAGCCATGATAACCCTCGGAGAAGCCAGGCTTGCGGCGCTTTAAGGTCTGTTTGACCATGGAGCCCCAAACCTTGTCCTCTTCACCACGCTCCTTGAACAGGTCCTCCACCGTTTCAAGCACCAGATCGATGCCTTCCTGCCGGAGTGTTGCCTCATCGGAAGTCGCATCCTCGCCTCCGCTCTTGGACTTCGCCTTGGGCTTGCTCGATGAACGACGGCGGCGGGACTTAACCTGCTTCTCAGAATCGCGCACCAGATCGTCGTAATAGATGAACTCGTCACAGTTGGAGGTGAGCAGGTCGGAGGTGGACTGTTTCACACCCACGCCGATAACCAGCTTATTATTCTCGCGCAGCTTGGATACCAAGGGCGAAAAATCCGAATCGCCGGAAATAATCACGAATGTATCAACATGCTCTTTGGTGTAGCACAGGTCGAGGGCATCAACGACCATGCGGATATCGGCGGAATTTTTACCGCTCTGCCGCACATGGGGGATTTCGATTAACTCAAAAGCCGCCTCATGCATCGGCGCTTTAAATTCTTTATAGCGCGCCCAATCGCAGTAGGCTTTTTTAACGACAATATTTCCTTTCAAAAGCAGGCGCTCCAGCACACGCTGGATATCGAAGGCGGCCAGCTTTACATCACGTACGCCGAGCGCGACATTCTCGAAGTCACAGAAAAGCGCCATATTGTGGGAATCATTTTTACCGTTCATGCGCTTCTCCTGCTTTGCCTGCCGGTCGGAATGATCCGACCATGATGTACTTATGTATGATAAGGAACCGATTCCTCGCGCACCGCTTTGAAAAACTCGATGGCATGCTCGGGTGGAACATCCGGTGTGATGCCATGCCCCAGATTAAACACATGGCCATTGCCATGCCCGAAGCGGGACAGAATATCCTTCACCTCTTCGCGAATACGCTCCGGTTTTGCATAGAGCATGGTCGGGTCCATATTGCCCTGCAGCGCAACGCGGTCGCCGATGCGCGCCTTGGCCACATCGATATCAATCGACCAATCCAGACCCACCACGTCACAACCGGTATCAGCTATCGCTTCCAGCCAACCCATGCCACCCTTGGTGTAGAGAATCACCGGCACACGCCGGCCTTCATTGCTACGCGTCAATTGATCGACAATCCGTTTCATATATTGCAGTGAAAAATCGTTGTAATCGCGGGTGGAAAGTATGCCGCCCCAGGTATCGAATATCTGCACGGCCTGTGCACCACTGGCAATCTGTCCATTGAGATAAGCAGCAACAGAATCAGCCAGCTTTTCCAAAAGCAGATGCATGGTGGCCGGCTCGTTGAAAGCCATGGCCTTCACCTTGGAGAAGTTTTTAGAACCGCCGCCCTCAACCATATAAGTAGCCAAAGTCCACGGAGATCCGGCAAAACCGATCAATGGCACGCGCCCGTTCAAGTCTCTGCGAATCGTGCTCACTGCATCCATCACATACTTCAATTCCACCATTGGATCGGGAACGGGTAGCTTCTCAACATCGCCGCGACAGGTGATCGGATCAGGGAACTTCGGCCCTTCGCCTACACCGAAGGTGAGCTCCATACCCATGGCCTCCGGTACCACTAGAATATCGGAGAAAAGTATCGCCGCATCGGCGTCAAGAATATCGATCGGCTGCAAGGTGACTTCACTGCACAGCTCCGGTGAACGGCACAGATTCAGAAAGCCGCCGGCCTTAGCACGCGTGGCCCGATACTCGGCCAGATAACGCCCGGCCTGGCGCATCATCCATACCGGTGTGCGCTCCACATCTTCCCGCAGGCAGGCACGCAAAAACAGATCATTCTTCAATTCAGTCATGTAAATTCCCTTTTCTCACCACAGAGGACTCCGAGAGCACCGAGTGAAACATGTTCTTTTTCTCTGTGATCTCTGTGTTCTCTGCGGTTAATAGT
>Ga0316190_10002438_pt1 | contig 13490 bp, 8 predicted proteins | sample Eddworburrow2_MG_FD_204929 | JGI IMG/M metagenome (GOLD analysis project Ga0316190, IMG submission 204929) | Coastal sediment microbial communities from Maine, United States - Eddy worm burrow 2 | ecosystem: Environmental > Aquatic > Marine > Coastal > Sediment | place: USA: Maine | collected... | reverse complement strand
AATCACGTAGACGAAGGAAAGGCCAAAGAAGGAGAATCCCCGCACCACCTTCGCAAATGGCACCGACAGCATCGCGGTGGTGAGGGGATAGGTTACCTGATCCTCCACCACCTGGGGCGCTTGGCCGGGGTACTCGGTCAGTATGATCACCTGGACGTCGGAGAGATCCGGGATGGCGTCCAGGGGGATCCGCTGCATGGCATAGAGGCCGGCGGCGATGACAAACAGGGTCGCCAGTATCACCAGGAATTTGTTTTTAATGGACAGCTCGATGATTTTAGCGATCATGATGGGCATCCTTGTTCACGGCGCGATTGAGCTTCTCGATGGCCGTCACTTGCCGGCAGCCTCCGGCAGTGTGTCCTCCATGGTCATCCCCGATGTGTCGAGATCGTCTTCCATGGAGATGCCGGACAGGTCCAGATCGTCCGCGTCACTTTTCGGCGGTTCGCTCTTGACTTCGAGCATTTTCTGGATCACCTCCCGCAGGCGGCTTTCGGAGTCGAGCATGAACTGGGCCGACACCACGATTTCTTCGCCTTCGCTGAGTCCGTTCAGTATCTGGTAACGGTCGTCGTTAACCTCCAGACCCAGTTCGACTTCCCGGGGCTCGAATTTACCATTGCCGCGGGATACAAACACGACCTTTCGAACGCCGCTGTCGATCACCGCCTCCTGGGGGATCAGAAGGCTCTTTTCTTCGATCTCGCTTTTAAGATAGACGTTGGAGTACATGGCCGGTTTGAGGAGGCCCTTGGGGTTGGGGAACTCCAGTCGCAGCGTGGCGGTGCGAGTCTTGGGGTTCAGGTACGGGTAGATGAAGAGCACGCGGCCCTTGAAGTGTTTTCCGGGGATGTAGGTCAGCTCCATCTCAGCCGGCATGCCTTTTTCCACCCAGGGCAGCTCGTACTCGTAGATGTCCACATCCACCCAGACGGTGGACAGATCGGCGATTTCATACTGGTGCTCGCCGGCTTTGACGTAATGGCCCTGAAAGGCGTTTTTTTTCGTCACCACACCGGTAGCCGGCGAAAAGACGGTGACGGTTTTGCGAACCATGCCGCTGCTCTCCAGCCGGCGGATCTGGGCCGGGCTGACATCCCAGTACCGCAGCCGGGTGTGCGAGGCGTCGCGAAGCCTTCTGGCGGCCTCACGGACCTGCTCGAAACCACTTTGCCCCAGCGACCGGTACTGCTCCAGCGCCAGGAGGTACTCCTCCTGGGCGGTCACGAGTTCCGGGCTGTAGATGTCGAAAAGCGGCTGCCCCTTCCGGACCTGCTCCCCTTCGAAGTCGACGTAGAGCTTTTCGATCCAGCCGTTGAACTTCATATTCACGGTATAGATCCGGGTCTCGTCGTAGATAATGTTGCCGACAGTCCGGATGGTTTTGACCGGGCTGCCCATCTTCACCTTCTCGGTGCGGATGCCCATGTTTTGAATAGTGACCGGATCGATGCGGATGGTGGATGCCGGCTCCTTTCCATCGCCTTCCTCTTCGTAGACGGGCACTAGGTCCATGCCCATGGGCGATTTGCCGGGCTCCTGACGGATGTAGGTGGGGTCCATAGGGGCCGCCCAGTATTTGATCTTCTTTCCGGTCTTGGGGTCCGTCATCCCGGCCTTTAGGGGTTCATCGGCCGCAATGGCCGGCGAGGGGAGTACGGGGGTCCATTCCCTCTTTTTTTCGTCTTTCAGAATTTCGAACCAGCCGAAACCACCCGCTCCGATAATTAGCACTGCGATCCAAACCATTCCGACGCGTTTCATTGCCTTGTTCTCCTGTTTCAACCGTCTATGGCCGGCCAGATTTGTCTGCTGCCGCCGCTTTGGAACCGGTCGGCCCTGCTTGGCCTTGTTTTTCTCCCTGCTCTATCGGAAGGCCTGTAAGCTCCTGGAGACGTGAGAGGCTTTTGTAAACAGAGGCGCGATAGCGGTCGGCCTGAAGGCCGAAGCGCAGCCGCCTTACATGAGCGTTGATCATGGTGTCAAAATCCACCTTGCCGACCTCATAGGCGGCCAGGGAGGCCTGGGACCACTGGTCGGCCTGAAGGAGCAGCGCCTCGTCGAACAGCCGGTAATTCACCTGAAAGCTTTCGATCTCACTCAAAAGTGCATCCACCTGGTGAGGGAGGCGTTTTTCCAGATTGTCGTAAGCCTTTTCTGCGGCGCTCTTGCGCTTCAGAGCCGCCAGCAGCCTTTTGTTCTGTTTGTTTTGAAACCAGATGGGGATGGTGAAGCTGACGGACCCGTGGACAAAGTCCGGCAGGTCCCGTCCCGTGAGGTCTTCCTCCCGCTGCCCATAGCCCACTGCGACGATCATGTCCGGCCAGTAATCTTTGCGGGCCAGGCCGACGTCTATCCCGGCGGTTTCGATGTCCACGGCCAGGGAAGCAAGGTTGGGGTTGTGGACCAGGGCGTTCTTTGTGAGGGCTTCTCCGGATAGAACCAGCTCGGGAAGCGAGGGGATACCGTCGGTTTTCACGCTGGCAAAACGTCCCTCGTTAACCAGTTCATTGAGCTGGTCCTCGAGGATGCGTTTTCGGCTGATCAGCGTCGTCTTTTCATCGAGGAGCTTGCCCAGTTCCACCTGAGCCTGAAGCACGTCCTGCTGAAGGCCGCGGCCGCTGGCATAGGCAGCCTCGGCAACTCGGAGGATCTGGCCGACCATCTGCTGCAGTTCCGTGTTCACTTCGATGGACCTGTCGATGAAGGCTAGTTCGAAGTAGGCCTCCGATACGGCCCGATGAAGCTCGAGCCTCAGGGCCCTCAGCATTTCTTTTTTCTTCGCGGCAGCCAGCGCCACTTTCTGGGATTTGAGATCGAGCTTTCCGAACCAGGGGAACCTCTGGGCGATGAAGATCTGCTTTTGGGTCATCGGTTCCTGGCTGAAGCTGAAAGAGTCTGTCGGAAGCGCGTTGATGCCGAGGGTGAGCACCGGGTCATCCAGTGCCCGGGCGGCAGGGACCTCATCCAACAGGGCTTCGATTTCGGCTTCAAACTGGCGCAACTTGTCGTTGTTTGCATCGGTCTGCTCCAGCAATTCTTGCAGCGGCGCAGGGTTCGGGAATAAAACTTCTTCCGCCCCGGTGGCTGCCACAAGGCAGAACAAAACCATTCCAGCACTTGCCGAAATCGTGCTCCTTTGCTTATTATTCATTGGTGACATCCTTGGTATAAGTCGGAGAAGGTAAACAATCTTAAAGCATGTATCGGGCCATAATTGTATATCTATTAATATCAGACCGATATGGGTTGGAGCCTTGGTGCACGAGGACGGACTGCGTAATATGTTCGCACATTTTGCGGTTTAGAATTCGTCGTGTGGGTAAATAAGTTACACCATGGAAATGGTTCCGATAAAAACTCAATTAAAAAAAATAAGAATTTTAGAGTGACATTTCAAGTCGATGGCCTCTACCATCAGCTGGAGGTGGAGGGAAAAGGCGAATGGCATATTAATTGCGTTCTAATCGTCACGGGAGCCTTTTCGGCAGTGAAGCACAAAGAGAAGACAGCGATTCGATGCGAAGCGCTATCTGGCAAGATTGCATTTTATTAACAGGCAGAAAATGTTAAGGATGCATCGAGGGAACACAGACCGGATCTCGTTTGTAACCTCGATAGCTGCAAGCATGAGAATCGATGGCGAAAGTCTGATAAAATATGAATGAGTCATCAAAAGGCGTAATTCTGACACCTGGAACCGTTTTGGGTGGAACCTACCAGATCATCCGCCAGATCGGGCAAGGGGGGATGGGTGCGGTCTATATGGCCTATGACACACGCCTTGATCTGAAGGTCGCCATCAAAGTCATCTCACCCGAAAACACTGAAGGCGGATTGCCAGCAGTATCCGCTTATTAGTGCCTAATCGGAAATGATGTAAAACTATAAATTTGATTTGCCAACCACAATTTCAAGCAATTCTAAATTGCGTGAGTCCAATATTCTTGCCAAAGATCACAGTCTCGATTTCCTGTGACATTCTGTATCAATTATTGTTTCTGCTGTATCAATCATATGGAAATACCCACGCACTACAAAGTGGTCCAAATTGTATATTTCATGCCTGAAGGTGAAATATCGGAAACCCCAAATCTTGTTTAAGATGCTGATGCAATCCGAATTGTGGTAGGAACCAGGTGGGATAGTAAATCACTGACGGGCATTTTGAAAACAAATGGCGGTTCAAATGCCTTCTGACAGTCCAGCTCAATCAACCGATCACGTTAGGATCAGATAAGAGGGTGTATCTTTGGCTCTATGGCAATGTGAGAGGCGGTATTTTTGGCGGTATATTTTAACTGAATTGGTAATATAATATAATAACAAGTATTTAAAATGTTAATGTGAGAGTCTGCATCCCAATTTAGGTAATTGCCACAATCGCATTTGGTTGTGGCATTACTTTTTTCGGGGGTGCGAATATGATGTGTTTGAGTGGGGGGTGTTGAGGCGGTTTGGTATTGTAAACTTATCGCAACTCACCCGATGCAGCAACATCAAGTGAGAGGTGGAATATGGCTGAGACAAGAACGAGTAGCAACGCCGTCTTCTTCATAGATGCCCCTTTAGTTTTGCAGGTCTGTTTCGGCCTCTGCCTTGGCCTGTCTCCTGTCCTCTGAAATACCCCCTGGGGAAGACCAAACTGGCCCCTCATCTGGCCCCTCGCCCAAAACCCGCATAAAAAAAGACATCGTTTTCATCATAAATTCTTGAAATAATTGGTCGGGGCGAGAGGATTTGAACCTCCGACTCCCTGCTCCCAAAGCAGGTGCGCTACCAGACTGCGCCACGCCCCGTTGTGAAGACCAATGGACGGATTTCATAACATTCTTCCACAAAAGGTGCAAGGTTTCACACAGGCCGGCGATAGCTTGTCGCATGGATCAGGACCGAATCGGCCCGTGTTATTTCTCCTTGCGCAGATCCTCGAAAAACGCCTTGATACCGCTGGAAACGGCTCGGGCGACCTCTTCCAAGTGCTTGGAATCCCTCAAGGCCTTTGCCTCTTCCGGATTGCTCAAATAACCGACTTCGATCAGAACCGCCGGCATGTCTGCCCCTTGCAGCACCAGCACGGGGGCATCCAAAACTTCAGTATTTATCAGAGGATCGAGCCGGTCTTTCAGATGTCGAGCCAGCAGGTGGCTGGTGCGAACATGTTTGAGCTGAATCCTGTCCCAGTTGCCGAGGGTGTCCGGGCTTCGATCCGGATAGGGCAGGTGCTCTGAGGCGGTCTCTTTGTAGCAATAGATAGCGCTGCCACCTGGGATCGGGCTGAAGCTGCCGCCGGCGTGAATACTGATAAATACATCCGCCTTGAAAGTGTTGGCAATATCGGTGCGGCGTTCGATCTCTAGTCGGTAATCATCGGTGCGGGTCAGTTGCACACGGTAGGGACCGTCAAACTCGGCAGCGATCAGTCGGCTCAGATCGAGTGCGACCTGTTTTTCCAAGGTGCCGTCCGGGCTGCGGGCGCCGGAATCGGCTCCGCCGTGCCCGGGATCCAGCACGACCGTTCTTTTCGCGCGCCCCCAGTAGATCGTTTTTGCGGCGGCGGCCGTTGAGGCCTGTGATAGACACAGTAAAATGGCAATTGTGAGACCCAGAGGTCGGAAAACGGGGATAACCCTGCAAAACATTGACATAACTATCGCTTTTCCAATTTTTCTTGACACCTATATTGATAAATATTATGTTTCCCGCTAGTTTTTAGCTGTGATTTACTTTATTTAGCGCCAATGTCAAGCTACAAGATTCAGCGGTTGATAACGTTTTGCCTCATATGAGATTGTTCGCCGGCTAACAACCTGCGAATACCTGATTAAACCGTCGCGGAAAATGGTGCGCGGGGTTAGCGAGTCTCCACCCTCTAAGTATCGGAAGACCTTTTTCGGTTTCCGATCAAGGTTCTTTTAGTATTTCGCTTAATCAGGGGCTCCCGCCGATTGACGCCGAGATCGCGAAAAGGTATTGTTACAATCAGATACGAGCGAGAGTGGCGGAACTGGTAGACGCACTGGACTTAGGATCCAGCTCTGGCGACAGAATGGGAGTTCAAGTCTCCCCTCTCGCACCACACCGCTGGAGCGACGTTGTTTCGACGTTTTCTCGTTTTGCTTGGTTACGCCCCACCTTGCTTGTACCGCAGGTAGCGCGAGCGGCCATTACGAACAGCATTGAGCTGAATCGCTGGCTGAATACTGCCGGTGTGGCCCTCGGCATGTGACCGACGGGGGAAAATGCTATTGCCTGCGTTCCCGCAAATTATTTTCGATTCTTCAATCAGACTCAGGTGGGGTGGAACGTATTGATCGGCAGCCAGCTGGGCTGATGTTGATACATGGAAAGGAAGGCTATGCACTTTACAGTTGAAGATGTGAGCGGTGTTAAGAAAACGCTGCATATCGAAATCCCGCAAGAAGAAGTTGTTCGTGAGCTGGATTCCGCCTACAGCCAGCTCAAGAAAACGGCCAAAATCAAAGGCTTTCGCCCTGGTAAGGCCCCCCGATCTGTTTTGGAACGCATGTTCAAAAAGGATGTCCATGCCGATGTGTCATCCAAATTGATAAAGGAATCGTTCATCGACGCCCTTAAGAAGACCGAATTAAAGGTCATCGGCAATCCAGAGCTCGAGCCGCCGGATCTCAAGGCGAACCAAGATTACAAATACGATGCCACGGTCGAGGTCAAGCCCGATATTAACGACATTGATTTCAAAGGATTAAAGCTCAAAAAAAACCGTTACAAGGTCGACGACGCCGAAATCGAGCTGCAGCTTAAAGCCCTTCAGAAGAATCTGACGCAACACAAACCGATTGCCGAGGAACGCCCCTCACGGGATGGGGATCATGTCATGGTCACCTACGAAGGGCTCAAAAACGGCAAACCCTTTGCCGAAACCCAACGGACCGAAAACTTTACCCTCAAAATCGGTGACGGCCGCATTGCGACGTCTTTCGATGAAGGCCTGATCGGCATGCAGACCGACGAAACCCGGGAGATAAAGGTCACTTTTCCCGAGGATTATTCAAATGCAAAGCTGGCGGGGACTACCATCGACTTTCAGGTTACCCTCAACCAGATCCGGGAGGAGGATATCCCTGAAATCGATGATGATTTGGCCAAAAAAGCCGGCAATTACAATACCCTAGATGAACTAAAAGCGCAGGTCCGCCGAAACCTGGAAGAGGGCTATGCCAAGCGGGTCGAGCAGGAAATTAACGAGCAGGTCTTTGGCGAACTGATCGACAAAACCGAGTTTGACGTGCCGAACGTCATGATCGATTACGAGCTCGAAGCGATCGTCGACGATGCCGAGCGATCGTTTGCCTATCGCAACAAAAGCCTTGAGGAGATGGGGCTCTCCCGGGAAGCGATCGCCGAAAACTACCGGGACACGGCGGTCAAGCAGGTGAAGCGGCACCTGATTTTGGAAAAAATCATCGACCAGGAAAACCTGACGCTCGCCGACGAGGAGGTTGAAGCCGGACTTCAGGAAATGGCCGATGCCTTCCAGCAGCCTTTAGAGCAGGTAAAGAGTTTCTACAATCAAAATACGGATAAGCTTGACTATTTCAAGCAGACCTTACTTGAAAAAAAAGCCATTGAACTTATTATAGATAGTAGCGAAATCAAGGAAGTCGAGCTGTCCGAACAGACCTCGGACCAAACTGAACCGGCCAGTTAGCGACGACTGGATGCTGGTTTGTTTTTGACCAGGAGGTCGAACGGGGCCAATGATAAATATCTGTTTTCCATCCGCCCGGCTAATACGAAGTGGCCGGACGGCTGGAAAACCAAAATGACGAAAAAGGAGTTAAACTGTGCCGATCATACCCATGGTCATCGAGCAGAGCAGCCGAGGCGAGCGCGCCTACGACATATACTCACGATTGCTCAAAGACAGGATCATTTTTCTGGGTACTGCCATCAACGATGAGATCGCCAATCTTCTCATCGCCCAGTTGCTTTTTCTCGAATCGGAAGATCCGGACAAAGACATCAATTTCTATATCAATTCACCCGGCGGCCTTGTTACCGCCGGTCTGGCCGTTTACGACACCATGCAGTATATCAAGCCCGACGTCACGACCGTCTGCATCGGACAGGCGGCCAGCATGGGAGCGCTTCTGCTGGCCTGCGGAGCGCGTGGGAAACGGTACTCGCTTCCCAATTCACGCATCCTGATTCATCAGCCCATGGGCGGATTTCAGGGCCAGGCTTCGGATATCGAGATCCAGGCCAGGGAAATCCTGCGTATGAAGGAGACCCTCAACCAGATTCTGGTCAACCACACGGGGAAAGATGTTGATCAGATTCGCAAGGATACGGATCGCGACTTCTTCATGTCCGGACAGGAGGCGCAGGATTACGGAATTATCGACCACGTCATCACCAACCGGGACGACCTGGATCGCATCGACAAGATGGAGGCCTAAAATGGGAAAAAAAGAAGACGAAAATGACAACCTCTTTTGCTCGTTCTGCGGTAAAAACCAGAAAGAAGTGACCAAGCTGATTGCCGGTCCGGCCGTTTACATCTGTGACGAGTGCATCCAGCTATGCAGCGAGATTATCGAGGAAGAGTCTGAAAAAGAGACCTCGGAGGTCAACAGCCTGCTCGCCCCCAAAGAAATCAAGACCCGGCTGGATGAATACGTGATCGAACAGGAGCGGGCCAAGAAGGTGCTGGCGGTTGCGGTTTACAATCACTACAAGCGGCTCGAAACGACCGTCAGCACGGGTGATGTCGAGATTCAGAAGAGCAACATCCTGCTGATCGGTCCAACCGGTTGCGGCAAAACGCTGCTTGCCCAGACGCTTGCACGATTCCTGAATGTTCCCTTTACCATCGCCGACGCCACCAGTTTGACTGAGGCCGGTTACGTGGGCGAGGACGTCGAGAACATTATTCTGTCGCTGCTGCAGAATGCGGACTACGATGTTGAAAAAGCCAAGCGTGGCATTGTTTATATCGATGAAATCGACAAGATTGCCAGCAAGTCCGACAACCCATCGATCACGCGGGATGTATCCGGAGAAGGCGTCCAACAGGCCCTATTGAAAATCATCGAGGGCACAACCGCCAGCGTGCCGCCCAAAGGCGGGCGCAAGCATCCCCAGCAGGATTTCGTAAAGGTCGACACCTCCAACATTTTGTTTATCTGTGGCGGGACCTTTAACGGCCTGGAAAAAATAATCCAGAGGCGCATGGGATCCAAGATGATGGGCTTCGGTGCCAAGATCAAAAAAGACGACGAGCGCAGCATCGGAGAGATACTAAAAGACGTTCAGCCGGAGGACTTGATCAAATACGGCATGATTCCCGAGTTTCTGGGCCGCCTTCCGGTGATCGCCACGTTGGCTGAGCTCAACGAGGTGGCATTGATTCGGATCCTCAAGGAACCCAAGAATGCCCTGCTGCGTCAGTTCCAGAAACTTTTCGAACTCGAAGGCGTCAACCTGCGGCTGACCGACAGTGCTTTGAAAGCGATCGCAATCGAGGCGATCAAGCGTAAGTCCGGTGCCAGGGGGCTGCGCGCGATTTTGGAAAGCTGCATGCTCGATATCATGTACGAGATTCCATCCACCGAAAACGTGAAAGAGTGCGTCATCAGCGAAGACGTGGTCATCAAGAAAGAGGACCCGATCCTGCTTTACGAGCAGACCAAGAAGCAAGCCTGAGAATACAAAATTCGCCTATCCGCCTGACCCGCGGTTTCGGGTCGGGAACATGCTCGCTGCTGCGAACCGGGCTGAATTAAACCGCCGTAACACAACCATTCGATTCGCGACGAATCGCAAACCAGAGAGAACAAGTTACTACTATGGTTAGTTTACCGAAAATATTCAAAGATGATGATGCCCAACCCAGCCGGATAATTCTGCCGATGCTGCCACTGCGAGACATCGTCGTCTTTCCCCACATGGTCGCACCGCTTTTCGTGGGGCGGCCCAAATCCGTCAGCGCGCTTTCTGAGGCGATGAACCGGGACAAAAGAGTATTTCTTGCTACCCAGAAGAAGGCCGGGATAGACAATCCGACCGAGGCCGACATCAGCCGCCTGGGGACCGTTGGCAAAGTTCTGCAACTGCTGCGACTACCGGACGGAACGGTCAAGGCCCTTGTGGAAGGCGACAACCGGGGGCGCATCGTTCGCTTCTTGGCGGAGAAGGAGTATTTCCAGGTCGAAATGGAGAAGGTCTTCGAGCCGCGGTTGACGGCTGCTGAAGGCACTGCGCTGTGCCGCTCGGTTCAGAAGAGCTTCGAGCAATACGCCGCTCTCAACAAGAGTCTTTCCAAAGAGTTGGTTGCGAGTGTCGCCGCCCTTGAGGAGCCGTCGAAATTAGCCGACACGCTGGCCGCACACTTCTCTTTCAAAATCGATGACAAGCAGCGCCTGCTCGAGGCGATTGACCCCTCCGACCGGCTCGCGCTCCTGCTGAGTCTGATCCAGATGGAGATCGACATTTACAAGATGGATCAGCGCATCAAGAGTCGGGTCAAGGAGCAGATGGAGAAGACTCAGAAGAACTATTACCTGAACGAGCAGATGCGGGCCATCAAGAAGGAGATGGGCTCCGACGAGGACACGCTCGACGATCTGAACGAGGTCGAAGAGAAAATAGCGAAGAAGAAGATGTCAAAGGAGGCGACCGAGAAGGTCAAAAGTGAGCTCAAGAAGCTGAAGCTGATGACGCCCATGTCGGCCGAGGCCACCGTAGTTCGCAACTACATCGACTGGTTGGTCAGCCTGCCCTGGTACGAAAAAACCGACGTCAACACCGACATCGACAATGCGGAAAAAATCCTCGACGAAGATCATTACGGTCTGGAAAAACCGAAGGAGCGGATTCTGGAATATCTCGCGGTCCAAGCCCTGGTGCAAAAGATCAGGGGGCCGATTTTGTGCTTCGTGGGGCCGCCAGGCGTCGGCAAGACCTCTCTGGCCAAATCGGTATCCCGAGCCACGGGCCGGAAGTTCGTGCGCATGTCTTTGGGCGGTGTTCGTGACGAGGCCGAGATACGCGGCCACCGGCGCACGTATATCGGCGCCCTGCCGGGCAAGATCATCCAGTCCCTCAAAAAGATTGGCGTCAACAACCCGGTATTCTGTCTGGACGAAGTCGACAAAATGAGCATGGACTTCAGGGGCGACCCGTCGGCGGCGTTGCTTGAGGTACTCGATCCCGAGCAGAACTACGCTTTCAACGATCACTACCTGGATGTCGACTACGATCTGTCGGATATTTTGTTTATCACGACCGCCAACACGCTGCCCGACATCCCTCTGCCGCTGCAGGACCGCATGGAGATCATCCGCCTGCCCGGCTACACGGAATATGAAAAATATCATATCGGTGAGGGGTTTCTGGTTCCCAAACAGGTCAAAATCAACGGCCTCGAAGGCAAAGACATCAATTTTTCGCCAAACGCCATTTATACTGTTATCCGAAAATACACGCGTGAGGCCGGCGTTCGAAACCTGGAAAGGGAAATAGCCTCCATTTGCCGTAAAATAGCCAAGGAGGTGCTCAAGAACAAGAGCAGGGACAAGGAAAAGAACGTATACACGGTTTCCAGCAAATCGGTGGCCAAGTATCTGGGGCCGGCCCGTTTCCGGGAGGGTCAGATCGAAGAAAAAGACCAGATCGGTCTGGTGACCGGATTGGCCTGGACCCAGGTTGGAGGAGAGTTGCTGAATGTGGAAACGGCCATCATGCCGGGCAAGGGCCAGTTGATTGTTACCGGAAAACTCGGCGATGTGATGCAAGAATCTGCGCAGGCCGCGGTCAGCTATGTGCGCTCACGCGCGGCATATCTTCAGATCGACGAGAAGTTTCATCGCAAGTTCGACATCCACATCCATATCCCGGAAGGGGCGATTCCTAAGGATGGTCCCTCGGCCGGTATCACCATGTGCACCTCCATCGTGTCCGCTTTGACCAAGCGCCCCGTTCACCGGGACCTGGCCATGACCGGCGAAATCACCCTGCGTGGCCGCGTGCTGCCGATCGGCGGTTTGAAGGAAAAGATCCTGGCAGCCCATCGCGGCGGGATCACGAAGGTGATCATCCCGAAGGAAAACGAGAAAGACATCCGGGAGATCCCCAAACCGATCAAAAAACAGATCGAAATCGTCACGGCGGATCACATGGATGAGGTGCTGATGCATGCCATCATCGTCCAGGACGGTGGCGCTCTGTTTACCAATAACGATATAAGCTTCGAGATCGCGGCCGACAGCGGGATCGACAACCAGCCGGCCAATCTGATTTAAGGGCTGGCAAGAGCCCGGGCCATTATTACAAACAAGCGGCGTTACCAAGCCGACTTTTGGCTTGACACAGCCGCTTGTTGCTGTTAGCTATACGGTTCTTTCTGAGAAAACCCGCAGACTGAGCCATACGTGTGGGCGGATAGCTCAGCTGGGAGAGCGTCCCGCCTATCGAGCGGGAAGATAACAGGTTTAAGCCCTTTCAGCTCTTAATTTTTGCCATTTATTGCGATCGAACACATAGACAGAACTTGGGCGGATAGCTCAGCTGGGAGAGCGTCGGCCTTACAAGCCGAAGGTCACAGGTTCAAGCCCTGTTCCGCCTACCACTCACTCCACAGTTGAGTGGATAGGCGCATAGGTCGCGATTCAGGAGATAGACGTGTCCGCCATTGATCTGATGCGGATACAATAATGCGGGGGGCGTAGTTCAGTTTGGTTAGAACGTCCCGCGTGCCCTGCGGGAAGGTCGCGATTCAGGAGATAGACGTGTCCGCCATTGATCTGATGCGGATACAATAATGCGGGGGGCGTAGTTCAGTTTGGTTAGAACGCCGGCCTGTCACGCCGGAGGTCGCGAGTTCGAGTCTCGTCGCTCCCGCCAGTAAATTCAAGGGGTTAGCCAGTTAGGCTCAACTCCTTTTTTGTTTTTTTGAGTGAAAAACTGAGTGAATTTCAGGATATTTTTTCGAGGTTGGACTGTTCAAGCAAACGAATGACGTCTTTAGTGTCGGTATAATTCCCGTCCACATAAATCTCTGTGGTTGTCTGGCGGCGGTGCCTTAGTACCTGCTGGACCTTTTTCAGGTTGACCTTTTGAATGTCATTTAGATATTTCGCGACAGTGTGCCTGATGTCGTGATATCCGAAACGATCGACTTTCGCATCATCACATAGACTATTAATCGTTTTGCGTCTTTCTCCATATGGCCTCCCATAGAACTTGCTCTTCGGATTCATGTGGCAAAATACAAACGGGCTGGCCGGGTGGCGATGATCCCATTGCCACTTTAGAAGCTTATACAAGTCGTCGTTCATCCACAATTTTTCATACGTCATCTCGCCGGTTTTACTTTTTCTCGTCCCGAGTCGCACCCAACGCTCTTCAAAATTGATGTCGTCCGCCCAAGTCCAGCGAAGCACCTCGCTTTTCCGTGCCCCCGTGTGCCAGTATGACCCGATCAACACACGGTCGTGACCCTTGGC
>Ga0316190_10002436_pt1 | contig 13493 bp, 7 predicted proteins | sample Eddworburrow2_MG_FD_204929 | JGI IMG/M metagenome (GOLD analysis project Ga0316190, IMG submission 204929) | Coastal sediment microbial communities from Maine, United States - Eddy worm burrow 2 | ecosystem: Environmental > Aquatic > Marine > Coastal > Sediment | place: USA: Maine | collected... | reverse complement strand
CCGGTCTAATACGCCCTTCATTTCGGCCAGGTAGCTCAGTCGGTAGAGCAGGGGACTGAAAATCCCCGTGTCGGCAGTTCGATTCTGTCCCTGGCCACCATATAAATCAACAAGTTACGCAATATGACTTCTTGATCCCTGTGTCACACGGTACAATTTCGGAACACTAGTGTTACGGAGACCGCTGTGGCAACCATTACAAAGACCCCATCATCCACCTGGAAAGCTGTCATTCGCAAACGCGGCTGGCCTACCTCCATCAAAACATTTCGTACTAAACGTGATGCTCAGGACTGGGCACGGCGCACCGAGGATGAAATGGTGCGCGGGGTATATATCGACCGTGCAGATTCAGATCGCCTGCTACTAAATAAGGCACTGGATCGTTACCTGCGGGAAGTTTCCTCTACTAAGAAACCAAGTACCCACAGTGCTGAGCAACACAAAGCTAAGGCGCTGAAGGCTAATTTAGGTGCCTACAGTTTGGCAGCTATTACACCAGACCGGGTAGCTGAATACCGCGATGAACGACTAGAGGCTGGAAAGTCGGCCAGCACCGTGCGGCTAGAACTCTCTCTGTTATCACACCTGTTTACTATTGCTATCAAAGAATGGCGTGTTGGTCTGTTCTACAATCCAGTGGCTAATATACGCAAGCCAGCGCCAGCGAAAGGGCGGGACAGGCGGTTAAGTGCTGATGAGGAGCAGGTGCTACTCAAGACCTGCGATAAACACTCTAATCCCATGCTTGGCTGGATCGCACGTATCGCCCTACATACTGGTATGCGTGCTGGTGAGATCAAGTCACTAACACGCCGCCAGGTGAATCTGCAAAAACGCACTGCGCACTTAAGTGATACGAAAAATGGCTCTGCCCGAACTGTACCGCTCACCCGTGAAGCGGTGAATGTCTTTTGCGAGGCTCTGAGCAACCCAGTGCGTCCCTTTGATACTGACTTAATCTTTTGGGGGGAGCCAGGTCGTGATGGTAATCGGCGACCCTATGAATTTCGCCCAGCTTGGCATCGTGCACTGAAGAAAGCTGGTATTATGGGTTTTCGCTTCCATGATTTACGCCATGAAGCCGTTTCACGCCTGGTAGAAGCTGGACTTGGTGACCAGGAAGTTGCTGCAATCTCCGGCCATAAATCCATGCAAATGCTACGTCGATATACCCACCTGCGGGCAGAAGACCTTGTCGAGCGTTTGGATCAAGTGCTTGGCTGATGACAAATAAAACTGTTCGGCTTTTCTCTTCTCTATGTCAACCATGCCCAAATAAATAGGTTCGAAAGCGCACCCCTAGGGGTGCGCTCCAGAGTCTATTAATTTAGTCTATTTATGGCAATCTAGTGTCTCCCTAGCATGACAAAGGAGAACGCAGATTATGCAAGACAAAGAGAGTTTTAGTGCGGTTGCCCTGGAAGGACAAATTACTGGACGCTACGGTCTACTGCTATCGCAAACCCAATTGGCTGAACTGCTTGGCCGTACTCCAGGTGGACTGCGTTACAGTCTGAGTTACCCAAGTGATCACCATACCCGCGCGCTCAAATCCTGTGGACGTAAGATTGGTCGCCGTGTCTACTACCCTGCCACTGAAATTGCACAGATTATCATTGGTATCGACAAGGAATGAGTCGTACCAATACTAACTTACACCTGCGGTGAGCATTGCTGCCATGAACTGGGCCTGGAGTCAGAATCTTGCACCGACACCAAAACTGATTTTGATGGCCTTGGCTGATGCCGCTGACGACCATGGTACTTGCTGGCCCAGCGTACCAACGGTAGCGGCAAAATGCTCTGTCTCTGATCGTACTGTACAACGAGGCATGCAAACGTTAATTGCCGGTGGGTTAATGATTGCAGATCAACGTTATCGTAAGGATGGTTCCTGCTCTTCGAATAGGTACCGATTGCTGTTGGAAGGGGGTGACAAATTGTCACTACCCCCCGACACGGATGACACCACCCCCTGTCGTGGGTGTCAGGGTCCCCCTGACACAGGTGTCACCCCAAGAACCACCATTAGAACCCAAAAAGAAACACCACAACCACCTGAGGCGGAAACCACGACTGCTGCTTCTGCATCAGTGGAGAGTGGTGGTGGAGATTTTATTAACCTGGAATACCCCAAAGAGCTACTGCCAGCAGAAAGGCATGAGGCAGAAAAATTGATTACTGCACTAAAGGCATCACTCAATCAGCAAGTGCTGGATGAATGGGCAGGAATCATATCAGCTGGTGCTATACGATCCTCACCATTGGGTTGTCTGAGGGCGCTGATTAAAAGAGCGCAGGAAGACAGTTTTACACCAGAGCGTGCCTTGCGTGTAGCACAGTCACGCAAGAGCCAGAAACGGGTGGCTAAAATGCAGGCACAAGCTAAATCAGAAATGCCAAAATTTACCCCTGCTAATAGTGACAATCCACTCGCGCACCGTATTGCTAAAATAGCCAAAGCACTGGGCAGAAAAAATGACCAACAACAGGATTGAATGCGCTCAGAATGGCAGCAATTTATACTGGCAAACCAACCATAATGCTCAAAATGTCCGTGTCACTACAAAGCAAAGCGGTGTAGTGACACGGACAGAATCAAGCACCAAGCCACCAGTGTGTAGGCATTCTTCCCAGAGCTCTCTGAATGCCGCGTGGATGACGGGGTCAGTTGACCGTAAAATTTTGCACTTTGGTGAATGACAGACAGCGGCCAGTTGCCTATACTGGCTGAGCAGAAACAAATTCATCCGTGGCCACTGCGTGTACAGTGGCACCCAGGCACCTCCAGGATCGTGAAACAGGTGCACAACGGCTATCTCGAAATCTATTTTAATTCGGGGTGCTGTCGATCCATCTTCCACATCAGAACAGACCTCAAGGTCTGATCATCCCAGCAGGCATTAGCCTGTTATTCATCTTACGAGCTATGTGCCCGGTGATTGCTTTTAGCAATGGCCTTGCTGTGCTCATATTCCACATCTGCGGAATTTTTCCCGCTCACTTGAAAGAGAGGTGTAACCACACTTAATGATTGCCCAATGTCGGGCATGTTGGTTTGCGTGGATCCATTCTCCACCGGAGAAGAAACCATGTTGCCTTTGATCAGGCACATTCAGGTTGCATGGGCGTTGTGTCCCATGACCGTTCCGCGTAAGCGGGCCTTAACAGCTACGGCTGCCAGGTAGGTCAGAAACACTAACCTAAAAGCGAGTACACATATGAGAGACCTGAACTACCAACTCAAGAAACTCTGCCGTCAGGGCAGGGAGGGCAGCTATGCCACCCAGGTGCGCAGGGAACGGGATTTGACTCTGATCGCCAACCAGCTCTATGAGCTGGGGTACCGGGGTATGCGAGCGGTGTCACTGAAGCCAAAGCATGTTGAGGCACTGACTAAACATTGGTTAAACCAGGAGATGGCTGTAGGAACAATCAAAAATCGCATGGCATCGATTCGCTGGTGGGCTCACAAGGTTAACCGACAGAATGTGGTGGCCCGTTCCAATGAGCACTACGGTATTCCAGATCGGCGGTTCGTGACTAATGAATCCAAGGCTAAGACAATTACCGGCGTGGATCTGGAAAAAGTCCGTGATCAACATGTCCGCATGAGTCTGGAACTGCAACAGGCCTTTGGCCTGCGCCGTGAGGAGGCAATGAAGTTCCAGCCGAGCTTTGCAGACCAAGGTGACCATCTGGTACTCAAGGCAAGCTGGACCAAAGGTGGAAAGGAAAGAGTGATTCCAATTAGAACAGAAGAGCAGCGGGCAGTCCTGGATCAAGCCCGGAGCTTGGCCGGTCTTGGCTCTTTGATTCCCAGTACACGCAACTACCGGCAGCAGCTTCGGATCTATGAGGGACATACTATCCGCGCTGGCCTCTCTAACATGCACGGGCTGCGCCATGCCTATGCCCAGAACCGTTATGAAGAGCTGACTGGCTGGAAATGTCCGGTTGCCGGTGGGCCAAATAGCAAGTCCCTGACCCCGGAACAATGTGAGATTGATCATCAAACCCGGCTAACCATTAGCAGAGAACTCGGTCATGAACGTGAGGCTGTCACTGCAGCCTACTTAGGTCGGTGATTGAGCATTATTGGTCTGTGGTTTTCTGTTTAATAAAGTTGGTTTGGTAGGGCAAAGCTAGAGGGTAAATATTACTACCGGAACACACGTAAATGGTTCTTAAACACAAAACTGCTATTTAATTAGGCATAGGCAGTTAATTAAACAGAGTACAAAATTGTTTATCTTGGATAATTTCTCTGGAGAAAAGAATCAGCAAAATGAAATAAATTAACCTGAGGCAGGTTACCGATCGTGAAATGAAAAAACAATAATGTCAGTGGTTTTCCTCTTTGTAGGAATTTTCTGAAATAATGCTCCTGTAGCAAATTATTACTGCGAAGTAATAACTTAAACGCCACTATTAATAACGCCTATCTAACCATGTCGCATTAATCTGTTTTTAAAGAAAATAATGCAAAAGCTGCCACTATCTTAATTAGAATAAATTGCTACAAAAAATGACATTTGTGGTTGCAAAATGCACTTGGCCGCTGGTTGACAACTAAGTTAACCAGCATGTATAAAACCCTGCCATAACTGGGGTGAAGGATTCAACAGGATCGACCCTATAAAAAACACTCATTGGGGAGTTCCAGGGTCATGGTTAAGTGCATAATTTCTTTGTTCGTGTGTCAGTCTATTTCAACTCAATCTGCACCGACTCGTTCCATTCATCAGCATAAAAGCTCACTCTGTTTATCAGTTCTCTTCCTAGTTTTATACACGCTAGCTAATCCTATACAGGCTGCAACAGTACCCGGCTATACGCCAGGAGAATTGTCTATATCGCCAGGTGGTGCTGCGAACTACTCCATTCCCATAGCCGTTCCACCCGGTGTGGCGGGCATGCAACCAAGCCTATCGCTTAACTACAACAGCCAAGGGGGTAATGGATTGCTGGGTGTGGGTTGGTCGCTGGGTGGCCTATCCGCTATTTCGCGTTGTCCGGCAACTATTGTTCAAGATGGTTTTAAAGGTGGTATCAAATTTGATGCTAATGATCGCTTCTGCATGGATGGACAACGATTAATTGCCATTAGTGGAACAGTCGGTGCAGATGGCGCCGAGTACCGTACAGAGATTGATGGCTTCTCAAAAATCATCTCTTATGGGCAAGCAGGCAGCGGCCCGGCTTACTGGAAGGTATGGACTAAGTCAGGGCAGGTGCTTGAGTATGGTGTCACAGAAAATTCACGCATTGAAGCACAGGGTAAAAGTGATATAACTATTTGGGCGGTAAATAAAATATTAGATGCAGTGGGCAACTCACTGTCAGTTTCATATAGCGAAAATAACAGTGCCAGTGGTGAGTTTTATCCACAGCAAATTGATTATGCAGGAAACTATATCCAATTCAATTATGAACTGCGCCCAGACACCACATCAAGATACAGTGGGGGTTCTCGAATTCAATCAACTCAGCGACTCACAAATATAAAAAACTACGCGAATGGAAATGTAGTACGAGATTATCAAATTGCATATGAAGATAGCCCATCAATATCACGCTTGAAAGATGTTACAGAGTGCAATGGTAATAGTCCTCAAGACTGCCTGCCCGCAACAAATATTAATTGGCAGGAAATCAATGAAGCTTTTAGCATGCTGAGTGTTGATACCAAATATGGAATGCAGACTGATTGGTGGTATGACTCAAATAGAAAGCTTCGTGTATTTGACTACAATGGTGACGGAAAGAATGACTTTATTTTACAGGGGGTGAGCGCAGGGAAAGGCACTTTTTTGATGACAGCTACAAGCAATGGCTTTAGCGTACAGGGAATCTCTAATTCATATGGACTGAGTGAGAATGACTGGGTAGCTAGCAACAGGGTTTTGCACATATTAGATTACAATGGTGATGGAAGGAGTGATTTGCTTTTACAAGGCTCAAATTCAGGGAAGGGCACTTACTTACTAACTGCAACGGATAGTGGTTTTAATGTGCAAGGAGTTTCTACATCATATGGAATGAGTGAAAATGATTGGGTAGCTAGTAATAGAGTTCTGCATATATTTGATTACAATGGTGATGGTTTAAGCGACATACTCCTGCAAGGTACTGACATCAGCAAAGGTACCTTTCTTTTAACCTCTACAGGCGCTGGTTTTTCACTGGATGGCGTAACAAGCTCCTATAACATGGATGCAAATAATTGGGCAGCAGATCGCCGAAAATTACATATTGTGGATCATAATGGTGATGGCTTAAGCGACATACTCCTGCAAGGTGCTGACATCAATAAAGGCACCTTTCTTTTAACTTCTACAGGTACTAGTTTTTCACTGGATGGCATAACAAACTCCTATAACATGGATGCAAATAATTGGGCGGCAGATCGCCGAGTATTACATGTATTGGATCATAACGGCGATGGTTTAACTGATATATTGTTGCAAGGTGTAGACATCAATAAAGGCACATTTCTGCTAACTTCTACAGGTGCTGGTTTTTCACTGGATGGTATAACAAATTCCTATAACATGGATGCAAATAATTGGGCAGCAGACCGTCGGGTATTAAGAACACTGGATTATAATGGAGATGGCTTAAGTGACATCATTTTACAAGGAGCAAATACAGGAAAAGGCACATTTCTGCTGACATCAACAGGAACAGGTTTTAACCTTGATGGTGTCTCCAATATTAATGGTTTGCATGAAGATGACTGGATTGCTGATCGACGCGTTTTGCATGTGATGGATTATGATGGAGATGGCTATGTTGAGCTTTTGCTCCAAGCTAAAACAACCGGTAGATCAAGCTATCTATTAACATTTGGAAAAACTGTCAAGCCACGTGTAGATGCCATTACTGATGGTCTCGGTAACCAAACCCAACTCACCTTTAAGCCCCTAACAGATGCCACCATCTATACCAAAGGCACCACCGCCAATAATCCTGAAGAACTCGATCTTCAAGCCCCCATGTACGTCGTCTCCCAAGTCGACACCGACAACGGCCAGGGCGGCACCAACAGCACCACCTACAAATACGGTGGTTTAAAAGCCCACGTAAAAGGCCGCGGCCTGCTCGGCTTCGCCTGGATGGAATCCACCAACCTACACACCAAGATCATCACCCACACAGACTATATTCAGGACTTCCCCTTTATCGGGCAGGTTGCATCCACAGAGCAGCACTATATTGAGATTGATGAAACAACTAACACTATTATCACTGATATATTGCTTGGTAGAACTGAAATGAACACTGTAGGTGTATATAAATGCCTGGTAGATGATTGCCTACCAGGCGGTACATATACTAATCTGTCTGAATTAACGCTAGCGGATTTAAAAACGCTCAATAAACAACCGGGTGAGGTATATTTTTCCTATGTAAGCAAAAGCGTAGATGAAAAATATGACTTCGATAGTGAGGCACTGGTTACTACCTCTATCACTGAAAATAGTTACGATGCCTATGGTAACCCCACAGAGATAACAGTCAGTACACTAGGCGCACCCTGGAATGAAACAAAAACAACGGTTAATGAGTACGATAACAATGTAGACAACAATACCTGGCACCTAGGGCGGCTTAAGTGTGCCGTGGTAAAGCATTCTAATAACAATCTTGATGCACCTGATATAACTCGTGCCTCATCCTTTACCTATAACACAGATGGCCTGTTGGAATCAGAAACTATAGCCCCTAATACAGCAGCTCTGTCCGGCCAGTGCATTACAGCATTGGGGGGTAATTACATTCCAGAGCCTGACCTCACACTGACAACCACATATGGCTATGATGATTTTGGTCGTAAGAATTTGGTCACTGTGTCGGGCTACAATGGTGAAGAACAGGAATCACGCATAACCAAAATAAACTACGATGTTGTCAATGATTTAGACCGTGTGGTGACTGAAGTATTTGCTGGGTTAGTAGAAGGGGTTGAAAAGTGGCATAAAGAAGAGCGCTACTACGATAAAGGCTTTGGTGTTTTAACCAAACTTATAGGTCCAAATGGATTAGAAACTAAATGGGAGTACGATGCTTTTGGCCGAAAGGAAAAGGAATTACGTGCTGATGACACCGAAACAACTATAACCCGTCATATGTGTAACCCCAGCTGCCCAGCAGATGCGCCAGACAACACTAAGCTTTATACCATCACTCAAAGTAAAACCGCATCAGGTGTCACAGTATCGCCAGCTGTCACAGTATACAGCGACAAATTAGGGCGCAAGTTACGCACCCATACTATTGGTTTCAATGGTAATGCAGCCTACCAGGATACTGAATACAACGACCTTAGCCAGGTCAAACGGACTTCGCATAAATACTTTGCTAATGACCCCATCTATTGGACGCGTTATGTCTATGACGATATTGGTCGCGTCATTGAAGAGTACAAACCTCTGGATCTTGATGGTACTCCAGGGCCTGACACTGAAACAGCAGTGACTCTCCGTGAATACAAGTACTTCCCGGGTGATGGATCAGGTGTGGTAGAAACAAACAGTGAGGGTCAGAAAACCACCCGCATTACCGACCAGCAGGGTAAACTCTATAAAGTTAAAGATAATGCGGGTAAAACCACTACCTACCTGCATACACCAACAGGCAATCTCGTTAAGACCACAGATCCACTAGATAATGAGGTTGTAATGGAATACAACATCCGTGGTTGGAAGAAAAACATGAATGACCCCGATATGGGGCTTTGGGAATATAAATATAATGCCTTTGGTGAGCTGGTTGGACAAACCGATGCCAAGCATGAGGGCCAGACAGAACCCCCCATCAGCATGAAGTACGACCTGCTTGGACGCATGTATGAAAGAACAGAACCTGAAGCGGTAACAACCTGGGTCTATGATGAAGCTGATGCCAATAATAAAGGTGTTGGCAAGTTATCAAGAGTTGAAATCGCACCCATAGATCAAATACCTGGAAATGGTGTTATTGATGGGCCCTATGGCAGTGGCTATACCCGCAAGCACTATTATGATGACAAGGGTCGCCCAAAGAAGGTTGAAAGTACCATTGTGGGTCAGACCTTTACCCAGGAAACCGGCTATGAGGCTGGTACCAGCCGTGTTGAATATACTCGCACCATTCCAGCAGACAGTAATGCCCAGACAGTCACGGTTACTAATACCTATAATAGTCACGGCTACTTGTGGAAGAAACACTCCGCTGAAATTTTGGCAACCAGGCCAATCTGGGAGGTTACAGGTGTAGATGCAAATGGTAATGCGGTAGTAAGTACCATGAGCACAACGGCTACTGAAGACTCTGTGCTGACAACTACTCGCGCATTCAATGCTGCCAGTGGCTACCTTGAAATAATACAAACAGGTATTGATAACGAGGTACAGTTCCTCGACTACACCTATGACACCATTGGCAATCTGACGCAACGGCAGGATCTAAGAGCAGGCGTAACTGAAGATTTTTCCTATGCAGAGGGAGGCAGCACTAACCCGCTAAACCGCCTAACCGGTGTCACCGTTACCAATGATAATCAGAATGCTTACAACACCGGCAGCAGAACCTACGCTTATAATGAGATTGGTAACATCATCAATAAATCTGATTTCGGTGAAGCTGATTATGGTTACAGTGGGATAAATGCAGGGCCACATGCTGTTACATCAGCAAATGGATCGACCTACCTATACGACGCTAACGGAAACATGACAGATGGCGGCGGCCGCCATATTGATTGGACCAGCTTTAATAAGCCTTTAGAGATCCAGCTTAATAGCAGCAGCGTTCAGTCTGTCTTTTTCTATGATGCAGACCATAACCGGGTACAACAGGTCAGCGTTAACAGCAGTGGTGAAGAGACAACAACCACATATCTGGGTAAAAGTTACGAGCGGGTTGAAAAGCCGACATATACCGAACACAAACACCACATCAATGTGCCGGGTGCCACCATCCTTTATACGGATCGCCCAACAGGTACAAGTGATACCCGCTATCTGCATAAAGATCACCTGGGTTCTATCACTGCCATTACGAGAGAGGATGGCAGTATTGAAGAGCAGATGAGCTTTGATGCCTGGGGTGCCCGCCGCAACGTTGATACAAATAATGCTTTGAATAAGCTGATTTCCAGCGTCACCACCCGCGGCTTCACCGGCCATGAACAGCTGGATGGGGTTGGGTTGGTGCATATGAATGGGCGGGTTTATGACCCGATGTTGGGGAGGTTTTTGTCGGCTGATCTGCAGATTCAGTTTCCAGCTAATTTACAGAGTTTTAATCGGTATAGTTATGTGCATAACAATCCGCTAAGTTTTACAGACCCTAGTGGGTATGGGTTATGGAAGAAGATTAAGCGAGGGGCTAAGAAGTTATACAAGTCTGCAAAGAAGCTGTTGAAAAGTGCTGTAAAAATGGCGATTGTGCCATCTTTTAAAAATATCAATTCATTTATGAAGTACAGCGGTGATCCTGGTTATCACATTATGTACTCTAAACCTGTTAAGAATTTATTCTTAAAAAATGAATGGGCGAGAGTTACAGGGCAAATGGCGGCATCATATTTCGGTGGTGCATGGGGATCGGCAGCATTTTCTGCTTATATGACTGATATAAGTGGGGGTTCGATGATGGATGTGTATCGTTCAGCTGCAATGTCATATGTTACTGCTGCTGCATCTAGCAATGTTGGTGCTTATGATGTAACTGCGTCGTTAGCTGGTCGTGTAGTGGCACATGGTGTTGTTGGGGGGGCATTGAGTCAAGCGAATGGTGGTAAATTTGCTGATGGGTTTAAGATGGCGTTTATTACTGCTAGTGCCAAGTATCTTTATAGTGATATCAGTAGCCGCATATATAACAAAACGGGTGAACCACATTTGTGGCTAAAAGGGAAAGCTGACGTTGGGATTCAGTTAGAATCTATGGGGTTAACATCTGAGGAATTTGCTAAAATTGTAAATGGAACCATGAAGGCTCCTTTCTCCTCAGACCAATCAGACTTTATGCAAACAGTTGCGAAAGGGCCGTTTATGGATGCTTTTGCAGAGTTTCATGATGGGCTGCATGATCTTAATTATATACCAAATGATCAAATTTCATTAATTGTGACTATGCCGCCTTCTTATGCCATTACGGTGGCAGCTGCGGCGCAGCCCTATACACATCTGTATTTGATGGAAAGAAATAAACAAAGAAAATAGTAAAACGAATAACCACGACCGTACGGCGTAATAAATGGTAACACCGTAAGGCGTCAATAAGCGGGAGCGCATTGCGCCATGATTATACCGAAGAAACATCATGGCGCTCTATACTAAAAAATAGGCGGGGGTTGGTTCGGGTAAGTTGTACCCAAGGAATAATCTTCATGCCGGCAAATATACATTTGTGGCGACCCATTTGGCGCAATGCGCTACGCTTATTGACGCCCTACGATGCTTAATTAAATTGTGGCGCGGCGTAATAAATGTAGGGTGATAAACGCATGTGCATTACACCGGAAAAAGGCACGAACCGGTAAATTACCCTGTTGTTTGTTTGTGATGGGTTGAGCGTATTTTTATGGCATTTGATATATCTGGCGTAATGCCCGCTGGTTATTACGCCCTACGCGTTACATGAAAATATACATTTGTGGTGAGTCATTTGGCGCAATGCGCTACGCTTATTGACGCCCTACGTGTTTGTTGATGACTGTTTTGGTTTTGGGTTATATGCGGGTGGTTGGGTTTTGTTAGGTGGGGTGTATTATATAAACACTTTTCATATTTTATTTTATGCCTAACTATCGACGGCTCTGGCACCCTGGCGGCACTTACTTTTTTACCGTTAATCTCCTTGAAAGAGGAGGGAATGATCTACTCGTTCGGCATATTGAATTGCTTCGGGAATCTGTTCGCTCCGTCAAACAACGGCATCCATTTAAAATTCATGCCTGGGTGGTTTTACCCGATCACCTGCATTGTGTGATGGGGCTTCCAAAAGGTGATGTGGATTTCCCTGTACGTTGGCGTTTGATCAAAATAGGGTTTTCAAAATCACTTCCCCGAGATGAACGCCTGTCGGAGGTTAGACGCCGGCGTGGCGAGAGAGGGATATGGCAACGGCGTTATTGGGAACATCAATATCGATCGAGTCTGATGAGATGGACACGCTCCTTAAGCACGGCTCATTATAGCCAGAATAAGAAGTGTTAACTCAAATCTATTAAGGAGCATGTCCATGAACAAGACTAATATGATTGGCGTTGATTTGGCAAAGAATGTTTTTCATCTGCACATTCAAGATTCAAAAGGCCATGTCCTTCAGAAACTCAAGCTTGGTCGTAGCCAGTTTCAACATTTCCTCGCGACTACTCCTATCAGTCAGATTGTCTTTGAATCTTGCTCAACATCCCACTATTGGCATCGTAGATCCACTTATCACGGACATCAAGCCAGACTGATTCATCCTGCTTATGTAAAACCCTATGTTAAAACCAACAAGAATGACTTCAATGATGCTGAAGCAATCTGTGAAGCCGATAGCCGTCCCACAATGCGCTATGTCACTGTCAAAACAGTTGAGCAACAGGATATTCAGTTGCTGCACCGCATTCGACAAAGAGTTGTTCAGCAGCGTACCGCGCTGGTCAATCAAATTCGTGGGCAGCTACTCGAATATGGCATTGCTCTTCCCAAGGGTATTAGCCAAGTTCGTTCTCGATTGGCTGGCATACTTGAGGATGCTGAGAATGAATTGACGCCCTTTGCCAGAACGCTTTTTAGTTCATTATGCCAAGAATTGTATGGCGTGGATGAGCGTGTCAAAACATTGGATAAAAAGGTAAAACAGTTAGCCAATGAACATCCCATCTGCCAGCGACTCATGGCCATTCCGGGTATAGGCCCAATGGTTGCTACTGCTGTGCTCTCGGCTATTGGCAATGCCAGCAACTTTAAAAATGGACGTGAACTTTCAGCTTGGCTTGGGCTGGTGCCCAAGCAATACTCAACAGGTGGCCAACAACGATTACTTGGCATAAGCAAGCGAGGCGATGGTTATGTACGTGCGTTGCTGGTTCAAGGTGCCATTTCTGCAATAACGCGCTGCAAAGGTCGGTGTGATAGGCAGTTAGTGTGGGCAAGGCAATTACATGTAACAAAAGGCTTGCAGAAAGCCGCAATTGCCTTAGCCAATAAGATGGCGCGAATCATTTGGTCAATCATGGCAAGGGATCGTGATTATGTGATGGTCATGTAATATTTTCAGCAGAATATGTAAGTGTCCATTATTCTGCTGAAGGTAATCAACTCTGATATGGCAAATGATTGATGGCAATACAGGTTAGACCGACACCTGCAAAACCTGTGATGGGGTTAGGTGGCAAGCACCGTGAGTCTGATAAGGTGCAGGTGTGCGGTTTTCATCATGGCCGGAGATCCATACCCTGATCTCCACAAGGGCCGAATATATGACTGCTAATCTATCTGTATTTT
>Ga0316190_10002435_pt1 | contig 13494 bp, 8 predicted proteins | sample Eddworburrow2_MG_FD_204929 | JGI IMG/M metagenome (GOLD analysis project Ga0316190, IMG submission 204929) | Coastal sediment microbial communities from Maine, United States - Eddy worm burrow 2 | ecosystem: Environmental > Aquatic > Marine > Coastal > Sediment | place: USA: Maine | collected... | reverse complement strand
CGGTCTGAACAGCAACGGCTATCCCACCCAGCGCATGCCGTTCCCCTACGACGCCATCAACAGCGTTGCGGTCGAGCTGGCGCCCATGAGCGTGATCTACGGCGGGTTTTCGGCCTGCAACATCAATGCGGTGACCAAGTCGGGCGAAAATGAATTTTTTGGGTCCGCGTTCATCGACTACGGCAGCGACAGTCTCAGAGGCGACAAACTGGAAGGCGAAAAAGTCCAGTTGCAGGAATACGACGAGACCCGTTACGGATTTGAATTCGGCGGTCCCATCATCAAGGACAAGCTGTTCTTCTACGCCGCGTATGAACAGTACGACGGCGCCGACCTCAATGATCGAGGCGCCTTGGGCACCGGCGCGGTCAATGAGGTTCTCGTCACCCAAGCCGAGCTCAACGAAATAGCCGAGATTTCACGAAGCGTTTATGGATTCGACCCCGGCAGCAGCGTAGCCCAGCCCTTTAACTTCGACGACGAGAAGTACCTCTTGAAGCTGGACTGGTACATTTCCAGCAACCACCGGCTGTCCGCTACCTATATGTACAACGACTCATTCAACGCGGAGGCCAGTGACGAGGAGCTTGACGAGTTCGAATACTTCCTTCATTTCTACAAGCGCGGCGCAGAGCTCAAGTCCTACAGTGTGAACCTGTTTTCGGACTGGACCGACCGGTTCTCGACGGAAGTCCGTTACTCCTACACCGACGTGGATTTCCTCCAGGAATCCTTCGCCGGCAAGGACTTCGCCGAGATTCGCGTCGAACTGCCCGATGTCGATGTTTATCTCGGTCAGGACGACAGCCGCCAGGCCAACGACCTCGACTGGCAAATGAAGCAACTGGTGCTCCGCGGCAGTTACCTGCTCGGCGACCATGTCATCACCGGCGGTTTCGAGCGTGAGGAGTTGGATGTCTTTAACCTGTTCTACCAGCACGTGGACACCGAAATCCGTTTCGCAGGTATCGACGCCTTCAGGAACGGCCAGGCGTCGCGTGTTTACTACGGCAATGCCCTCACCAACAACGAACTGGACGCGGGCGAGTACTGGGGCTACGCGGTCAACACGGCGTACCTGGAGGATGAGTGGCACATGACGGATGCGTTCAAACTGAACTTCGGTCTGCGCTACGACTATTACGAGTCCGATGACAAGCCGAACCTGAACCCGGACTTTGTCGCCGACTACGGATTCGGTAACGATGCCACCCTCGATGGCAGGGATCTGCTGATGCCCCGCCTCGGCTTTACCTGGGACATTACCGACACCGTGACGCTCCGTGGCGGTGTAGGCCTGTTCTCGGGCGGCAACCCCAACGTCTGGTATTCGAACGTCTACAGCAATACGAACACCACAGCGGTCCAGGTAAGTGACCGGAACGTTGACCTCTTTGCGCAGAACTATGTTCTGTGTGAAGACACAGCTCCGGTTTGCGGTCCGGGTTACGGCGTTCCGGACTACCTGGCCGACCAGGTGGCCGCGGGCGACGGCAGCAACTTCGAAATCGTCTACCTCGACCCGGATTTCGATGTGCCCAGCGAGTGGAAGTACGCTTTTGGCGTGACCTGGGTCGCCCCGGGCGACTGGGTGCTGAGCGCGGACCTGCAGATTACGCGCGGTGAGGACACCGCTATCTACAAGCACGGCGATCTTGAATGGACGGGTGAATTCAACGACTTCGGCAACGGTTACCCGATTTACGACAGCGTTCGCTTGCCCTCTTTCGTCCTGACCAACAGCAAGGTTGGCAACGAATCCGAATCGCTGGCGCTGGGTTTGTTCAAGGACTTCGACAACGGTTTCGACATGTCGCTCGGTTACGCTTACACGGACGCCAAGGACGTCAATCCAATGACGTCCTCGGTGGCGTCCTCCAACTACTGGAACCGCTCATTTTATGATCCGGAAGAAGAAGTCCTGTCCACTTCCAACTACAATATCAAGCACCGTTTCACCGGTGTGTTCAACTACGTTGCATATTGGTTTGGCAATAACGCAACGCGATTCTCGCTGTTCGCGCAGCGCAGTTCCGGCCAGCCTTACAGCCTCGTGCTGGAAGGTTATGAAGGCACTGAATTGGCCTATGGCTTTACGCCTTACCTCGACTACATCGAACACGTGCTGATTGAACCAGGTACGCGCAACAAGCAGGACGGGTCCTGGTTTACCAAGGCTGATCTGCGGATTACGCAGGAGTTTCCGGGTTTCTCCGACGGTCACCGGGGTAGCGCCTTCATCGTGATCGAGAACCTCACGAACCTGATCAACAGCGAATGGGGCGTGATGTACCAGGCGAACTTCCCCTATGGCGTGACTTTGTCTGACCTGGCCAACGGCAACGCCGAAGCGCGAATCGGCGACGCCTCTCTCTGGGAGATCCGTGTAGGTCTCGACTACCGGTTCTGATTCGGGCTTGTGTCATAATTGGCGGGGCGGCATTGCCGCCCCGTTTTTTTGTCCTGTAGGAGCGGCTTCAGCCGCGAATGTCTTCCCGACTGAATTCGGTCCTACCACCAGGAACCCGAGGAGCCCCAACTTGGCCGCTGAACCTGTCACAACCCGCATCTACCCCGCAGGCATGCTCTACACCCTGAGCCGGCATGAAGTCGAGCGCCTGCAGGACGTCAGCCGCGGCGACCTCGCCGAGTTGGTGCGCCGCTGCGCGCTGGCGGTGCTCAACAGCGGCAACGAAAGCGATGATGCCGAGGCGCTGATCGCACAGAACAAGGACTTCTCCATCGAGGTGCAGCAGGTCAACCGCGGGCTGCGGCTGGAGTTGAACAACGCACCCGGCTCGGCCTTCGTCGACGGCCGCATCATTGAGGGTATCCGCGAGCTGTTGTCCGCGGTCATTCGCGACCTGGTCTATTTCGACAGCGAGATCATCGGCCGCCCCTATCTTGACCTGGCCAGCAGTGCCGGCATCACCAACGCCGTGTTCGAGGTTTTGCGCAATGCGGGTGTACTGGTGCCGGAGGTCGAGCCCAACCTGGTGGTCTGCTGGGGCGGGCATTCGATCGGCCGCAGCGAATACGAGTACACCAAGGACTGCGGCTATGAACTGGGCCTGCGCTACCTCAATGTCATCACCGGCTGCGGGCCCGGCGCCATGAAGGGGCCGATGAAGGGCGCAACGATTGCGCACGCCAAGCAGCGGGCGAAGCATGGTCGTTACATCGGCATTTCCGAGCCGGGCATCATCGCCGCCGAGTCGCCCAACCCGATCGTCAAGGAGTTGGTGATCATGCCGGATATCGAGAAGCGCCTCGAAGCCTTCGTGCGCCTCGGTCACGGCATCGTGGTGTTTCCCGGCGGCGCCGGCACGGCCGAGGAAATTCTTTACCTGTTGGGGGTCCTGCTGAACCCGCGCAACGCCGAAATCCCGTTTCCACTGGTGTTTACCGGGCCACCCGGGGCTGCGACCTATTTCGAGCAGATCGACAACTTCATTCGCCTGACCCTGGGCGAAAAGGCCTGTGCCCGCTACCAGGTCGTCGTGGACGACCCTGAGGAGGTGGCGCACATCATGTACCAGGGCATGGAGGAGGTGCGCAAGTGCCGGATTCGCACCAACGACGCGTTCTATTTCAACTGGCTTCTGAACATTGAAGAGTCCTTCCAGATCCCGTTCCAGCCGACCCACGCGAACATGCGCGCCCTCGAGTTGCGCCGCGACCTGCCGCTGCACGAGCTGGCGGCCAATCTGCGCCGCATGTTCTCAGGGATCGTGGCCGGCAACGTGAAACCCGAAGGGCTGCAGGCGATCCGCGAGCACGGCCCCTTCGAAATCCGCTGCGAGCCGGAAATAGCCGACTCGCTGGATGCATTGCTGACCGGTTTCGTCAGCGGCAACCGGATGAAATTGCCCGGCGGCAGTGCCTACGAACCGTGCTACCGTCTGGTTAGCTGAGCCCGCCCGGTCTCGCGCTCAGCGCGTCTGCCGGTCAGCCGGCTCCAGCCGCATCAGTTCCCTGAATTCGCCGAGACTCACGCCCCGTGTGTAACGCCACAGGCGGGACGCTGCGGCATCCGGTCGGGGTAGTCCGGCTGGGCCGGGGCTGGAGCTTGCCGCTTCGCTTTCATGGGCAACGATCTGCCCGGCGGCGAGCATGGCGTCGCGCAGTGCCGGGGGCAGTGAGGCATCATCCACCACTGCATAGGGGTCGCTGAACTGCATGGTGCGTGCGAGCTGCTCGAGCGGGTCGGACAGCGTAAGACCCGTGACCGGCAGGCGGATTGCGTAGCGGTTGTCGCGGTCGACCAGGACATCCACGGCGCAGCCCTCGGCCAGTCCCCGGTAGCGTTCCGGGTGGTCCGCATCGTGCTGCAGGAACAGCAGATAACGCCGCCCTTCTTCGAAAACATCCCGGTCGGGGAAATAACATTCCCGTTCGTGGAGGCCTTTTTCGTAAACTTCGACCAGCTCAATGCCCGCGTCACCCTTGTAGGGAACCAGGACACGCAGGTATGCGCTGCCGGAGACCGGGATGTCCCGGCTCCGCAGGTAGTCGGTGTCCCTGACCTGTGCCAGCGCTACGAAGTCGGCTTTGCGCGCCAGTTCGGCCAGGCTAAGGGGCCCGGAGCCTGGCGCAAGCGGCTCGTCGGAGCCCGCCGCAGCCGGCCCGGCGAAGAGCAGCCACAGAGTCGGCAGGAGGAAGGTTCTCATGATCACCTGCATTATATCGCGCGCCGGGTTTTGGTAGCCTAGCCTGCGTTGAACCAGACGTCATGCAGGAAGAGACCATGAAGAAGATCGCGGGATTGCTGGCATGCTGTCTTTCCGCTGCCTTGCTGGCAGCCTGCAGCCCATCGGCCGATACGCAGGCAACAACCCCGGTGCTTGACCGTGACGCGGTAGCGACACAGCCGCCGACGGCGGCGGAAGCCGTCGCCTTCGTCGCCGCAGCGGAAGAGCGCTTGGCCCGATTGGGGCAACACAACGAACGGCAGGCCTGGGTGCTGCAGAACTTCATCACCCAGGACACGGAACTGCTGGCGGCCAAGGCGGCCGAGCAGTTCACTGCCGCGCAGGTAGAGGTCGCCAGCGAGGCGGCACGCTTCAACGGCCTGATGGACCTGGACTACGGTACCCGGCGCAAGCTGAACATGTTGCGCAGCGGCATCATCGTGCCGGCGCCAATGGACCCGGCCAGGACGGCCGAGCAGGCGGAGATTGGCGCGAAGCTCAGCGGCATGTACGGAAAAGGCAGCTATTGCCGTGAAGACGGCACCTGCCTGGCCCTGGGCGAACTCGAGGACATCATGGCGCGCTCGCGCGACGCCGCCGAGTTGCTGGAGGCCTGGGAGGGCTGGCGTGTCATCGCGCAGCCGATGAGGCCGCTGTTCGCGCGCCAGGTGGAGCTGGCCAACGAGGGGGCGGCGGAACTCGGCTTCGACGATCTGGGCATGATGTGGCGCTCCGGATACGACATGGACCCGGCCGCCTTCCCGGGCGCGCTGGATGGTTTGTGGGGCCAGGTCAGGCCCTTGTACGAGGCGCTGCATTGCCACGTGCGGGCAAAATTGGGCGAAGCTTACGGCACGGACCTGGTTCCGGCGGACGGCCCCATCGCGGCGCACCTGCTCGGTAACATGTGGGCGCAAAACTGGGCCGATATCTACGACCTGGTGGCGCCGCCAGGCACCGCCGCCGGATACGACCTGACGCGTATTCTGAACGAACGCGGCTTCGATGCAATCGGCATGGTGAAGACCGGCGAAGCCTTCTTCAGCTCGCTGGGCTTCGAAAAACTGCCGGAGACGTTCTGGGAGCGCTCACTGTTCACGAAGCCGGCCGACCGTGACGTCGTGTGCCACGCTTCGGCCTGGACGATCGATGAAAAGGACGACCTGCGCATGAAGATGTGCATCGACGTCAACGCAGAGGACTTCAGCCTGATTCACCATGAGCTCGGTCACAATTTCTACTTCCGGGCGTACAAGGACCAGAGCTACCTGTACCGGTCCGGCGCCAACGACGGCTTCCACGAGGCCGTGGGGGATACGCTGGCGCTGTCGATCACGCCGGAATACCTGGTGCGCACGGGCTTGCTGGACAAGGTTCCCGATGCCTCGGGTGACCTGGGACTGCTGATGCGGCTGGCGTTGGACAGGATTGCCTTCCTGCCGTTCGGTCTACTGGTCGACCAATGGCGCTGGAAAGTGTTTGCGGGCGAGGTGGGGCCCGAAGGCTACAACGACCTGTGGTGGCGGTTGCGCGAACAGTACCAGGGCGTCAGCTCTCCGAGCGAGCGGCCAGCCGATGCCTTCGATCCGGGCGCCAAGTACCACGTGCCGGCCAACATGCCCTATACGCGTTATTTCCTGGCGGGCATCCTGCAGTTTCAGTTCCACCGCGCGCTGTGCGCAGTCGCCGGCAACGAGGGCCCGATCCATCGCTGCACGATTTATGGCAGCCAACAAGCCGGTGAGCGCCTGAACGCAATGCTCGAGATGGGCCGCAGCCGGCCCTGGCCGGAAGCACTCGAAGCCCTGACCGGCTCCCCCGAAATGGACGCCACGGCGATCCTGGACTACTTCGCGCCCCTGCAGGCATGGCTGGACGAGCAAAACGCCGGGCGTCAGTGCGGTTGGTAAGCGGGTAGGCGCATGAGTGGCTGGCGGCAGGTTGTCCTGCTCTCCGGCTCAGCGGCCCCGAGTCACAGCCTCGGGGCTTCCCTCTCGGATAGCCGGCCTTGACGGGGCCGGCCTTACAGGACATCCCTGATCCTGGGCGGCCTCGATCGGGCATCCCGCCCGATCGCCCCTAAGGCCACCTGTCCGCTCGGCGCTTCGAAGTTCGCCGAACAACCTGCCGCCAACCGCGCATGCGTGAAACGGTTGTGCGAGCCAAGGGCCTTGCAAAAGGGTGTGGGCCGCGAGGTGCTTTGGCAGCCCTTTATCCGCCGAGTGAATGAGTCGGTCCGGGGCGATTTTCAGGGAGAAAATCGAGGGCTGAATGGACAGGATGTCCATCCAGCCCGGTCCCGATCAGGCCGCCTCATTCACAAGGGAAGCCCGCAGGGCCGGATTGGCAGGGCTGCCAAAGCACCTCGCGGTTCGCGCCCGCGCCTGGCAATGGACTAGCGCAGGCGGCCGAGTTTCTGGCCCATCAGCACGACGTCGTCGGGGCCGAAGTCATCCAGCGAAGAGACGGCCCCCGGGGGCAGCAGCACGATCACCGTCGAGCCCATGTTGAAGCGGCCCATTTCCTGGCCGCGCTGCAGCACGATATCGCGGCGCGACCAGTCGCCATGGGTCACCTTGCGGCCGTAGGGCGGCGTGATGACGCCGGCCCAGACGGTTTCAATGCTGGAAACCAGCATGGCGCCGACCAATACCAGCGCCATCGGGCCGTGCGTCGTTTCGAACACGCTGATCACCCGTTCATTGCGGGCGAAAAGGTTGGGCACGTGGCGTACGGTTGCCGGCGACACACTGAACAGGCGGCCGGGCACGTGGATGGTCCGCAGCAGCTTGCCGCCGACGGGCATGTGCACGCGGTGGTAGTCACGCGGTGACAGGTAGATGGTATGGAAGAAGCCGTTGTTGAACTCCGCGCAGGCCGGATCGTTGGCCAGCAGGGCCCGGATGCCGTAGTGGTGACCCTTGGCCTGGATGATGCGGTCCGTGGTGATGCGACCGCACTGGCTGATGCGGCCGTCGCTGGGGCTGACCAGTGCTTGCGGGTCCGGATCCAGCGGGCGCAGGCCATCCGCCAGTTCGCGGGTGAAAAAGTCGTTGAAGGTCGCGAAGTCGGCAGCGTCCTGCAGCCGGGCTTCGCTCCAGTCCACGCCGGCCAGGCCGCCGACGATGGCGATCTGGAGGTTCTTGACGGGCGCCAGCCGGATGCGCATGAAGGCATGCACCAGCCGGCTCAGCAGGCGGTGGGGCAGCAGGTACTGCAGTCCGGCAAAAAGTTTTTCGATCGGGGCCATCGCGTCAGCCTGTTCAGTTCAAAAGCGCCAGCAGATCATGCACCATCTTGTCGGCGTCGTGCGGCGCGGGGAAGACGCCGTGGAGCCGACCCCGGGGATCGGTCAGCATGATGCTGGCCGAATGGTCGACCGTGTATTCATCGCTGCCCGGTTCGTGTGGCTCGATGCGGTAGGCGACCCCGATCTGCTTGCTGAGCGCCGCGAGCTGTTCCGGGCTGCCGGTAACGGCGAGGAAGTCCGGGTCGAAGTAGTCGGCGTATTCCTTGAGGCGCTGCGGCGAATCCCGCTCGGGATCGACCGATACGAAAATCACCTGGTACGCGGCCTTGTCCCCGCCGGAAGCCGCCACGGCCTGGTTCACCTGGTGCAAATCATACAAGGCGCTGGGGCAAACGTCCGGGCAGTGCGTGAAGCCGAAAAACAACAGCGACCATTTGCCATTCAATCGCTGCAGCGAAAATGGCTCGCCATCCTGGTCGACCAGGCCGAAATCGGCGAGGACGCGTGGTTCGGGCAGGATCCTCAGGGCGGCCGTCATCGTGGCCGGCCCTTCCTGCTTTAACTTCCACAGGCTAAAGCCCGCGGCGGCGCTGATCAGCGCCACCAGCGCTGCCAGCAGGATGAAGCGGAAATCGGTTCGGTTTTTGCTCACGCTGGATCTGCCTGTTGCCGTTGCGGGACGCGCTGGCAGCGGTCCCTTGCAGCCTCGATTATACTGCGCCCTTTGGCATTGGGGGCGTCCGAAGCGAACCTGGCTTATGACAGAGACACAGATGACCGTGGCGGAGTGGATCGATCGGATCAGCGCCCAACTCGATCAGGCTGGGCTGCACTTCGGTCACGGCACCGACAATGCGCGTGACGAGGCGGCGTGGCTGGTGCTGCACACCATCGGGGCTCCGCTGGACGGGCGGTTCACGGATTGGGGCAAACGGGTGAGCGAGACCCAGGCCGCGGACATTCACCGGCTTGCGGAGGAACGCTGCCGAAGCGGCGGTCCACTGGCTTACCTGACCGGCCGGGCGTGGTTCGCCGGCCTGGAGTTCGAAGTAACGCCCGATGTATTGGTGCCGCGCTCGCCGCTGGCCGAACTGATCCTCGATGAATTCCGTCCCTGGGTGGAGCCGGGGCGCTTGCGACGCGTGCTGGACCTGTGCACCGGCAGCGGTTGTATCGCGATCGCCACCGCCGTGCACATGCCACAGGTCCAGGTCGACGCCACCGACATCAGCCCGGCGGCCCTGCGCGTGGCGGCGAATAACGTGGCGCGGCACGGACTGGCGGACCGCGTGCGGTTGCTGCAATCGGACCTGTTCCAATCGATCCCGCCCTGCCGGTATGATCTGATTGTCGCGAATCCGCCTTACGTGGCGTGCGGGACACTTGCAGCGTTGCCGCGGGAGTATCGTTCCGAACCCAGCCTGGGACTCGTATCCGGCGCCGACGGACTGGACGCGGTACTGCAGATACTCGCCCAGGCGCCGCATTACCTGGCGCCAGATGGCATACTGGTCTGCGAAGTGGGGGAGAGTGAATCCCGGCTGGTGTCCGTATTGCCCGAAGCGCCATTTCTGTGGCTCGAATTCGAGCGGGGCGGCTCGGGTGTGTTCGTCCTGACCCGCGCTGAGTTGGACGCGGCACAGCCCGCGGTGACCGCATTGATCAGGGAAAGGGAAGATGTCGCATAACACATTTGGAAAACTGTTCCGGGTCACGACATTTGGCGAAAGCCACGGGCCCGCCATCGGCTGCGTCATCGACGGCTGCCCGCCCGGCCTGGAACTCGAGCCCGATGAAATCAAGGCGGAACTGGAGCGCCGCGCGACCGGCCGCAGCCGGCACACCTCGCAGCGGCGCGAAGCGGACGACGTGCAGATCCTGTCGGGTGTATTCGAAGGGCGCACCACGGGAACGCCGGTCGCCCTGTTGATCGAAAACACCGACGCCCGGTCGCGCGACTACGACGAAATTTCGCGGCAGTTCCGTCCCGGCCACGCCGACTTTACCTACTGGAAGAAGTATGGCTTTCGCGACTACCGCGGCGGCGGCCGTTCCTCGGCCCGCGAGACCACCATGCGGGTCGCCGCCGGCGCCGTGGCCCGCAAGTGGCTGAGCATCGAGCTGGGCATCGAAATACAGGGCTGGCTGGCGCAACTCGGTCCGATACGCACGGACGAGGTCATGGAGTGGGGCACGATCGACGACAACCCGTTTTTCTGCCCGAATCCCGGCAAGGTCCCGGAGCTCGAGGCCTACATGGATGCTTTGCGGAAATCCGGGGATTCCGTCGGGGCGCGGGTGAATGTGATCGCGCGCGGCGTGCCGGCCGGGCTCGGGGCGCCGATTTACGGCAAGCTGGACGCCGACCTGGCCAGCGCGATGATGAGCATCAACGCGGCCAAGGGCGTGGAGATCGGCGCCGGCTTCACCAGCGTGTCGCAGAAGGGCACCGAGCATCGTGACGAAATGACCCGTGAGGGGTTCCTCAGCAACCATGCCGGGGGTATCCTTGGCGGCATCTCCAGTGGCCAGGACGTTTTGGTCAGCACGGCGTTCAAGCCGACCTCCAGTCTCAGGATTCCCTGCCGGGGCCTCGACATCGACGGCAACGAGGTCGAGGTCGTTACCAAGGGTCGGCACGATCCCTGCGTGGGGATTCGCGCGACGCCGATTGTCGAGGCCATGATGTCGTTGGTGCTCGTGGATCATGTTCTTCGGCACCGGGCGCAGAATGGATAAAATATATTTTAAACAGACGGTTATTTTAGTTTTACAATGCAAAATATGATGAGAAATCCGAGAATAGCAGTGGTTGGCGCCAGCGGCGCCGTTGGCGAAGTCATGTTGTCCATCCTGGCCGAGCGCGGTATTCCGGCGCGCCAGGTGACGGCCCTGGCCAGCGAGCGTTCGGCGGGTGAGCTGGTCCTCGACGACTTTGATTTCAGCACTACCGACTATGCGCTCTTCTCGGCGGGTGGCTCGGTCAGCAAGCAGCACGCGCCGCGGGCGGCCGAGGCGGGCGCCATCGTGATCGACAATACCTCCGCATTCCGCTACGACGACGACATCCCGCTGGTGGTGCCCGAGGTGAATGCCCACGCGATGGAGGACATCACCACCGGCGCCATCATCGCCAATCCGAACTGCTCCACGATCCAGATGGTGGTGGCCCTGGCGCCGATCCACCGGGCGGCCGGCATCACGCGGATCAACGTGGCCACCTACCAGTCGGTGTCGGGGGCCGGCCGGCGCGGCCTGCACGAGCTGGCCACGCAAACCGCGGCACGTCTGAACATGCAGGAGGTCGAGGCGAGCAAGTTCGCCCAGCCGATCGCCTTCAACGTGTTGCCGCAGATCGACGAGATGCTGGATAACGGCTACAGCCGCGAAGAAATGAAAATGCATTGGGAAACGCGCAAGATCTTCGGGGATGACGAGATCATGGTGAATGCGACGGCCGTGCGGGTGCCGGTTTTTTATGGACATTCCGAGGCCGTGCATTTCGAAACCCGCGAGGAGATCGGCCTGGACGAAATTCGTCGGCTGCTGCGGGCGTTCCCCGGCGTAGAGATCGTCGAGGATCAGGGCATGATCCATGCGACGGCCGTGACGCATGCGGCGGGTAAGGATCCGGTGTATGTCAGCCGCTTGAGGCGCGACCTGAGCCATCCGCGCGGCATCGATATGTGGGTGGTTGCCGACAATATCCGCAAGGGCGCCGCTCTGAACGCGGTGCAAATCATGGAATGGCTTGAGGAAAAGCAGACAACGGCTGGAAACGCCGGCCAAGCAAACGTAAACTCTGCCTGATATTAACAGGCGTAGACAGGGAGCGGGGCACGCGCTCCATCCTGTTCTTCATAAGGTCAGGGAAAGACGGAGAGACTCATGAAATGCAACAATCGCATCAGCGCATCGGCCATGCTGGTGGCCGCATCTCTGGCATTCAGCCCCGCGGCCTGGTCACTGGGCCTTGGCGAAGCCAAGGTCGAGTCGTATCTGAACCAGCCGCTCAAGGCGCGGATCGATCTGATCAGCCAGGCGTCTGACGACCTGACCTCCGTCACCGCCCGGCTGGCGTCCGCGGACGATTACAAGTTGATTGGCGCGAGCATCGAGGGCATTGCGGTGCCGCTGCGCTTTACGGTGGAGGACATCGAGGGCGACGCCTACATTGCCGCCACCAGCAATCTGCCCATTACCGCCCCGGTGCTGCGGCTGATTGTCGAAGTCAATTGGTCGAGCGGACGCATGTTGCGCGAATACACCCTGTTCCTGGATCCGCCGATGGTGCCCGAAGCAGCACCGGCGCCCCGGATCTCGAAGAGCAAACCGCCGGCCCCGGCTCCGGCCCCGGCCCCGGTGGCGGCACCACCGCAAGCCGCCGCGGAACCGCCAGCCCCGGTCGAGGCTCCTCCAGCCGCGCCGACAGCGGTCGCTCCGGTGGCCGGTTCGGAGTATGGGCCGGTGCGGAGTGGCGAAACCCTGTGGGGCATCGCCCGCGAATGGTCGCGTGGCTCGGGCCTGGGCGTCAACCAGGTGATGATCGCCATCCAGCGGGAGAATCCGGGCGCTTTCCTGAACGACAACATCAACCTGCTCAAGCGCGGCGCCATCCTGCGCATGCCGAACGCCGCGCAAATCGAGCAGATTTCCGCAGCCGCGGCTTACCGCGAGGTCCAGGCGCAGTCGGATGAGTTCACTGGCAGCAGGGCGGCGAGATCCGTCGCCAGTCCGGCCACTCCCTTGTTGTCCAGCGAGAGTGTCGCTTCGGAAGATAGCGAAGCCGAGGCGGCCGCGCCGCAGGAAGAGGGGGCGCCGACCGTGGAGCCCGACGAATCACTGGCCGAAGAAGAGGCGACCAGCGACGCAGAGCCCGCCGACCTGGAGGTGGCCGGGTCAGAAGAGGGCCAGGACCTGCTCGAGCTGATTCCACCGTCAGCGGATAGCGAACTCGACAACGGCTCCGGTTTCGAGGAGTCGGCACAGCCCGCCGAAGACAATGCAGACGCGCAGGCCTTGCGCGAAAACCTGGCGCGGACGGAAGAGGAACTGATCAACCAGCAGCAGCAGAACAGCTACCTGGAGGAGCGCATCCGCGAACTCGAATCTGAGTTGGCGGCTGCCGGCGATGGCCCGGTGGCCGATGCGGATCTGGCCAACATGCAGGACCGCTTGCGCGACGAGCGCCAGGCCGTGGTGAAGCAGGCGGAGCGCAGCGAGCCGTGGTACAGCCGCTTGTCAATCTGGCTGATCGGCTTGCTGGTGCTGGTCGCTGCCGTCGCCGGGTGGTTGCTCAGCCGGCGCGGTCAGGGCGCCGCGGCCGAAGAAGCGGTCGAGGAATCCTTGCGCAGCATCCAGAGTGAGGCGGAAGACGTCCTGCGGGTGCTGGGCGACGACACCCAGGCGGAGGCCGCCGAAGCTGCCGAATCGGAGACCGACAGCGAATCGGAGACCGACAGCGAACCGGAGACCGACAGCGAACCGGAGACCGGTTCGGAGCCCCCCGCACCGAGCCGCAAACGGCCCGCCGGCGATGTTGATGCGGAACTG
>Ga0316190_10002433_pt1 | contig 13497 bp, 7 predicted proteins | sample Eddworburrow2_MG_FD_204929 | JGI IMG/M metagenome (GOLD analysis project Ga0316190, IMG submission 204929) | Coastal sediment microbial communities from Maine, United States - Eddy worm burrow 2 | ecosystem: Environmental > Aquatic > Marine > Coastal > Sediment | place: USA: Maine | collected... | reverse complement strand
AACCTTCTCGGCATCCAACTTGTAGGTGAAGTCAGCAAACTCGTACTGTAGGAAGAGCCTCTTGTTGACCCCACCAGAGAAGATCGCCGACTCGACCATGCCTGTAAAGAAGGGCACCAGGCCGATACCGAGCACGAGAAGCAGCAACCCGAAGGTCTTGACCTTGTGATGCAAAGTCCAACCCAGCAGGGAGACGTACCGATCTTCGAGCCAGGTGACGGATTTGACCGGCTGCGGCTTCTTGCGGCCGAGAAAATGGGCCGACATGAGTGGAATCAGGGTCAACGACGAAAACAGGGAGCAGGCCAAAGCAATGGCAATGGCAATTCCAATCTCTCCCAGCCAAGTGGTGAGTTGCACCTTGGCGCCGACGATCAGGGGCAAGAAGACGATGAGCGTGGTGAGGGTCGAGGCCGAGACAGCGATGGCCACCTGGTCGGCCCCGATCTTGGCCGCCTTCTTGCGGTCCGGTTCGGATCGGTGGATCCGGTCGATGGATTCCAGGACCACGACGGCGTTGTCCACCAGCATACCGACCGCCAACATGAGCCCCATCATCGACAGGACGTTGAGGCTCTTGCCCATGAAGTACATCAGGCCGCAGGCGGCAATGATCGAAAACGGGATGGACATGGAGACGATGAGTGTCGAGTCGAAGCGCCGCAGGAAGAAGTAGAGACTGAACATCGCCAGCAGGGCACCGATGTTCCCAGCTTTCAGGAGACCCTGGAGGCCACCGGAGATCTCCTCTTCCTGGTCCTCGAAGACGAAGAGTGTGACCCCTTGCAGCAACGGATCGTTGTTGATGTCATTCTGGATCACTGCCATCACACTGCGCACGACATCGACCGTGTTGCCGGTGGACTCCTTATAGACCTCCAAGGCCACCGCGAACTGTCGATCGAGATGACGCCCATGCGGATAGGGCGGCTCTTCGTAGCTGATCTCGGCAATGTCGCTGACTCTCAAGCCCTGATCGTTGATGATCAGATTGCTGAGCTCCTCCACCGAGGTGAACTCACCGAGAGCCCTGGCATTGAATCGCAGTCCACCATCCTCGATCTGCCCCAGGACCAGGTTGGACGAAGCGCCTCGCAGTTGGTCGATCAGAGCACCGACATCGACGTTGTGCTCCTTGACTCTGTCGAGGATCAGATCGATGAAGATCTCTCGCGGCTCGACCCCCTCCAGCGTCACCCTGGCCACACCCGGCACCCGCCGAATGCGGTTCAGGATGCGGGCTTCGATGAGCTCGTAGTTCTCTGACAGGTCGACGCCTTGCGCCGAGAGTCGCGCCTGCACAACCGGGATGTCGCTGGTATTGAAGGAGAAGATGACGACGTCGCCGATGTCTTGGGGCAGCTCCGGCTTGATCTGGTCCATCTTCTCGCTGACCTGCATGCGAACGATGTCCAACTCGTTGCCCCAGTCGAATTCCAGGAAGAACTCGGCCTGGTCGGCGCTGGCCGTTCCATTGAGCGTCTTGACTCCCGACAGCGTCGATAGAACTTCCTCGACCGGCTTGACGATCTCCTTCTCGATCTCTTTGGGATTGGAGTTCGGATAGGGAATCTGTACACCGATGAAGGGAACGTCGACCTCGGGAAGATACGCCAGCGGCAAGCGCGCGATGGCGATACCTCCGATCACCAGAACACTGATCAGCAACATCGCTGTGGTAATCGGTCGGTTGACCGCCAGGTGCGAGAACTTCATCAGCTCGTTTCTCCGACAGGCTGCACGACCATGCCGTCAATAGCCTCCGAGTCTGCGGCCAGCTCGACGTCGGCTACCGTGTCGGGCCGACGATCGACCAGGGAGTAGACCACTGGGATGACGACCAGCGTCAGCACCGTGGCTACACTGAGGCCACCAATAACGGTGATGGCCAGGGGAGCTCTCAGCTCGGCCCCTTCGCCAAGCCCCAACGCCATCGGCAGGAGCCCGAGAATGGTCGTCGCCGAGGTCATGAGGATCGGCCTGAGTCGATCGCTGCCCGCAGTGACCAGGGCCTCGGTGCGCCCCATGCCGGACCGACGCCGCTGATTGACGGCATCCACCAGCACGATGGCGTTGTTGACGACGATTCCGGCCAGCATCACCGCCCCGATCATGGCGACGATATTGATCGACCGACCGGTGATCGCCAGGGCACCGATGACCCCGATGGCTCCCAGCGGCAGGGTGAAGATGATGATGAAGGGATGCAGAAACGACTCGAACTGCGAAGCCATCACCAGATAGACCAGGAACACTGCCAGCGCCATGGCCATCATCAGCGAGCGGACGGCCTCGGCCCGTTCTTCCTCCTGTCCGCTCAAGGCTGCGGTGACGCCGACCGGCAAGGGGGTGTCGGCCAGGACTGCGCGGACATCCGCCGCCACAGCCCCCATGTCACGCCCGGCGAGATTCCCCGAGATCACCCCGGTTCGTTTCTGGCCGATGCGTCGAATCTCGCTCGGGCCCTCGACCAGGGTGACCTTGGCCACGGACTTCAGATAGATCGGAACATTGTCTCGCTGAGCGATGATGAAGTTGTTGACGTCACCGACCGAAGCCTGCCCGAGATCCACCGAGCGCACCACGATGTCGATCTCCCGGTCGCCCTCGGTGAAGCGCGTGGCTACGTTACCTTGCACCTTCTTTCGCAGGGTGTCCGCTACATCGCCAAGATTGAGCCCGAGCTGAGAGAGTTGGTTGCGATCGAAGGCGATCTGCAGCTCGGGATTGCCCAACTCCGCCGAGGACTTGACGTCCACCAGACCCGGAATCTGGCCGATGCGCTCCTTGAGCTCGGCGGTGGCGAGGTGCAGCTCGGCCAGATTGTCACTGTAGACCTCCACCTCGATCGGAGTCCGAAAACTGAAGAAGGTCGGCCGCTCGAATTTGAAGCGCGCCAGACCGGAGATCTCGAGCTCATCCCGAAGCTCACTGATGACACTGGATTCCTGCTCCGGCGTCGTGCCATCGGCCATCCGTACCTGGATGCGACCCGCATTCTCACCCTCGGTTCCGGTGTTGGTGAGAGACAGTCCCCTGCCACCCGCCATCGAGGAGTGGGAAGCGACCAGGTCATTGCCATCCAGCACCAACTCCACATCGTTGATGAAGCGATCGGTGATTTCGAGCGGAGTCCCTTCTGGAAGCTCCACCAGAAAGCTGAACTCGCCCTGCGACAGCGTCGGGACGAGATCGAATCCGAGTCGCGGAATCATCCAGATCGAGCCCGCGAAAGCCACCAGCACGATGGCGAGGACAACCAGACGCGTCCGCAGAGCGCCCCGCAAAATATGTGGATAGGCCGCCGCGATCGCGCCCAGAGTCTTGTCGAAGGCCTTCGACAGAGGAAGTGCCAGCAGAGCCAGCCCCTTACCGACCCAACGCAGCACGAAGCGGATGCCACGCACCAGAAGGGACGGCAGACCGAGAAACACCAGGCGGAAGAATCGGCGCAGTCTGCCTTCCGGCTGCGCTGCAGCCACCACCCCAACACTCTCGACCGGGCTGCCGCTGGCCAGTGCCGACATCATGGGGATGAGGGTCAGGGCCACGGCCAGCGAGGCGATGAGCGCAAACGAGACAGTCAACGCCATATCGCGAAAGAGCTGTGCCGCGATTCCCTGCAGAAAGACAACCGGCAAGAAGACAGCGACTGTGGTCAGTGTCGAAGCCGCCACCGCTCGGCCGACTTCCGATGCTCCAGCGCGTGCGGCTTCGAAAGCCGAAGCCCCCGCTTCGCGGTGCTTGAAGATGGACTCCAACACCACAATAGCGTTGTCCACCAGCATGCCGACACCGAGGGCCAGGCCACCGAGAGACATGATGTTGAGCGAGGTGCCGGTGCGATACATCAGGAAGAAGGTAGCGACCACCGAGATCGGGATGGAAACTCCGATGATCAGGGTGCTGCGCGCATCTTTGAGGAAGAAGAGCAGGACCAGAATGGCGATTCCGCCACCCAAGAACGCGTTGCTCAGGACCTCCCGAATCGAGGCCTGGATGAACTCGGACTGGTCCAGCCCCGTGACGACTTCGATGCCTTCTGGAAGCTCCTTGGAGATGCTCTCGAGGCGACCCTCGACTGCTTTGGCGACCTGGACGGTGTTGGCGTCACCTTCCTTGTAGATCGCCAGCTCCACTGCCTCCTGGCCGTCGAATCGGGTAATGACTTCGCGCTGCTTGTGGCCGCGGGTCACTTCTCCGACATCCGCCACCCGGACCACCCGCCCATCCTGGGCCAGGAGGACCGTTTCCATGATGTCCTCCAGGTCCACGAACTCGTTGTTCGAGCGCACCAGGTAGCGGGCTTCCTCCTCGTAGAGACTGCCACCAGCCTGATTGACGTTCTCCTTCAGCAGCGTCTCGTTCACATCCTGGATGCTGAGGCCCAGGAGCGCCAGTTTCCCTTCGTCTACCCGGACCTGGATCTCCTCCTCATAGCCACCGTTGACTTTGATCGCGGCCACGCCTTCGGTCGACTCCAGGTCCTTTTTGAGCACCTCCTCCGCCACATATCGCAGCTGGAAGAGGTCATCCGACCCTTGCAGGTAGAGACGCAGAATCGGATCGTTCGTGGGATCGAAGCGCAGCACCACGGGCTTTGTCACGTCCCGGGGGAGCCTCACGACATCGAGCTTCTGTCGCACATCGAGCGACGCGAAGTCCATGTTGCGGCCCCACTCGAACTCCATCGTCACCTGCGACAACCCAGGACGTGAGACTGAAGTCAGGCGCTTCACTCCGGAGACGATGCCGACCGACTCCTCGATGGGGCGGGAGACCAGGGACTCCATCTCGGCCGGTGCAGCACCGGAGAGCTTGGTCTCCACAGTCAGGCTCGGATACGAAAGATCCGGCAGCAGATTGATGGAGAGCCGGCCGAAAGCGACCAGGCCGAACAGAACGAGGGCGACAGCAACCATCGAGACCGTCACCCGACGGTGCAGGGAAAAATCAACGAGTCGCATGGTCTGTGAACCTAGCCGGCGTTGGCGTCGGCAATCAGGATCTTGACGGCGGAACCGTCCTTCAGGCCGCCCTGACCGGCGACGATGACCTGGTCACCGGCCTCGACACCGGAGATCACCTCGATCAGGTCGCCCTCCTCGAGACCCAGCGTCACCGACCTCTTCTCGGCGACATCGTCCTCGGCCACAAAGACGTGAGCCTTTTGCAGCTCTCGGAGCACCGCCTCGCGAGGCAGGAGCAACGCTTCCGGGTGGGTCTCGCGCACGATGTTCACCGTGACGAAGCTGCCGGGGCGCACCTCTTTGGGTGGCTCCGTGGCTTCCACGGTCAGCTTGACCGTGCCGGTCGACGTGTCGACCACCGGGCTGATCTGGCGTATCCGACCAGCGAAAGACACCTGGTCGGCGGCATCGAGGCGAATCTGCACGATGCGACCTTCCTCCAGTCCCAGAACATCCCTCTCTGGCAGATAAATGCGAGCAATAAGCGGATTGAAATCGGTGACCTGAAAGAGCTCGTCACCCGGGCGAACATGTTGGCCCAGCTGCGTCATACGAGCCGTGACCCGGCCCGAGAACGGCGCCACGATGGTGGTCTTCTTCAGCGCCCATTCGGCTTCGGCGAGCTCCTGGCCAGCGATCTCATAGTCGATCGACAGCTTGTCGAACTCTTCGCGACTGATGAGCTCCCTGTCCACCAGCTCCTTGGCTCGATCGAACGCGGCGCGCGCGTTGGTCTCCTTGAGCTGCGCCTTCTTGAAGGCGATCTGCTCATCGTCTCGCACCAGACTGGCCAACACTTGTCCGTTCTTGACCCAATCACCTTCCTCGACTCGCAAAGTCAGAACTCGTCCTTCGACCTCCGAAAGGACCTTGACTTCGTTCTCGGCTACCAGATTGGCGGTCGAACTGATGTAAGCGGAGACCGTGCCTTCCGACACCGCAGCTACTTCGACCGGCACTGGCGTCTTGGCGTCGTCACCTTCCTCTTCGCCCTCTTTCTCCTCGCCAGAGTCCGCGGTCGCCTCAGCGGTCTCGGAAGTATCGGCATTATCCTCCGCCGTCGAGGCCTCATTGGCTCGGGCCGCCCTGACGCTCATCATTGTCACTGTGCCCGCGGCCAGCAGAAGAACGGCAACTGTCAACGACAGCCACCGCCACAGCTTCTTGCCTCTTCCGGTGTCGTTCTTCGCTTCGTATCGCTCTGTCATGTCAGCCTCCGTCGATCTGGCATGGATTGCTCTGGCGTATTGGTTCCGACGCTCGTTTCTACGTATCGCAATCGCCGTTTGTTTCAGTCGACTTCCCGGTTCTCGACGCTACTGACGGATTCAATTGACTCCAAAGTTGGTTTGCACCATCCTTCTTGCATGCGGCTTCTCGTTTCATGTCCCGCCTGCAAGCGTCAATACGACGCCGGGAAGCTGCAGGCCGGAGACCGATTCCGTTGTCTTTGCAGCGAGACTCTCGAAGTTCCGATCCCAGCACCTCACGACGCTGCGGTGGTGCGCTGCTCGGCGTGTGGAGCGCCCCGCCAGGCTGACTCGGCCACCTGCCGTTTCTGCGACGCGGACTTCACTCTTCACGAACGGGACCTCCACACGATCTGCCCAGAGTGCATGGCTCGCGTCAGCGACCAGGCCCGCTACTGCCATCACTGCGCTACCCCGCTGCTACCTGCCGGCAGAGCTGGAGAACCGAGCCTGACACCATGCCCGGCGTGCTCTGACTCCGTCCACCTGACCAGTCGTGAGCTTGGCCAACCCCCGGTATCGGTCCTCGAGTGCCCTCGCTGCGCCGGTCTCTGGCTGGCCAAGGACACGGCGCAGGTCCTGATGGAGAGAGCGAGAAGCTCTTCCCTGGCCGCCGAGCTCACATCGAATCAGAAGGTCCCGAAGCAGACCGTTCCAACAGCTGGGAGGGACCAGGCTCGCCTCTATCGTCCTTGCCCGGTGTGCGGCAAGCTGATGCACCGATTGAACTTCGGTCGCAAGAGCGGCATCATTCTCGACAGCTGCCGACCCCACGGTCTGTGGTTCGATGCCAATGAGCTCGATGCGGTTGTGGGTTGGATCCGCACCGGACGCGAATCCGAGGCCCAACACCTTCGCAAGGAGATGGAAGCCGATCTCGAGCGTCGAGCCGATTTCGACCGACAGATGCCGACCTTGGGCACTGGCTGGTCGGAGAGCGTCGCAGGCTCGGGTTCCCTGCTGAGCCTGCTCGGGTGGCTGCTGGGGCGGATACTCGACCGCTGACGGGCCGGGGAATACTGCGAAATATTCGACTGCCGCGTCGCTGGCGCCATGCTACGCTCGGGCGAAATTGTGGCGCATCCACCACTTTGGTGCGAATTTCGCCTCTCTTCCGCCCAGGAATCTGATCATGATTGAAGCACCTGCACTGCTACGGTCCTACGTCCAGGGTATCCGTCGTCTCAGCGGCGCCGAGTGTGCCAGCCTCTTCATACCGGCGCCCATGAGTCGCCTGGCGCGGCCTGTCCTGATCCACGACGGCGAGGCGCCACCGGTTCCGGAGCTCGAAGACCTCGAGTCGGCAGAAGCGTTCGCCAACGACATGGCCAGGGCCAGCTCGGATAGCGAGCAGGAGGAGAACTCCGGAATCCCATCTCTCGTCATCAGCCAGGCTGCCGACTCCGGAATCGTGCCGCTGCCGTCTGTGGAACCTCCCTGGACCTTGGGAGCGCTCTTCGGCGACGAGGGAAACCGACGTCGCACCGACGCCCAAGACAGCAAGGGGAGCATTCTCCTGGGAGCCTGGATCGGTCTTCGCTTCGCCGCCGGCAAGGGCACGGTCCTGGAGCACCTCGCCAGCAGTTACCTACCCAGCAACCTCCGTAAGGCCAAGGATCCGGAGCACTGGTGGGATTGGCTGTTCGCCCTGGGCGGCGCTCTGGCCAGCCACACCAGCCAGGTCTCCGCCATCCTCAAGGATCCCACGACCGGTCTGCCCGATCGCAAGGAGTTCCAGGCCGTTCTCGCCGAACGGTTCCAGGAGATCGAAGACAGCGACGCCCAGTTGACTCTGCTTCTCATCAACCCGGACGACTTCTACACCGTCAACGAGCGCTTCGGCCGTGAGAGCGGGGACCACTGCGTGCGCGCCATCAGTGACGCCTTGCGAACGACGCTGCGCGTCACCGATCTGGTATCACGCTACGGAGGCGTGGTCTTCGCGGCGATTCTTGCCGAAACTCCTACCCAGGAGGCTCGCGAGATCGCCGAACGCGTTGAACAGCACCTCGGCAGCCTCCAGTTCTTGGATGGCCAGGTCTCGCTGTCGTTCAGCGTAGGGCTAGCCACTCTCGAGCCTGGCGAAAAGACTGTCGCCCATCCTCTCGATCTCGTCCGCAGGGCGGATCAGGCTCTCAACACAGCCAAACGCATGGGTGGCGGCACGGTGGTCAGCTGGCAGGAGGACTTCGCCTCCCAACAGGTCGGCAGCTTCGACCGCTTGAGCGGCATCTTTACCGGCAACATGGCGAAGGACTACCGCAATATGGTGCTGCTCCGGGACACCCTCGACATCATCGCCTTACACGACGCCTTCGACGATCTTGCGGCCCAGGTGGTCGATCGCCTCTATACCGCTTTCTCTCCCAGTCGCATCGGGCTCTTTACTCGAGACGAAGAAGGTCAACTGCAATTGCTGCGGGGTCTCACACGGATCGACGGCACCGGTGGATTGCAGACTCGAATCGAGACTCTCGAGCTCGATCCCGCGGAGCGGCAGCGCCTGCAGATCGCCGTCGCCGAGATGGAGGCCAGCGAGGCCATCTATGACGCCCCGACGGTGGATGGCGATGAACCTCCACCCGCGAAGCGGGTCTTCTTCGCCGTACCTCTGACGGCCGGGAGCGAATGCCTCGGCTGCCTGATGATCGACGGCAAGCGTCGATCCATGACTCTCGAATCGTCCGACCTCATCTTCCTCAAGGCGCTGTCGGCGCAGTTGGCGGTCGCCATGGACAGGGCCCGCCTCGCAGAGTTGGAAAGACAGCGGCAAGAAAAGAAGCATCGCGCGCTCCGGGCCGAGTTGAGCGACCTTCGGCAAGCGCTACAGCAAGTCAAGCTCGTATACCGCTCGGACGAGATGGAGGCCCTGGTCGGAACCGCCCGCCGCGTGGCTCCCACAGACGCGACGGTTCTGATTGCCGGAGCCAGCGGCACTGGCAAGGAACTGTTGGCTCGGACGATCCATCAGCTGAGCCCGCGCCGCAACGCTCCATTGGTGGTTGTCGATTGCGGAGCCATCGCCTCGTCGTTGATCGAAAGTGAGCTCTTCGGGCACGAGAAGGGCGCCTACACCGGCGCCCAGCAGAGTCGAGCAGGACGTCTCATGCAAGCCAACGGCGGCACGGTTCTGCTGGACGAGATCGGCGAGCTGCCCCTCGAGGTACAGAGCAAGCTACTGCGTTTCGTCCAAGAGAAACAGTTCATGACGGTAGGTGGCTCGAAGACCCGTCGGGTGGATGTGAGGATCCTCGCAGCGACCAACCGAGACTTGGCGCGCGAGGTGATGGCGGGGCGTTTCAGGGAAGACCTCTACCACCGGCTCAACGTGCTGCACTTGAGGATTCCGCCTCTAACAGAGCGTCCTGACGACATCCTCCACCTGGCGCGACACTTCCTCGAGCTGTACGCAGTGCAGTATCAGAGACAGGCACGAGGCCTATCGCAGGCCGCAGAAGTGGCCATGCTGGCCCATCCCTGGCCCGGCAATGTTCGCGAGCTCCAGAATCGCCTTCTCCAAAGCGTGATTCTCAGTGACAATGAAGAGCTCGAGCCCGAAGAGCTCGGCTTGACCGGCGAAGCGAACGATACCGCGGGTTACCGCCCCGTGACCGCAGGGGCCCGGGCATCGCTCGCGACGAACGACGGCGGCGGCTCGCAGCGCGAAGACCCGGTAGAGGAGCGCCGCCTCGATCCCCTATTGGAGCTGCGGTCAGCCCTGCAGCGCCAGATCGCTCTGGCGGCGGAAAGCGATCCCCCCCTCGGCCTGCCTCTCGGACGCTGGTTGACCGACGACCTGATTCTCGAGGCCGGGGCCGCAGCTGACCACGTAGCCCGGCGTGGGTGTCTGTTCGTGGGCCTGCCCGAGAGCACTTTCCGACGCCGCCTGAAGAAGGTCAGCCAGCAGATTCAGTCGGGCCTGGCACCCCGTTCCGGTAGCTGGAACGAGGTTCAACGGGTGCTGTCCGACCTGGTGCACTCCCCCGCCAGAGAGCAGGGGCAACTCCTGGATCAGGTGCAGGAGATTCTCCTCGACGAGATCGTTACGCGCTTCCCGGATGATGTCCGTATCGGGTCCCTGCTACTGGGAGTCAGCCCTCCCACCTACCGTCGCAGACTCAAGGAAAGGGGCTCAGAGCCCACTCCCACGACCGACAGCGAACCTTCGCCGTCGGAACCCTGACGCTCTTCGAGCGTTATAAGGGATGGGAGGAGCCGTGAGCGAGACGGCGGCATACAGCGATAGCGACCTTTTCCAGCTGGCACGCCAAGGCAATCGATCCGCCTTCGGACAACTGGTGGATCGTCACAAGGATGGCCTTGTGAACTACCTGACGCGCCTGACTGGCAGCAAGAGCCAGGCCGAAGACCTGGCCCAGGAGGCTTTTCTGCGCCTCTACGAGAGGGGCCACCGATACTCCGAGCGGGGCCGACTTCAGTCCTATCTCTACCGCATTGCCACCAATCTGGTGCGCAGCGAAGCAAGGCGCCATCAACGATGGTCGAGACTTCGCCCGGCCTTCTTCCACTCCAATGGCCATCGAACGGAAGCCGTTCAACAGACCGAAGTACTGAGACACGAGCTGCAACAGACACTGACGCGGGCCATCACCAAGCTGCCGCTGCGCTACCGAGCCCCCATCGTGCTTTCATACCTGGAGGATAAGAGCCACCAGGAGATCGCCGACCTCCTGGGCATCCAGGCAGGAACGGTCAAGTCACGGCTGCATCGCGGTCGCGCGCTGCTGCGGGACGACCTCGAGTCGTATCAGACGGGAGGACCATCGTGACTCGAAACCAGAATCCATCGCCGCTCGAGAAAGCGCTGCGCGAGCTGTCCTCGGAACGTGCCTCCGAGGACTTCACCGGACGGGTACTGGACGAGCTCGCTCATCGCGAACCGTCGAAGCTGCGTGGCATATCGCCACGTTGGGCCGTCGCACTCGCAACCTTGGCGGCGGGCAGCCTTGCCCTTGGCATCTGGCTGCGTTACTACCCCACCACCGAATCGATACCGAGCGAAACCAACACTCAGTTCCTCCTACGCCAAGAGTACGAAAGTCTGCAGAGCGAAGTGGATGAGTTGCGCTCGCTCGCTGCCCAACCGCCGCCGGTCCTGTACCTGGGTGGCGACAGCCGTGTCGATCTCGTCCTCGACCTCGGCCAGAGCGGTCTCGACCCAACGAAGCTCGACATCCGATCCACGGCGACCGGCAATCGGCGTTCCGACGCCGACGGTCGACGAATTCAATGAGAAGAAAAGGAGAACCTTGACCATGAACACCAGCGAATCTCGCTTCAGGCTTCGCAGGACCTCGCTCGTGGGACTCAGCCTCCTGGCCCTCGGCCTAGTTGCCATACCAGCTCTCTGGGCCTCGGATCAGGACGCGGAGAACGATGAGGTACGGCAGACCCGGGTCATCAGGGTCGCCGGGCCCGGAGGCCGACATGTGATGGCTCATGGCACTGGGATCATGGGCAACCGAGGCTATCTCGGCGTCGAGGCAGTCGAGCTGACCCCCGAGCTGAGAGAGCACTTCGGGGCTCCCTCTGAAACTGGAGTCATGATCTCGCGTGTGGCCGACGGTAGCCCGGCTCAGAATGCTGGCCTTCAGGTCGGAGACATCCTGACGACGGTCGACAATGAGTCGATCGGTTCCTTCATCGACCTGTTTCATGAGATCTCGGATCATGAGGAAGGGGATGTCGTCCGGATCGAGGCGTGGAGGAACGCCCAATCGTTAGCCTTCGACGCCACGCTCACGAAGATGGAGCGACCGCAGGTCGACATTCGTCGGTTCCGGCTCGGCGATGAAGAAGGCCACCACACCGTCGTCTTGCCGGAGGGTGACTTCGAGGAGGTCATCGAATTGCAGGCCAGGGCCTTCGACGAAGCCATCGATCGCCTGAATACCGAATGGCCGAGCGAGGATTGGCAGGAACGGCTGCACAGCTACAGCACGAGTCGTGAGGAGCTCCTCGAACGCCTCGAAGCCCTGGAAGAAAGACTGCGCGAGCTGGAGGGTGACCTGGCTGGCCCTGACTCAGACGAGCACTAGAGTCGAGCCCGGTGGGAGATCTCCTACCGGGTCTGGCGCCCAGGATCCTGGGGCTCGGGTTCTGGGACCTCGGGCGGGGAGCTCTTCCTCCCAAGCCGGCGTTCGAGAACTGCGGACACCTCGCCTCCAATCAGGATCGCCATGGCGGTCAGGTACAGCCAGATGAGGAGCGCCACCATGCCTCCAACGATGCCGTAGACAGCGCTGAAGCGCCCGCTATTGGCCAGGAAGAGGCGGAAGCCGACCGTGGCCAGAGCCCAGAGAAACGTACCCGTAATCGCCCCGGCCAAGATCCACCGCTTGGATCGACTCTGATCATGGTTGGGCAGCGTGAAGTAGATGAACCACATCATGAAGATCGAGAGCGCAATAGTGAGCGGCCATCGGAGACCAGCTCCGAACGGTTCGACCCGCAGAATCCTGGCCACTTCAGGGCCCGCCAGTAGAATCGCAGCCTGGGCGACCAGAGCTGCCGCGAGCAAAAGAAGCATGGCCAGCGACAGCGCACGCTTCTTCCACCAACGGTGTGCTCGCTTGGCCTTGTAGGGCTTGTTGAGGCCATCGGCCAGGGCGGAGAAGACATTCGAAGCTGTCCAGACCGTCAACAGGACGCCGACAGACAAAGCGCCGGGACTGCGTGAATCGGTGACCTGCAGCACGAAGCGACCGATCGTTTCCGCGGCCGCCGGCGGTAGAGCTACCAGCAACTCCTCCATCACCCAATCGAAAGCCGTCTGCCGCCCGATCAGACCCGTGAGGCCGAACAGGGTCAGGATCATTGGGAAGAACGACAGGAAGAAATAGTAGGCGATGCTCGCCGACTCGGCATTGATCCTGTCGCGGCGACAGGACCGAAACACTTCGCCGGGTATGGAAGGGAGTTTCTCCGACATTGGAAGCAGCAGTATATGCGGGGACGAACTCCGACCGGACAGCGAGATCCCGAGTCGATCGATACTAGCGATCGCCAGGCGAAGCGGCTGCGAGTAGAATAGCCGCTCCACTCACCATGCGTCTTTTCGCTTTCAAGGGAATCCGGTATGCCGATGGGCTCGCTGACCGCGGCAGCCTGGCGGCACCGCCGTACGATCAGATCGACGACGCCTTCGCTGCTCGACTGCGAGAGAATCCACGCCATTTCGCCTGGCTGACTCGACCCATAGCGTCGAGCCACGGTGGCCCGCATGCAAGCGCTCACCACACTCACGAACAATGGCT
>Ga0316190_10002430_pt1 | contig 13507 bp, 11 predicted proteins | sample Eddworburrow2_MG_FD_204929 | JGI IMG/M metagenome (GOLD analysis project Ga0316190, IMG submission 204929) | Coastal sediment microbial communities from Maine, United States - Eddy worm burrow 2 | ecosystem: Environmental > Aquatic > Marine > Coastal > Sediment | place: USA: Maine | collected... | reverse complement strand
ACTGGACATTGACGAGCTGAGAACCTGGATCGGCCGATCCGAGACGTCGACGGACCTGATCGGGCCCGGTCCGGCGCGGCGACTGCAGGCAACGCTTGACCGCGACCCGACATTTGCAACCGGAGACGTCCTGCCGGCGTTCTGGCATTACCTCTACTTCAATCCCGAAGCGACGGCATCGCAGCTTAAGGATGACGGGCATGAACGGCTTGGCCGCTTCCTGCCACCCGTGGCATTGCCGCGCCGAATGTGGGCCAGTGGCCGGGTCGACATCACCAGGCCGCTGCGGATCGGCGAGGCGGCAACCAAGACCTCGACAATCGAGGATGTGACGATGACGAAAGGCAAGAGCGGCCAGCTCTGCTTTGTGACAGTCAACCATGACATTACGGTTGCGGATGAGTTCTGTTTCAGCGAACGCCAGAACATCGTCTACCGCGAGATGCCTGCGCCCGGCAGCCCGCAACCGGGTGCAAAGCCGGCACCCGACGATGCCGCATTTGAAACCGTTGTAACACCGGACCCGGTGATGTTGTTCCGGTATTCGGCATTGATCTTCTACGGTCACCGCATCCACTACGATGCTGACTATACGCGCGAAGTTGAAGGCTATCCGGGCCTTGTTGTGCATGGCCCGCTGACCGCTGCGCTGCTGGTCGACCTGGCTCTGCGAAACCGGGCGGATGCTGCGCTGAAGTCATTTGAGATCCGCGCCATGAGCCCGCTCTTCAGCCCTCAACCGATACATCTGGAAGGCCGCCATGATGGCGAAGCAACCCACACCTGGGCACGCACGCCTGATGGTTCACTTGCCATGACTGTCGATTTGACCTTTGACACAAAAACCGAAGAAACCTGAGCCCATGTCCAATCCACTATACGACGCCCTGCTGGCTCCAAATCGCGACAACGATGCAACCTTCATCACCCTGCCCGATGGCGGGCATATCAAGTACCGCGCGTTTCACGACCGTGTTCTACAGGTGGCGCGCGCACTTGCGCAGTGTGGCCTGCACCCCGGCGACCGTCTGGCGCTGCAGGTTGAAAAATCAGTTGCCGCCCTGGAGATTTACGGAGCGTGCATTGCGTCAGGTATCATTTTCCTGCCGCTCAACAACGCTTACACAGTGGACGAGATTGGTTACTTTCTGAATGACGCCACGGCTGCACTTTTCATTTGCGATCCCGCACGCGAGGCGCGGTTCGCTTCCGTGGCCAAGGCGTCGGGAACGCAGTTGATGACACTGTCTGCAGATGGCACAGGCAGCTTTTCAACACTTGCCGCTGGCATGCCCGCCGACTTCACTGTGATCGAGCGTACCGGCGACGACATCGCGGCTTTGCTTTACACATCCGGTACGACCGGACGGTCCAAAGGCGCAATGCTGACGCAGACCAACCTTCTGTCCAATGCCCAGGTCCTGGTCGATCTCTGGCGCATCAGCTCTGCCGACCGGCTGCTCCATGCCCTGCCGATCTTTCACGCCCACGGCCTGTTTGTGGCGGTCAACACAACCCTTCTGGCGGGCGCGGAGATGATCTTTCTACCCGGTTTCAAGCCGGACCCTGTAATCGCCGCCTTGCCGCACGCCACGACAATGATGGGTGTGCCGACCTTCTATACCCGGCTTCTCGACGAGCCGCGGTTCACCACTGATCTTGTCCGCAACATGCGGCTTTTCATCTCCGGCAGTGCGCCGCTTCTGGCCGAAACACATGAAGCATTCGAAGCCCACACCGGCCACCGGATCCTTGAACGCTACGGCATGACCGAAACCGGCATGAACACATCAAACCCCTATGACGGCGAGCGCCGGGCAGGCACGGTGGGTTTTGCACTGCCAGGCGTCGAGTTGCGCATCACCGCCGAAGGCAGCAATACCGAGGTCGCCGATGGTGAAATCGGCATAATTGAAGTGCGTGGCCCAAATGTCTTCAAAGGCTACTGGCAGATGCCCGACAAGACCCGCAAAGAACTGCGCGAGACCGGTTTCCTGATTACCGGAGATCTGGGACACAGGGATGTGGACGGCTATGTGCACATTGTCGGCCGCAACAAGGATCTGATCATTTCCGGCGGGTATAATGTTTATCCCAAGGAGATCGAGATGGTGCTGGACGAGGCCTCGTGGGTGCGCGAATCTGCGGTCATTGGTGTGCCGCATCCGGATTTCGGCGAAGGTGTGGTCGCCGTGGTCGTGGCGCAGCCGGGCTGTAAGGCAGATATCGCTGCATTGCGTAAGGGCATGGCCACCCGGCTGGCGAAGTACAAGCAGCCCAAGGAAGTGATCGTGATTGATGAGCTGCCGCGCAATACCATGGGCAAGGTACAGAAGAACCTGCTGCGCGATACATTTGCCAACCTCTTCACCAAGATATCCGAAACCGGAACGGGCTGAAAACCCCGCTAAACCGAAAGCGCGTCCTGCAGCGCCATCGCCGCGCCAACCAGCAAGCTTTCCGACCATGAAGGGCCGGTCAATTGGACCGAAGCCGGCAGCGCCTCGCCGTGCAGTTTTACCGGTACGGCCAGCGCAGGGACACCGGCGACATTGGCCAAAGCGGTAAAGTCGGCCTGATTGGCTGGCGCAGGGGTGTTGAGCTTGATGGCCCGTTGCGGTGTCGTCGGGGTCAGGATCATGTCCACTTCAGCAAAGGTGCGCGCCAGCTGGTCACGTGCGGCACGTGTCACGTCGTGCGCAACGGCCAGCTTGCCCGGCGCAACATCCCGGCCATAGCCCAGCATCGACTGCACGGCAGGCGGCAAGCGGTCGCCTGCCTCAAGATCCTTTGCATAGACAACTGCACCTTCACATTCCGTCATCAGAAACGCTGCCTTTCGCAACGCGGCAGGGCGCCAGCCCGGCATGGAAATGTCGGTCACTGTTGCCCCCAGCCGTTTCACAGCCGCAACAGTGCGTTCAAACCCTGCCCGTACTTCCGCCTCGCAGGTAACCTCGTTCAGTTGCTCCGGCACACCGATCCTGATGCCTGTCATGGTCGCGACGGGGTCGCTGCTGTCCCAACCCTCCGGAGTCTTTATGCTGCCCGGATCATCTGGGTCAAACCCCGCAAGCGACCGCACGACCGGCCAGATATCGCGTGCAGATGCGCAAAGCGGGCCGGCGCAATCGAGGCTCGGTGCAAGCGGCACGATTCCCGACCTGCCAATCAGCCCGAATGTCGGTTTCAGGCCAAACAATCCACAATAGGATGCCGGAATGCGGATTGATCCCAAGGTGTCTGTGCCGATTGCCACGCCTACCAGCCCCGCAGCAACTGCCGCGGCTGATCCTCCCGAACTTCCTCCGGCAGAATACACGCGATCAAGAGGGTTTCTGGTTACGCCAAAATGAGGATTTTCGGTCGTGCCCCCAAGTGCTGCAGCATCCATGTTGAGGCCGGGTAAAACCAGCGCTCCAGCTGCGCGCAGATGCCCTGTCACATGAGCATCTGTCGGTGCATCAAGTTGTGCACGATGTGCCAGCCCGGCACTCCATGACGCACCTGCGCATGCGATGTTTGCCTTCAGCCCGATGACTTTGCCAGCAAGCGGTCCATGCGCGGCCACCCGTGTCAACTCGGCTCTTACCGTCTCAATGTCCAGATCCGCGAACAGGCCGAAGTCATCGTCAAGCGTCTGCACACGTGCCAGATCTGGTATGCTTCCTGTCATGGGGCAGACTGCACGCCGGATCGGTGCGGTGATACTGCGTCTTCGAGATCACTGCAGACAATATCTGCGTCTTGCGACAGCACGTTGCCCGTCATTCTGCAGCATCTTGCAGTTGTGATGATTTTGCTGCGGCAACTTCGGCGGCCCGAATGTGCGTCCGCATCGCGACCCCTGCCCAATCCGGCGCGCGGGCAGCAATCGCATCGGCGATCTCGCAGTGATGGTTGGCACTGCGCACCAGTTCTTCGGTGCTGTAGCGACGGTAGGTGCGGTCCACCATGCCGATATCGAAAGCCGTCGACATCAACGCCGTGAGGCGCGTGGAACGCGCTGCTTCCACGACCTTGCGGTGGAAAGCCTCGTTGGCCTCGGAAATCTTCTGGTAATCGGCGGGTGACTGCGGTGGCGTCAAACGCGCTATCAGGTCGCTGAGAGCCCGGATACTGGCGATGTCTTCGTCGGTAGCCAGCCGTGCTGCTCGTTCGGCAGCATAGGATTCCAGCATTTGCCTTATATGAAACGTCTGCTCCATCTCATCTGCAGGGAATGTTGCAACGCGCGTATTGTAGCCGCCGTGCCGCTCAATGAACCCCTCCTGGGTCAACCGCCGGATCGCCTCGCGGACTGGGGTCCGGCTGAGGCCCAGATCCTCGGACAACCGTTCCTCGGTAAGCCGTTCGCCTTCTTCCAGGTGACCGCTGACAATGGCAGCGCGAATGCTGCGATAGGCATGTTCTGCGGCAGGAAGTTTGGTTTTCTCGGGCTTCAACCGGCGGACCTCCATATCAGCGCTAGCACGTGATGTGCACACGGAGTTAGCAGACAGCGCCAATTGCGCACGCCTGATTTCGTATACCAAAGTAGATGTTCAGGCCGCAATTGTTAAGTAAATTTCCGGAGAAATACTTCAATGATTGCTGAGTATCGCCGTGAGCTTGAGCGTCACCGGTAATTTTGTATCCAAATCAATTGCCACAGCCCGGCAGGACGGGCGTTTGTCGGGCCGCACTTGTTTGGGTGAACAGCCCAATCCGAACTTCATCGCCCGGCGACGCACGGTATTATCAGAAACATCGATACCGCGCGGCGCGAAGAGATGCTCGACATCGCGAAAACCGGGCGGAAATCTGAAAGACAGCCATACCGCAGGTTGCATAACTACAGGCGGAAACCGCTGTCGAGTGCAGCAAGTTTTCTGTATCCGACAACATTACTGGGACCCTGGCGAGGGATCATCAGGTTAGTGTCTCAACGCCATTGATCCTGTCGATAATGCGCCTTTTCAATATAAACCTCGCTGATCTGCGCCCCAGATGCAATGATGATGCCACAAGGATGCATTCTCAAGAAGTCAGGGAGCTGTAATACGGCATGAACGCTGGAGAGAAAGCCTTTGATCGACGCCCATGGCTGTTGTTGTCACCGGCACTTCTCTCGATTGTTGCGCTTGTCGTCGTTCCGATGTCCTTCATCCTGGTCTACTCTTTCTATGTGAACATCGACCTTGCGGTAGATCGCGCCGCCTTCCAGTTTTCGAACTGGAAGGAGTTGTTCCAGGACAGCTACTACCATGTTGCCATTTGGAAGACCCTGCGGATGTCGGTGATCGTGACGATCCTGGCCGCCATTCTGGGATACATCCCGGCCTATTTCATCGCGATGACAAAGTTTCGGCACAGATGGCTGCTGCTCTTGCTGCTCATCTTGCCGTTCTGGGTGAGTTTCATCATTCGCACACTCAGCTGGATACACATCCTTGGCAATCAAGGAGCGTTGAACGGACTCTTTCAGTGGCTGGGTTTAATCGATGCGCCATTGTCGATGATGTACAATGAGACCACGGTTATCGTCGGCTTCATTCACGTTTTCCTGCCTTACATGATCCTGAACGTCTACGTCAGTCTCGAAGGAATCGACCAGAACCTTGAACCGGCGGCGCGGACGCTCGGGGCGAGCCCGTGGCAGGCCTTTCTCGAGGTCACCCTGCCGCTGTCATTGCCGGGACTGGCGGCTGGGTGCCTGCTGGTTTTTGTGCTGACGGGTGGCAGTTATGTAACGCCGCTGATCCTTGGCGGACCGAACGATTTCATGTTTGGCAACCTCATCCATGATGCGGTCGTCGCCGAGTTGAACTGGCCCATGGGTGCCACGCTTTCCTTCACATTGCTGGTGATCCTTGGAACGGTCGTGATGATCTACAGCCGGTTCATTGGTCTCAACCAGCTTTCAAAAGCGTTCAGGTAAGGGGGGATCATGCGCGCCTGGAGAATGATCCGCTTCTACACAATCCTGGTTTACATTTTCATGTTCGCGCCGATTGCGGTGGTGCTTTTGCTGGCGTTCAACAGTTCGCAGTTCGGTGGTTTCCCGATCCAGGGGTTCAGCCTGCGCTGGTTCTACAGGTTGGCGGAAAATGAAGCCATTGTCCGCGCTTTCAAGACCTCATTGTCTTTGGGAGTCCTGACGGCCCTGGTGTCTACCTCCATTGGCGTTCTCGCCTCGCTTGCGCTGGTTCGCTATAAGTTCCGCGGCAAGGATCTGGTCACAACGTTGCTGATTTCGCCGGTGCTGGTGCCGGAAACCGTGCTGGCGGTGGGGCTTCTGATATTCCTGCGCTGGCTGCATATGCCGCGGTCGTTCCTGTTACTGTTACTTGGGCATTCCATCATCGCCCTTCCTTTCGTCGTTCTGGTCGTTCAGGCGCGCCTGGTCGGGATCAAAAAGGAATACGAAGAGGCCGCGCGCAGCCTTGGCGCGAGCCCGGTTCAGACGTTCTTTGCGGTCACGCTGCCATTGCTGATGCCTGCCGTTTTCGCCGGCGCGCTGTTCGCGTTCACCATCTCATTCGACAATATCACTGCAACAATTTTCTGGCGCCCCACGGGGATGGAAACCGTGCCAACCCAGATTTTCGGAATGCTGCGCAACTCTGTCAGCCCGGAAATCAACGCGTTGGGATTCGTCATGATTGTAATCACCGTCGGTGTTCCGCTGCTTGCGGGCGGGCTGGCGCGCTATTTTTCGCGCAAGAAGACTTAATGGGGTCAAAGAGCCCCGACACTCAACAAGGAGAGTACAAATGATCAATATCGACAGCACAAGACGTTATGAGATTTTACGTGAGCGCATGGGAAACGGCGATGTCGACCGCCGGACATTCGTGGGCCTTCTTGGCTCGGCGGGCATAGCTGCCGGCGTCAGTGGCGGCGTCATGGCCGGCATGGCACAGCAGGCACGTGCTGCCGGTACTTCACTAAGCTTCGAAGGATGGGGCGGTGTTGTCAGCGAAGCGCTGCGCAAAAATGCCTTTGACCCCTACGAAGCTGCGTCTGGCAACAAAGTGATCGACTCGACCTTCGGCGGCGAGAACGAAGTGCTGACAAAAATCAAGGCGGCAGGCAATGCTGACGGCCACAATATCCTGCATTCGTCAGGGGTAAGCTGGTACAAACGCTGGGTCGATGCTGGTTATGGCAGCGAACTGAATGAGGCCAATATCCCGAACCTCGCCAACGTGATGGAGGCCATCATTGCGCCATTCCGCGTCATCACGCCCAATAGCCTGTCGGCTGTGCCCTATGACTATGGCACCACCGGGATCGCCTACAACACCAAATACATCACCAAGGAAGAGGCCGAAGAGCTGGGTGCCAATCTTCTTTTGAAGAAAGAGCTGAAAGGCAAGATCGGCGGCTGGGCAGATGCGGCCAACCGGGCTTGGTATGGCGCATTGCAGTCGGATCAGAATCCGAACGATATCAAGGACTGGGATGCAGTGTGGGACAAAGCCCGCGAAAATCGCGATCTGGTGCTGAAATACTGGAGCTCGGGGGCCGAGTTGATGGATCTGCTCGCCAAGGAAGAAATCTACGTGACCGAAGCCTGGTCCGGCAGGGCTGCCGCGCTGCAGGCGCAGGGACATCCAATTGGCTATATCGACCCCAAGAACGGTCTGGCATGGATGGAAAGCATGTTCGTTCTGAAAGGGTCACCCATGGCAGAGGCAGAAGAACTCTTGAACTTCATGCTCGACCCGGCAACGGCGATCGCGGTGGCAGAAGGACAAAAGTACCCGCCGTCGCTGGACCCAAACAAGGTCGAGATGACCGATGTGATCAAGGCGCTGCCGGCCTACGACCCGACTGGCAAGCTCGACAAGTTGCTGTTCCGTGATCCTGTGGTGTGGAATGCGCTTGAGAAGGATTACACCAAGGCATGGAACCGCGTCGCCAAGGGCGGCTAAGCCGTCACGAGTCTGGAGCAACATGGGTTCAATTGAACCCATGTTGCTCTAGCACTTTGTAAGCGATCAGTTTTATGGTTTTTGATTGATTCAATCAAAAATCATACTGATCCAGCAGAGCGGGTCAGGTTTGGTGGCCCGCTCTTGTTCCAAAAACATCAGTGCAGGGCGGATGAATGGCGGGCGTTGAGCTAAAGAGCATCAGGAAATCCTTTGGTCCGGTGAAGGCCGTGAAGGACGTGACCGTAGGCTTTGACGAAGGCACGTTCACTACTTTGCTTGGCCCATCCGGCTGCGGTAAGACTACCATCCTGCGGATGGTGGCGGGGCTGGAGGTACCGACGAGCGGCGACATCCTGGTTGGCGGCGCGCGGGTCAATGATGTGCCCATCCACAAGCGCAATCTGGGCCTGGTGTTTCAGAACTACGCATTGTTCCCGCATCGCACCATTGGCCAGAACATAGGCTTTGGCCTGAAGTATCGTGGCGTTTCGCATTCCGACATCACCAGGAAGGTCAAGGAGGTTTTGGACATCGTGCGCCTACCGGGGGTCGAGGATCGATATCCCACGCAATTGTCCGGGGGGCAGCAACAGCGCATCGCGCTGGCACGGGCCATTGTCATTGAACCGGATGTACTTTTGCTTGATGAGCCATTGTCTGCGCTCGACGCCAACCTGCGTGAGGAGATGAGGGTTGAATTGAAAGCCATTCAGCACCGGATCGGCGTCACGTCGATTTTTGTCACCCATGATCAGTCGGAAGCTCTGGCCATGTCTGACAAGATCATTGTGATGAGCGCAGGCGAGGTGCAGCAGGTCGGCGCCCCCCAGGAGGTCTATAACAACCCTGCAAATGAATTTGTCGCCAGTTTCCTTGGCGCATCGAACATCCTTGATGTCACGGTTGCAGGATCGGACGACAAGACAATCGCGCTCCAAACGCCGCATTTCGGGATAATTTCTGTTCCCAGGTCACGAGCCATCAATCTTGGCACCTTAAAGACCGGCCGGCTGGTGGTGCGGGCGGAGAAATTGCGCTTGCTTGATGATAATGCGCAGGATACCGGCGCCAGTGCGCCAGGTGTGGTGGAGGCTGTCGACTATCAGGGCCAGATCGCGCGGTATTTCGTTCGGGTGGGCGAAATGCAGTTGCAGGCGATGAACATGATTGACGGTCGCCCGTTCAATGCCGGGGACAAGGTCAAGATAGCGTTTAACCCGCACGACTGCTCGGTGCTGTCCTCGGCAGGATAACCAGATGCATTCGAAAAGCCACCTCTTCCACCAGGCTGGCAGCCGCAGCCCCGTTCTGCCTCGAGCGGGATCGGGTCAGATAGCCCCGTTTGACCGGTCTGCGGCGTTGTTGCAAAGGTTTGCCTTATTGGTCATTGGAAGTTTTTCAATCGCTTCGTTGTTTCCGGATCGAGAAACCCGGCGACTGTAGCGTCGGTCTCCAGCAGGAGTGCGCGATTGAGGTCACAAGCGGCTGACTGGTTGAGCACCCGCTTCATCGCCCGGACTGAAAGAGGCGGAAGTGCACTGAGTTTCTCGGCAACTTCCTGGGCTGCGTCTTTCAACTCAGCATCCTCGGCAACACGCCAGGCAACTCCAATTTCCTTCAGTTCGTCTGCCGTATAGCGTTCACCGAGAAAAAGCATCTCGCGGGCCTTGTTGAGCCCGGCAAGGGCAGGCAGCAGCGAGGTTACCGCCCCGGTGACAAACAGGTTGAGTGAAACCTCTGGAAAGAAGCCCTTGGCACTCTTTGCCCAGATCGGAAAGTCGCAATTGATAGCCCATTCAAAACCGCCCCCGACGGCCCAGCCATTGATCGCGCCGACAACCGGCTTGGCGCCAAATACAATCGCCTGTGTTGCCCGCTGAATCGCGTCCACCAGTGCGCGTGCCTCGGTTTCATTTTCCGGGTGAACATGGACACGACGGTCGTCGCCTGCACAAAACGCCCGTCCGCTTCCGGTCAATATGATGGCGCGGGTTGCATCGTCGGCATTGGCGTCATTGAACGCTGTCGCAACATCCCTGACAAGCTGCAGGTTCATCGCATTGAGACTGTCAGGCCTGTTCAGCGTGATCGTGCGTACACCCTTGTCGTCGATCGTGCTGAGTACCGTTTCATACGTGAAGCCTGTCATGGGGTTTTCCTTATTACGCGTTGCGTCTTGCCTTCAGTTACCGGAAATGTACCCGCCGGCTTGATTGTTACCCTGGCCGTTGCTCCAAGGGCCGATTTGATTTTCGCCGCGATGCGTTCGTCAAGGCCAGCCCCGCCGGTTTGGCCTTTGGCCAACTCGGCATGAACAGGCAGAAAATCATGCGGTGGTTTTGTGTCCAGCACGATCCGGTAGTCGCCGGACAACTCATCAAACCGCGTCAACACCGATGCAATCATGGTGGGAAACACATTAAGCCCGCGCACAACGACCATATCGTCATTTCGGCCGACAACGCGAAACCGCATACCCGTCCGCCCACAGCGGCATGCCTCGGTCGTATCGACAGCAATGATGTCGCCGGTGCGAAACCTGACAAGCGGTTGGCAATCCCTGACAAGATGAGTCAATACGAGTTCACCTTTCTGCCCGCTGCCGATGGGCAGCGGCAGTTCTGTTACAGGGTCAATCAACTCCGGATAAAGCACGTCAGCTGCCATAAAATGCAATCGTGTATCATGTTCACACTGTGCCGCGAAGTTGCAGAACACATCCGACACACCATAGTTGGCATTGCGGGGTTCCATTCCCCAAACATTTCGAATCCGCTCACGCAATGCTGTGTCATCAAGTCCCGCTTCGCCGCCAAAAAGGCCAAGTTCAAGGCCAAGATCGCGCGGGGAAAGGGTTGGAAATTTTTCGCTCAACACACGTTCCAGAACAGCCGGATAGGATGGTGTGCAGGAGATGGCTGTAATGCCGATGTCGACAATTGTGCGGATCAACAGTTCGGTATCACCAACGCCGAACGGCACCACGGTTGCGCCAGTGCGTTCCAGTGTAAGATGATCAGTCAGCCCTCCCATCCACATCTGATAGTTCAGACAATGAACGACGGTATGGCTGGAGTTTAACCCGGCAGCACTCTGGCATCGGCCACCGACCGTCTCGGTGATGTTGCAATCGCGCACGGACATGGCCAGGTTCATCGCCTGCCCCGTGGTGCCGGACGTGCGGTGCAACCTGGCAACTGCACTGCGCGGAGCGGCCAGGTAAGTACCAAACGGTTTATGTGCAGATTGAGAAATTCGAAGCTGGGCCTTGTCTGACAAGGGCAATTCAGGAAGATCACGCAAGTCCTCTGGTGGTTTTTTTCCCGCCCACAGGTGCTGATAGAATACGGATTTGCCGGCAACATATCTGCACTGGTTTTTCCATGCCGTGTGTTGATGTTGGGTCATCTCGGCTGACCCAATTCTCTCCGCGTCCGGTCTTAAGCCATCCATGCTGTACTCGATTCCAAAAACTTCGCTTCTCAATGTTGATCAGGACCGGCCCTGACAGTCAACGTCCACTGCCTGGCGTCGGACACCGGCCGGCCGTGCAGTTTACGAAGTCAATGTCATTGAGCTGTCCAGCCACCGTCGATGGTAAAGGTTGATCCGGTTATCTGAGCGCCCGAGCGGGAGCATAGAAAGACCACCATCGCACCAATATCGCTCGGCGAAACGAAATCTCCGGATGGCTGCTTCTGGCTGAGAAAGGCTTGCGCAGCCACTTCGGTATCTGTGCCGCGGGCTTCGGCAAGGGCTTCGATTTGGGTTTCGGTCAACGCGGTGCGTACGTATCCGGGGCAGATCGCATTGCAGGTTATGGACTGTCCGCCGGTCTCCAGGGCGACTGTTTTCGTCAGACCGACCAGGCCATGCTTTGCCGCCACGTAGGCTGATTTGTGGGCACTTGCCACAAGGCCGTGAACCGAGGCGATATTGACGATCCGGCCCCAGCCATTTTCACGCATTGCGGGCAGAACATTCCTTATGAGCCGGAACGGCACTGACAAGTTCAGTTCTATAATCCGATTCCAGTGTTCATCGGAAAACGCCTCAATGGGCGCTACATGCTGGATGCCGGCATTGTTTACCAGAATATCAAGGGAGCCAAATTGCTCACGAGCAAAACCCACAAGTGTTGCAGTTGCGCCGGCCTCAAACAGGTTGTCATTGCTCACCGCCACGGCAGCTGCCCCGGCTGCCAGCATGTCTTCGCGGGCCTGCTGCGCTATTTCCTGCGCGTCAATTCCATTCAGCACGATCCGGCACCCCGCTGATGCCAGAGACAAGGCGATCTGCTTGCCTATCCCGGAGGTTGATCCCGTCACCACGGCCGTTTTCTCATTGAGACTTATCATGCTCATTCTGTCATGCCCGTACGCCCATTTCTATTCGCGGCAAGCGAACTGCGAGCTGTTTTCAAACCAGTGTCCGTCCGCCATCAACGTAAATGGTTTGACCGGTAATGAACGCGCCACCTTTTCCCAGCAGCAACAGCACCGCTCCGATCAGATCTTCCGGTTCGCCCAAACGGCCCATGGGGATTGCCGACACTGCATTCTTTCTGAATACGGGATCGGCGAGATAGTCGTGTGTCAGCGATGTATCAGTGAGCGCCGGACCAATGGCATTGACCAGGATATTTCGGGGTGCCCATTCCCGTGCCAAGACCTTGACCAGTTGAGCCAGAGCCGCCTTGGAACTAGCATAGGCTGCATATTCAGGATTGGCCACATAGCTGGAAACCGACGCAATATGAACGATACGTCCGCCTTGATCACTGATGGCCCTGGCAACGCATCGCGAAAATATGAAAGCCCCGGTGACGTTGACTTCCAGGCACTGGCGGAATGTCGTTTCGTCAAAATCGGCAGCCGCAGCGATTGGCAACTTGCCGGCGGCGTTAATGGCTCCGTCAAGCCTTCCAAACCGTTGCACACTCAACCGTACCGCGTCCGAGACTGCCGTTTCACTGTTCATGTCGACGATCTGCGTCAAGGCATCGGGAAGCGCCGCAGCAATGCGTTCCAGTGCCGTCGCGTCGATGTCGAACAAGACCAGCTTCGCGCCGCGGCTGGCTAACGCTTTGGCAACAGGACCGCCCAGTCCACCGCCAGCACCGGCGATCAGATAGACCTTGTCTGTGACGTCGAACAGCGGGTCTTGATGATGAATTCGATTTTCTGTCATCGCCTGCTCCCAGGTATTTCCGCACAGATCGGCCGAGCAGTTGCGGTCAGCCAGGGCGAATAATGAAAAGTGGCTGGTCAAACTCGACAAGCGTGGCATCGTCGACGAGGATTGCCTCGACAACGCCGCCAACATTGGCCGCGATGGTCGTGTAGAGTTTCATCACTTCGATCATGCACAAGGGGTCCCCGACAGACACCTTCGTGCCTACCTCCACATACGGCGCTTCGTCCGGAGATGGGCGGCGATAGAAGGTGCCGACCATGGGGGAATTCTCGGTGGCCACGCCGGATGTGTCGCCGGCATTTTTTGCAGTGGTGGCCGGAACGGGTCTGGCCGGGGGGTCTGCGACGGCGCTGCTGCCGGCTGCCGGTTGTGGATGCAGGCTGACCTGG
>Ga0316190_10002425_pt1 | contig 13514 bp, 12 predicted proteins | sample Eddworburrow2_MG_FD_204929 | JGI IMG/M metagenome (GOLD analysis project Ga0316190, IMG submission 204929) | Coastal sediment microbial communities from Maine, United States - Eddy worm burrow 2 | ecosystem: Environmental > Aquatic > Marine > Coastal > Sediment | place: USA: Maine | collected... | reverse complement strand
CCAAGCATTACATGAATACCCTTCTTCAGCCACTACTGGCATTACACTGAGAACCACAAGTATTAATACACTTAAAGTTATTACTTTCATGGTACCCTCAATATTCAGGAGTAATTAAATTGAATCTTTCTTGCCAACATCTACAGTTTTGTCAGACAAAATCTGACTCAATATATCCACAGGGCATCTTAAATATCAAATAAAAAACCCCTCCATTTCTGGCAGGTTTTAGATGCCAAAGAAAGGCTCTTATTATGTTTATCCGTGGATAGTTTGTTATTATGTTAAAATGTTTATCTTGATGATGCAGAAGCAATCACTTTCCATTTGATGTATTTTGCGCATTATTAAATGGATCAAATAAAAACGTATTTAACTTCCTGAGAAATTAACGCGACTAAATTCACCAATAGCGTTAAAAAACACATACAAAGTTTTCTTTTTGGGATCTGGCTCGCTCGGGTTAGTAAAAGTGACAACCCATTCTTTTAGGCCATACTCAATTCTTTTCTTTTGGGCTCCAGTAGCTTCTACTTCGCTCCATGAAGCGTCAAGTCTATCTTTTTGCACAAAAGCGGCTACAACAGCAGACGCATCTTTAATGGCCTCCATCTCTGTAAACGGACCATCATGAGAGTGACCAGGACCTGCAAAGGCCGAGGTTGCTAAAAGGGTCGATGCTGTCAATAATATCACAATGAATCTAAACATATTTTTCTCCTAATAAATGATTCCGGGTATACTTCTTTACTCTTGTATGATTGTCTGCTCCATTTGTTGGTGTTCATGAAAATGGTTGTCAGCAGGCCCTCTTTAGCAACACTCACCTGCTATTTTTTAAATGCAATAAATAAACCAATATTCACTAATAAAGACTATTTTTAATAACCAAAGGGGGTTACAGAGAAAACGGTATTAATAAATATTCCTGAATAAAAAAAAATGGGGATTATTGCTAAAATTCGGTTGGGATTCTAACTAAATTAGGCTGCGATGAAAAGTTTATATATATTGCCAACATCTTAACTCGTGGGGGAGAGAATTGCAGTTAAGATGTGCGGTGGCAATCTTGATATGTCTGAGAATAGTTCTTGAGTGTAGATTAATAGAATTTTGAAATTGATAAAAAAAGGGTGGAGCCGTGATGACCCCACCCTATATCGCTTAATGTCCTACTTGTCGATATTCTCTTTCGGGATTGGCACAGGATCTCCCTGGTGGCTAAGGTACAATTCGCTAAAAGCACCAGTGATGAGTTTGTCCTGGTGAAAAGTGCAGACCTTATAGAAATAGTTGCCGTCGTCGCCCCTTGTGATAACGGCAGCAGCGATGTGGCGAGACTTCACCGGACTGTTCCCACCGCTGACGCGGTCAATCCACCAATCTTTGTCCACAATGTTGAGACGATAAACATTTTTCCAGCCAGCATTCTTCAAGAGATCCTCCATCTCGGCTGCAAGCTTCTTATTCACCATCTGCGCCGGAGGCAAGGTCACCGATTTGGCCACCCCAGTTGCGATTTTTTTGTGCAATTCGGCGTAGGAAGAAAAATCATCACCTTGGATAGTCAGAGACCCAGCAGCCCAGATCGTGCCGTAATATTGGATCTCTAACTCCATGGTATGGCTCCCAGGTCCAAGTTGCCCGAGGTGAAAAGTAAGCTCATTCGGCCCCTGTCGCATAGTAGCGGTTGACTTGCCATACTCAAAATCCGGGTTTCCATAAGCCGTCATTTTCCCAGGATTGGGAGCAATTTCAAAAATGAGATATTGTTGATTTAGTAGTTCCGGATTTTTTAGATTCACAAACTGGGCATGGATTTTTTGCCCATCGATTTTGACATTAACCATGACATTGGCGTTGTTCCTGTTCTGGTAAATTTCCGCCCAAGGTTTTTGGGTGCGGATTAATCCATAAATAAAGTCGCCAGCCTTGAAGGTAGTTGCGAGGTTGGTTGGATTCTTCGGATCAATGGGCGTCGTAGAAAACAGAAATTCTCCCAGGTTGGCTTGGGCTGCCTCCATTTTTTGGGCATAACGCTCATAAACAGGAGCAAAATTTTCCAGATACCTCCTGACATCATCCAAGGTCGAACGAATGTCGCCGCATGGTTCAGCAGCTACAGGGGACTGATCGTATTTCTCCAGCAGAGCGACAGCCTCGTCGTTCCAGGTTTTGCACTGGGGCATTTCGTCGTCACTACCACCGACACAACGATACATGGCCTTATCGCCCTCCGCGTAGACATCGAGTCGTTTCTTCCAGCTCTGGCAAAGTTCTTCGGCCTGTTGTGCAGAGGCAGCGGCTTCCTGTTCTCTTGCCTCTTTCTCATCAGCTGCCGCCTTGGCCGCGGCAGCCTCCTTGGCCTGCCGCGTCTGCTCAGCCTGACGCGCCGCCTCTTCTGCCGCCGCCGCTTCCTGACCGGTAGACTTTACAGTAGCCGCAAGATCGTCAAGGCGATTATAGGTGGCAGCCACATCGGGATGATCCTCGGAATACTGGCCGGCATACTTCTTCTCGATTTCATCTTTATAGCTGTGGGCTCGCTTGAGGTATTGTTCAGCGCGTGTTGCACGATCAGAAGCCGAGCCGCTCCCGTTTGCCAGGGACTTTTCAGCTTTGTCCATTTCAGAATTCATATTCTTTAGACGACTGGTTACACCACCGGGAAGCTTTTCAAGGTTCTCTGAGGCAGTGTCATTCTCTTTCTTTACGATCTCTTTTGCAGGAGGTTTTGCGGCTGAGCCCGTTTGACCAGAGTTCCCTGATACAGGCTTGACATCCCTTCCTAATCTTTTGGCCAACTTGGAATCCAATTTATCGATCTTCTGAGCAAATGCAGAAAGTTTTGGATGGTTGGGAGATTCTTGTTGTAATTGGCTGAAAAGATTTTTTACCGCCTCAAGTTCTGTTTCAGCTTCACTGGGAGCAGTAACAATTTTTCGCTCAACAGTCTTTAAATCCTTATCGATTTGTTTCGCAAGATCAGCCCCTACTGCTGCATGAGCCGAAAAAAAACAAATAAAAACACCCAGAATACATGCAAGAGTTAAAGAAATTAAACGAGCGTCGGTTCTCGCTTCCATGTGTCGACCTCCTCTGCCTTTCTAAGTTAATGTTGATAATAATTAGGTATTTTTGAATATATAGAGACGTATGTCCTCCGGGTCAAGACATTTTAGCTTGAGGTGTATTTACTGTCCTCTAAAACAAAATGAGGTTCCAGAAATGGCTCTGTTTTTTCAATTTAGAAACCCAAGATATCTTGCCACAATCTACAGTTTTGTCATACAAAATCTGACTCAATATATCCACTGTAAATCTTGACAATTTAGGAATGATTCACGACTGTAAATGTATAGCAGAAAATCATAAAAATATTTTTGCTCAAGATGAAATTCATTATAGGGCTGTCAGAACCGGAAAAAATTTAGTATATTTCTTATATATAAATAAATTCATGTACTTCATTAACTAATATCTTGCAGGAATCAATTATGACTGCCTTTAGTATTCAGCCCATCGGTATCTTACATTGCGATTTAACAGACAGGGCGCACACCCCAAAACTTTATGATGAATCAAGTCATGTCGGAACAATTGAAATCTATCCGGAATTTATCGAAGGTCTTGATGGCATGCAAAAGGGAGATACCATCGTTGTGCTTTTCTGGCTGGATAGAGCAGATCGCTCTATTTTAAAAGTCTATCAAAGGGGTGACAAATCAAAACCAAAACGCGGAATTTTTTCGACACGCAGCCCTGTTAGACCTAATCCTGTAGCAATTTCAGAATTACTGGTCCAGGATATCGATAATAATATTCTCACGGTGAAAGGGCTGGATATACTTGACTCTACCCCTGTAATTGATATAAAGAGAAAAGTATATTAACAAAGATATTATTCGACTGAAGATTGTCATTTATGAAAGTACTAAAAAGCGAGCAGGTATAGAAAAAAAATCTTAATTGATTGTAACATCTGGTTAGGTTCTTTTTTGTTCATGCCCACACCTCCCCTTATGTTAAGTGATTTATATTTGTTCCCAGTGTCAAGTCCTGTCTTTTAATTTTTCCCCTCAATTATGACATATGTCGGCTTCAGAAGGAGAACGAAAAGGCCTTCAGGAATGTCGGCATTGAAATTCATTGAAAAAAGGGGGATCGGCCGTGATTGGTTGATCCCCTAACTCTGATGAAAGTCAACATATCCACTGTACATCTTGTACTTTTAAGAATGATTCACAACTTTCAATGTATAGCAGAACTTTAAAGTAACTAATGCCCTGCATATGAAATGAAAAACCCCCGATAAAACAGGGGGCAATGGGATAGTTTTTTCTACTTGACACTGTCAGACATATCAGCAGTCTTATGAAATTTTGAGTTTCCCCAAATACTTCAAGTTGAAGGCATCTTCTTCATTAGTAGTTTTTTTTAGTATTTTCACTTTTGGACTATTGTTCCTAAGGAGCTAAGAAAATCTCATATGCTGATTTTGTTACCCAGTCTCCAAATAATTCAAACATTGACTTATTGAAATGTTGATGCTTATTCTCTTATCCATGCGTGTGGGTTTCTGAGGATGCCTGCTAACCTGCAAGGAGAAAGCCCCTAAAGTTCATTTTTTGATAAGGGAAAATTTTTTTACTTTATAACAAAAAATGGTGCAAACTCATGAGAATAGGAAAAATGTCCAACAAGAACCATGTAAATATTTGGATCTGTGTCATCATGCTGTTATCACTCACTGCCTGTGCCGTCCCGCAAGCTCCAATAGAACCAATTGCTACGACTGGTAATCCTGGAGAACTCGTGGCCCAATTGGATAACCAGGTTGTTTCTGGGCGGAAAAATCAACTCAATATATTGTCGCCAGTTTTGTTTGCAAAAGCAGAACAAAACTTACTTTCGGCAAAGCAAAGTTTAGAAAAGGGATATGAAATTTCCGGTATCCTTGAACAGGTAGCCCAAGCTCGCGCTCAGCTTAAAACTGCCACCGAAAATGCGGTCATTGCCCGCACAGCTTTAGGTAATGCTATCAAAGCCCGGGAAGATGCCAGGGCAGCAGGTGCTACTATCTTTGAGTCAGATTATGCTGATGTGGAAGAGAAATTTCTGGGCCTCATGCGCGCCATAGAAAATGACAATTTGAAATCAGCACAAAGAAACCAGAGTCGCGTAGTAGAAGAATTCAGGGCCTTGGAGTTGCGTGCCATAAAGGAGAAAACCTTAGGTGAAGTACGCGCCACCATCGAACTTGCCTACCGAGAAGGAGCAAAGAAATATGCACCTGAGTTATATGCTTCAACAAATCAGGAATTGCAGGAAGTTGACACTTTTATCTCGAGCAATCCCTATGAAAAAGAAGCCATGGTGGAAAAGGCAAGTGCGGTTCTGTTCAAGGCGCAACGTCTTCTGGAGTTGACACGACAGAGCATGAAACTTGAAGACATGAAACCCCTTGATATTGCTCTCTTGATAGAAAAAATACTTAGCCAGACGACTTCTAGATTGACAGCTCCCGATATGCGCAACCAACCTTTTCAGACCCAGGTAGCAAACATCATGGGCACCATTGATTCAATACAAGCTGACAGAAAATGGACAAATGAGCAGACAAAAAACCAACAAAAACAGATTGATATGCTTATTACAAGTCATCAGAGTGATATAGAAACCCTTAAAGAAAAATACGAGTCTGAGATAACTGATTTGAACAATAAAATTGCGGAATCGGAAGGAAAAAGCAGGGAAGAACGAGAAGCCCGACAACGCCTAGCTGAAGAAAAATGGGCGACAGAAACACGTCTTGAGGCCGAGAAACAGGCTGCAGAGAATCGCCTGGAAGCAGAACGACAGTTCAATCAACGCTACAACGAGGTGCAAGCATTCTTTACTTACGATGAGGCCGATGTATATAAACAAGGGAGTGAATTGGTTATTAGATTGAGCGGAATAAATTTTCCAGTAGGTAAATCAACTATCATGCCAGAAAATTACGCGTTACTCAGCAAAGTTCAGAAAGCGGTGCGCACCTTCGGTAATTCAGTCGTGGTAGTCGAGGGTCACACGGACAGCACCGGCTCTGCAGCTGCAAATGAATACTTATCACAACAGCGAGCCGAAGCGGTGAAAGAATATTTAGTTGCTAACCAGACGATTCCAGCCGATCAGATAGCAGCCATCGGGTTTGGGTCAATCCGTCCGCTGGCATCCAATGCAACACCGGAAGGTCGCGCCATTAATAGACGCATCGACGTAATTATTTCACCTATAGTGGTGAGTGATTAGTAACCTTTCACCCGTATTTAACCAGATTAGGGCTCTCTGAAAAGAGGGCCCTAATTTTTTATGCATTATCTTGAATAAATTGAACATATGTTGTCACATTCTTGAATCACTTCCAATTCAAGATAACTTGCCAAAATAGAAACTATTTTGCGGCAATAATCGAGTGAAGGTGTGTACCTGAAACTTTAACTTACTTCCCAACTTATACTTAGATTTAAGGCTGTTTCTGTTTTATTACTTGCCACAAAGATCGAACATTACTTTGTAATTTAGGTAGCAATAAAGTAATAGCAATCTCTTCGCCTGCTACAAAAATTTGGAAAATTACAGCCAATCGAAAAGGCCAGGCAATATCTGCAATAAACAATAAAAAAACCGCGATACTCATCAGCACTGCCTCAATCTTGGTTGCCAATGTGTGATAGCTCGACATTTCTCCAAATTTTACGAGCGCGAATAGTATTGGCACGCAGTATGCTCCGATAGCCAATAAAACAATTATGTCTCCCGCACCAAGCTAGATAGATAAGAAATGGAGCAGCAACTAGACGGAAAATGCTAAATAGGTTCGGTAAATTTGTCCATTTTGACATTATTTTGTTCTAATAATCTGGCCATTATTTGAAGTAAATTGACCTCCCAAGTCACTTAACAATTCAATAAATTATCTTTAATCAAAAGGTCCATATAGCTTGCCACAATCTTAACTTTTCAGTTCCCAAAAACAAGTAAAGATTGCCAGTGGGCATAGCAACCTTTTAGGAATAATTTACCAGTGCTTACTTATAGCAGTCATTTTTTAGGGTTATTAATTGAAAAAAGAATACATAAAATAGCACTTACAAAAATTTAGCTTCTAATAGAAAATGCTATTTCAGTTATTTGCGGTTTTATATGAATTTTTTTTATTTCATTTTTCTACGGGATAACCTGCACCTAGCCAGGCATAGATTCCGCCTGGATGACGCAAAACATTGTTGTAACCTAATTTTTTAGCCCACATGGCACCGTTGTGACTACGTGTGCACTTAACAAATCCGCAATAAATCACAATAGTTTTGTCTTTATCAGGACCCAGTAATGAGGCAAAATCCTCTTGGGTCTTGCCGTCTGTTTCTTGGGTATTCCATGTCTCCATTTCTGGTATGGGAAAAAGGAATTGCTTAGCACCCGGAATATGCTGTTTCTGGTAGCTGTCTTCATAGGGCATGGTATCTACAACCAGAACATCCTTGCCGGAGTCAATAAGATTCTTGAGTTCTACGGTGGTAATAACATCGTAGCCACCTCGCTGCACCTCCCGTGTAAGTTTTACAGCTCCCTGTTCCTTTTCAACCTCTTTTTCAAACTTGCTGTCACCAAACCCAAATGCCGATGTTGAGAGCCCAAATATAAGCAGTGCAATAGCAGATATTAGAATTGGCTGTATACTAATTTTCATAATTCCCTCCGATAATTAATGTTTTTCTTTTGGCTATCTATTATTCAGAATGAATTCTGCCTGAGCATCGGCATTTTGCCTGAAACGCCAAAAGTAGAGAAAAAAAATTGCGGCCATCATTGCGAGGTCCCGGTAAAGGGATGAGCGGAGGCCACTGTATGCTCTCGATTCAGGATCTTCAGGACCAAAACAACCGCAGTCAATATTCAGTCCCAACCAAATCCCATAGCCAAGAATTACGATAAACATGGCAAGGAGGCCTGTTATAACTTCCAGGCTTCCCCGCATATTAAAAATGAGCCCGATAGCAGCAATAACCTCCAGAACTGGAAGAACAATGGCAATGGGCATGACACCCAATTCTGGCACTATGCCGAAATCCCGTATTATGACACCAAAGGCTTGAGGGTCGACCAGCTTCGTCCCGCCGGCCCATATGAACATCGTTGCAAGAATCCATCGTATAAGCCGGTAAAACCAGACGGATTTTAATATGCTCAAAAAATTCAATTGCAAAATAACCTTCAAAACTTTTGAGATATTAATTAAAGCTTACAATGACTGAATTTTCTGTTTTTTTCAGTCAGCAATAAAGTGACTGCCCATGACTCCCAATTATATATATTAATATTTCCTATGAAACAAATAGATAATTCCTTTCTAAAAATTAAAAAAATTCAGACATTCCTATACAGATATTTTTTAGAAGCTAGGCAGGGGTACAAGAGGAGGAAATACTAGTTTTAAATCGAGATTGCTTGCCACATTCTTAACTTTTTGTGCGAGGATTGCTAGTTAAGATGTGCAATGGACATGTTGACCTTGCACCTTACGCTCTGAACCTTTAGCTTTACACACATGAAACATATTTGGATTAGCATGATGTTTTTGCCCATGCTCCTGATCTTGCTGCCCCTGGCTGGAGTCATACTGCAGGGCAGGCCACTGGGGGTATATCTGGAGTTCCCGCCACTGACCGCCTATGTGCAACACGCCCCTTTTTCCTTGATGGCATTCCTGCTCTTGGGACTACTATCCTTTTCAATCCTGATGCCGCTCATCCGACGCTTTCTCAGCTATAAAGGCCCGGTCCAGGTTCCGTTCCTTCCCCAAAAGCCGTTCCCCTGGTGGGGATATGCTGGTTTCTTGCTGACAGCACTTTCCTGGTTGCTAGCCTGGACCAGGTTCCAATGGTTTATCCCCATGCAGCCCTATACTTTTTTCCCGCTGTGGTTGGGTTTCATCATCAGCGTCAACAGTCTGACTTGGACCCGCAGCGGTCGCTGCCTGCTTGTCAACCGGCCACTCTTTTTCCTTGCTCTGTTCCTGCTGAGCTCCATTTTTTGGTGGTTTTTTGAATACCTGAACCGTTTTGTCCAGAACTGGCATTACCTGGGAGTGGAAAATTTCTCCACTGGAAAATATGTCCTTCATGCCAGCCTATGTTTTTCAACGGTTTTGCCAGCCGTGATGAGTACCAAGGAATTCTTGGCCTCATTTCCCCGACTCACTGGACCGCTGCAGAATTGGCGAAGGATTACTCTGCATAGGCCGAAGATGTGGGGCTGGCTTCTCCTGCTTATTGCCGCTCCCTCCCTGGGAGCAATCAGTATCTATCCGAACTTTCTCTTTTCTATGCTCTGGGTGGCCCCGTTCCTGATCATCACCGGAATTCAGCTGCTCTGTTCCGAAACGACCCTGTTTAGTGATCTGCAGAACGGTGACTGGAGAATGGTCTGGTTGCCGGCCCTTGCTGCCTTATTCTGTGGTTTTTTCTGGGAGCTGTGGAATGTTAATAGCTTAGCCCACTGGGAATACTCGGTGCCCTTTGTCCAGCGTTTCCATATCTTTGAAATGCCGATCCTGGGATATGCTGGATATCTGCCCTTCGGGCTTGAGTGCATGGTAGTAAGTCTGATGTTTGGCAAGGTGATGGGGGAGGAAGGTTATAGTTAAGACAGCTTGCCAGAATCTACAGTTTCATCAGATAAAATCTGAGTCAACAAATCCACTGTACATCTTGATACTGGGCATAAGCCTCAAACCCAAACGCCATCACTACCAGTATTGTGAGAATAGACAACCCTACCCGTGATTTACTTTTTTCTTGTTGCATTGTTCGTTCTCCAATTTATCGGATTGTTGCACCTCCTTCTTGAGCTTCGCCTGGAATCCATTCCAGTTCTATTTCAAAGGATTTTTTTAGTTTCCTGCCCTGTTCCTCTTCAACTTTCATCTCTAAAATCATGCTCTGAGGGAAATCGAGAATAGTTTCATTGCCACTTTGCATTAGGGTCATGGAGCCGCTTTCGATCTTATCGGCTATCTGACGTAAAATTTCAGCGATTTCTTTAGCTGATTTCTTTTCTTCGCTTTTAAAAAGAACAGTTTCAATTCCCATGTTTTTTACCTCTCAAGTTGAATTGCTGAAATGTGAAATTCCAAAATCAAATAAAAATTTGAATTTCTCAACTACCGCATCAAACTCAACCCCACCAATGCTTGTAATTTCTTGATATAGAATCAGCTTTTCGCCTTTTTTAATCTTTTCTTTAAATTTTGCAAAAATAGAAGTGATTTCTTCCTCAGTTACTTTTCCTTCAATACGATATGCAACTGCTTTATCAAATCCGATATCTACCATTTCTATCATTTTAATCTCCTTTATATTTATAACGTAAGACAGTCATTAATTATAATAATGGCCTATTCTACATTTCTTGCCACAATCTACAGTTTTGAAACTCAAAATCTGATTAAATATATCCGCTGTACATCTTAAATATCAAATAAAAAACCCCGCCCGATGGAAGGGTTAATGTATCCAATGGAAAATTGGGGATATTAAGAATCAATCACAACTTACAATGGAGCAGACATCTGGATTCGTGAAATAAAAAGGTAGAACCATTATTGACCCTACCCTCTATCTTGAGTCCTCGCAGTCATTGTATCCATCGCTATCAGTCTGGTTTCTTAATTAAAAAGGTGATATGTTATAAACATTGGTTGTAATTACCAGTTACTAGAATAGAAGACATTATGCTTTCAAGCAACTCAACATGGAAAAGGTAAAACTAGGCAGGACAAGTATTAAAGTCTCGAAGCTCGGTTTTGGGACGGGAACCGCGCATCCATCCGGTTGCTGCTCTCAGGCTTTGATGGATAAGAAGGAGATGGCCGAACTTCTCCTTTACGCTTTTGAACATGGTGTAAATTTTTGGGATACGGCATTTCAATACGGAACTCATCGACATATCAGAGAGGCCCTTCGTCATGTAAGACGTCAGGATGTTGTGATAGCTACTAAACTAGTAAGTTCCCATGAGAAGGAGACGGAAAAGATGTTTAGCACCTCCCTCAAGGAACTCGGAGTTGAATATGTAGATGTTTGCTTGATGCACGGGCTCAGGACCAAGCGCGAGTTGTCCTACAAACAAGGAGCTCTCAATGAGCTGCTTAAATACAAAAAAGCGGGGAAAGTGAGAGCAGTGGGGCTCTCGTCTCATGGTTTGAGCGCCCTAAAAGCAGCCGCGGAGGTCCCGGAGATTGATTTGGTTTGGGCACGGATAAATTTTGCTGGGCTTTGTATGGATTCAGACAGAATGGGGCTCTATGATCAACTTGCCTCTGTTTCCTGTCTGAAGAAGCTTGCAAAAGTGATTCTACCCAAGAATCTGACTGCTGCTCTCCGCCCGAAAATCGACACCGATTCTCTTTCAGAGACAAACCGTAGGGAAGTAGAAGAGACGCTCAAAGTTATCCATTCCAAGACAAAAGGTGTTGTGGGTATGAAAGTGTTGGCCGAAGGTCATCTTCAAGAAAAGACAGATGAATCCATAAGGTATGTGAGAAATCTTCCCTTCATTGATTCGTTTTTGATTGGCATGACTAGTAGGGATGAGATAACCAAAAACTGTAGAAGCCTCGATTCCGGGTGAGATTTTTGAAAAACCACTTTCGGAGAGGCAAACTGTAGATTTCTTGCCAACATCTTAACTTTTCAATCTCTAAAAACAAGTAAAGGTTGCCAGTGTATTTGGCAACCTTTTAAGAATCATTTGCGAGTTAACAGATATTAGCAAAAACTTTAACACAAAGCTCAGCGGCGGAGATCAGCCCTCTGCTGGAGCAATTTTTGGGCCATCAGCTTCGAATCCTTCGTGGAAAGTGACGGTGCCCTGCGGAGTGTGACCGTCGAAAGACAGAGAGAAAAAGACCTCGGGTAGTATTATTATCGGACAACTTCCATAATTATCATTGAGTGATCAGAGCATCCTTCATCATCATTTCTACAAAATATACCAATGACATTTATCCCTCTGTGTTATTAAGTTGGGCTATCATCATTTACATGGGTAGTGTTCCGTTAATATAATTTTCTGAAAATAATCATGTGTCAGATGAAAATACGACCCTGCCTTCGGGCGGGGTTTTTTATGTCCTTGGTGCAGGTCAACATTTTGGTCAACATTTGGTCAACAAATTACAATAAATACCCCCCTTTTCCATTCATTTTCATTGTTTTTACTATTGGCACAGAAAAAGCCGAGAACCCCGTTCTAATATAGGTCTTCGGCTTTACTTGTTTTTACTTTTGTTTACTTTTGTTATATAAGATTCGCACCTGGAGTGATTGCCAGTTTTTCTTACACATTATCGAATAAAATATTTATACTTTCTATATAACCCGGACGCTATTCAATTCAAAATACTTGTCATTACAGAGAAATTTACAAATAGCAGCAACTACCACATGGATGATCTCAAAGAAAATGGATCTGTAGCAGACTATCTCACTGCCCTGAAATCTTCTCCCCGTTTAGGCCAGCAGGTGGTGCACCATGAGAAACTGGCAGCCCATCCTGCAGTTTTTGGAAAAAACAGGATCGGTTGGCCCCTGGCCCTGGAAGAAGCACTTAAAGAGATGGGGATAGATGCATTATATCAGCATCAGGCAAGCGCCACCGATGCAGTGCGCAGGGGAGAAAATGTCATTGTATCAACACCCACTGCCAGTGGTAAGAGTTTGATTTATAACCTGCCGGTGTTTGAGCAGATCATGCGGGCTCCTGATTCCACGGCCCTTTATCTTTTTCCCTTAAAGGCCCTGGCCCAGGACCAGCTGCGCGCAATCCAGGAACTGGCTTCCATGCTTCCGGAAGAATTAGTGCCGTCAGCGGCGATTTATGACGGTGACACAACTGCCTACAAGCGGAAAAAACTTCGGGACAGGCCGCCCAATATTCTCATAAGCAATCCTGATATGCTGCATCTTTCAATGCTGGGATACCATTCCGCCTGGTCCGGTTTTTTTGCCCGGTTGACCCACGTCATTTTAGATGAGGTTCATACCTACCGGGGGATTTTTGGCTCACACATGGCCTGGGTCTTGCGGCGATTGCAACGCATATGCGCCTATTATGGCTCCAGGCCTCAGTTTATCCTTTCGTCGGCTACAGTGGCAAATCCGGATGAATTGGCCCGCGATCTTCTCGGTGAAGAGGCAACGGTTATCAGCAAATCAGGGGCCCCACGGGCAAAAAGGAATTTTATTTTCTTAAATCCATTGGATAGTGCTGCAACCGCAGCCAGTCAATTGATCGAAGCAAGCTTGAAACGAGGGCTGCGCACCATTGTCTACACACAGTCACGAAAGCTTACAGAACTGGTTTCCATCTGGACACAACAGCGTTTAGGCAAATTGTCGAACAAGCTGACTTCCTACCGGGCCGGATATCTGCCGGAAGAACGGCGGGAGATTGAAGCCCGGCTGTCA
>Ga0316190_10002424_pt1 | contig 13518 bp, 12 predicted proteins | sample Eddworburrow2_MG_FD_204929 | JGI IMG/M metagenome (GOLD analysis project Ga0316190, IMG submission 204929) | Coastal sediment microbial communities from Maine, United States - Eddy worm burrow 2 | ecosystem: Environmental > Aquatic > Marine > Coastal > Sediment | place: USA: Maine | collected... | reverse complement strand
CCCCGCGAGCGGCCCCGGGAACGGGGAACACGCCCGATCCTGGGCGAGTGCAGCGGGCCGCCGTCGGCGAGGAGGGAGGCCAACTCGACTCGGCCACGAGTGACGCGATCAACCGACGCAGGGTGAAGGGCGAACCGCTGGAGGGCCGAGTTCGCCGCCGGATGGAGCACGGGTTCGGAGCCGACCTCGGCAACGTCCGAGTGCACACCGGGAGCGAGGCGACGTCACTCAACGACTCGATGCAGGCTGCCGCATTCACTGCGGGGAGCGATGTGTTCCTCCACGACTCGTCACCGAGCATGTCGACCCCGTCGGGCGAACAGCTGCTGGCACACGAGATCGCCCACACCTTCCAACAGTCGGGGGCCGCGAACCGCCAGATTCGACGCAAGCTCATGTCGACCAAGGCGTTCAACGATGCGACCGATGAGGGTCGATTCACACAGTCGAGCAAGGCGCAGAAGTCGATTCGGGTCCTCCTCGACGCGTACCACGCTCAGTATCCGTGGGAGTCTCAACTGACGATGACTGCCGGTGATGCCACGACGGCGGTGGAGCGCCTCGAAGAGATGCGACAGGTCGCGAATCTCTGGATCAAGGATCACGAAGTCGACGTCAGCGGGGCGACGACCAAGGACCCCAAACGCGTGAAGCGCCGCGCCGGAATGGACCAGCTGGTCGCAGCCGTCGAGGGCGAGATGCGGGTGATGCGCGACCTGATGCAGTTCAAGTCGACGGGCGGCGTCGCCGGCGCGAATCAGGACATCAGTGCGATCACGGTGTCGCAGGAAAGCGAAGCCTTCACCAAGGTCAAGGAGAAGTACACCGGTGACGCGGTCAGCGGGTTCCGCCAACTCGGGTTCCTGATCGACGGCGCCGTTCCGATCGACGGTGACAAGTCGAGCATCACGATGGAGATCACGATCCCCATCCCGCCCGGCTTCATCACCCTGGAGTTCTCAACCGAAGCCGCGCGCGACGGCGAACGGGTGGAGGCCGGCATCACCGTCGGCGTCAGCGGCGGTGCCAGCGTCGGCAACGTGGCCAAACTGAGCGCCGGGATCGGCTGCTATCTCACGGCCAAGGCGAAGACCGGAGCAGACGTGACCGAGCTGATGAGTTACGCGCTCTTCCGTCGATGCCGCGAATCGATGGTGGTACCGCGGGAGATCACCAATTCGATGTGGGGCGGTGGCCGCTCGAGCGATTACGGCTGGGTGAAGGCCGAGGAGTGGTCCAAGGGCGTCGAGACGCGGATCTTCGGTGCCGACGACGAGGCAGAGGTCACCTCCGGCGCGTACGCCAAACTCGCGGCCGAGGTCGAGCTGTCCAAGGACCTGGCGTCGCTTGGGCTCGAGGTCAAGGGGACGAAGGGCACCACGATCAACAAAGGGTCGATCGAAGAGGCGAAGGGCGCCGTCGGTGGGAAGAACAAGACCAGCGGCGGCAGCGACGTCACCGACGGTGGCGGGATGCGTGGCACCACCCAGGCGTCCCTCGGCGTGAAGAAGCTCGGCTTGGAGACCGGGGCGAGCTTCGCCTTCGGGATGCTGTCCGGTGGTATCTCCGCAGAATTCGGATGGAGCCACAAGAAGGTGGCCGGAGCCACGCCGACCTACGAGTTCGACACCTTCGAGATCGGAGCGGAGTTGGCGGGCCAGATGCCCATGAACAAGATGGCGGGTGATGCCATCGCCGCGATGATTCCCAATCTCGTCGGAACCATCAACAAGGTCATCCGCGGATCGATGCAGGCAGCACAAGCCGAGACGGCTGCCCGTACCGGCGGGGCGATCACCGAGGAGGTCGGCTCCTATGCGGCCTCGATCGCCGAACTGACGAGCGTCGCCAAGGAGACGTGGCAGCCCTTCGCTGCGGACCCGGCGACGGCGGGGACCAGCATCGGGTCGACGGCCAGCATCGAGTTGTCGTGCTCGTTCGACTTCAAACCCGATGGGAGCGTCGATCCACTGGTGGTCGAGCTCCGCCTCGGGAAGTCGAGTGCGCTCACCGATGCAGTGAAACGCGGTGGCGACGTGATCCAGGTCTTCAAGCTCGACATCTCCAAGTCGTCGCGGCTGCTGAAGCTGACACACGCCAGCGGTGGCGGGTGGACACCGTCGTGAGCGCGTCCGAGCTGCCTGCGGCGTTCGAGTTCCGGGTTCCGAGCGGCTCGATCGTGCCCGCACGTGTGCTCGATGCAACCCGTGCCGACGGCGCGGTGATGCTCCTGATCGAGATCGGTCAGGAAGAGTGGGAGATGATCGATCTCGTGATGTACTTCAACCTGCGCTGGGACCGACGGAACCCGGGCGAGATCAGCGGCGACGGCGCCGTCCAGATCCTCATGCAACTCGATCCAGCGTTGGCGAGTCGGGCCAGCGCAGACGACATCTTCGCGACACTGTCGGCCGCGCCCATCGAGGACGAACTCCGCAGTACCACGAACTGGTACGGCCTCGAGGTGACCGAGGCAGTGCCGCTCCCTCCTGAACTTGCCGCCAAGGGCGAGGTGCGCCAAGGCTTCACCACGACGTGGCGAGCGGAACTGGCTACTCGCTGAACCAGCGACCACATCGACCGGACCCGCCGGGTTGCGGGGTGATCAGTAGCCGGTGCCGCAGAACGGCGTCGGGTGCACTGCGAAGAGCGCGTCGAGAGCAGCGAGTACGTCGACGCTCGTCGATGGTTCGATCTCACCGGACGCCGCCAGACCGCGCCAGCTGACTGCGCCCAGGTAGGCGGAGGAAAGCGCGGCGATGTCGATCGAAACGTCGGGAGGGCTGTCGCTGTGACCGGCGCCGCCCCCATCGATCAGCCAGGTGCCGCAATTGCCCGCGAACATCGGGTCGTGTACGCCGACGGCCACTGGGCGCTCCGCCCTGCCGAAGCCTCGTGTGGTGAGTGCAGCATCGACATCGAGGATCCGAACCCATTGGTCGTCCAATTGTTGGCGGGTCTCGTAGGCCCTGGAGTCGTGCATTGCGCGGCGGACGGGTTCGTCGACGGGTCGGGCCGCGGCCTGCCACGTGGCGACCAGGTCGATGTCGAGCAGGTACCGCCACAGCTCGAGTTCGACGCTCGGCGATGCTCCCCAGAGGTCGCGCACCTTGCCGGCCCCGACCGGGTTCTGGGCGAACGATTCGTCCCAGTCGACGTCGTAGAACACGAACCCGTCGTCGTTGCCGTCGGTGTCGCGGTGGACGGCGACGAACGAGCCCTTGCCGTACTGTGTGTCGACCGGTCGGCAGGCGTCTTTCAGGATGTGCGTCCACATCCACTGCGGGCGGCTGAGCGAGCCGACCCGCCAGCGGGCGGCATCTTCGTAGAGGTCGGGAACGACGTCGAGCACGTCGCCGTAGTCGAGGAGCCGCATCGATCCGGGAGTCGCGGCGACTCGCCAGGGCTTGGCCGCGCGCGTGGTCACCAACGCGGCGATCGAGTCGGTCGCGAGCCCGAATCCGAAGCGGCGATAGATCGACGTCTCGCTCGCGTGGAGCGTGGCGAGCACGTTGCCCCGGTCGCGTGACTCGCGCAGCAGGCGGTGCATCAGTTGTGTCAGCAGTCCACGGCGGGTGTGTGTCGGGAGCACGCCGACACGGGTGACGCCGGCGGTGGCGACCTTCGCGCCGCCGGGAACGGTCGAGTCGAACCGGAACGCTGCGACGTTGCCCACGCAACGGGTGCCGTCCCACGCGGCGAGTGCGTCGCTGTCGTCCCACGATTCGGCGCCGGCCGCGAACGTCTCATCGTTGACCGCACCGCTCAGCAGGGCGGCGCGCAAGGTGTCGGTCGCGGCTCGTCGCTCGTCGACGGCAACCGGTCGGATGTCGAAGTCGTTCATTCCGCCACGCTGCCACACGATGCCGACCGATCGTCGCTGAGTTTCGCTCGGGAGCGCTGAGGCCGTCAGACGGCGAGGAGGTCGCGGGCGCCGGTGTCGCTCGACGGGTGGCGCAGCTTGCTCATCGCTCGGGCTTCGATCTGGCGGATGCGCTCACGGGTGAGGTTGAAGTGTTCACCGACCTCTTCGAGCGTGCGGGGCTCGCCGCGGTCGAGGCCGAAGCGGAGCTTGAGGATCTCGCGCTCGCGCTCGTCGAGCGGCGCCAGCAGACGCGAGATCTCCTCGGGGAGCAGCGCAGTGGCCGCAACCTCGAACGGCGACTCGGCTGACCGGTCTTCGACGACGTCGCCGAGTTCGGCGTCGCCGTCCTCGCGGAGCGGCTCCGACAGCGAGAGGGGCTCGGCGGCGAAGCGCAACGCTTCGGTCACCTTGTCCTCGGGCATCTCGACTTCCTTCGCCAGCTCCGACAGCGTTGCCGGACGGCCGTACTTCAGTTCGAGACGCGAGCGCGCCTTCTGCAAGCGAGCGAGCGTGTCGCCGGCATGGACCGGGAGGCGGATCGTGCGGCCGGTGTTGGCGATACCTCGCGTGATCGCCTGACGGATCCACCACGTTGCATACGTCGAGAACTTGAACCCCTTGCGCCAGTCGAACTTCTCGACAGCGTGCATGAGCCCGAGGTTGCCCTCCTGGATCAGGTCGAGCAACGGCAGGCCGGACGCCTGGTACTTCTTGGCGATCGACACCACGAGTCGCAGGTTCGACTGAACGAACTGGCGCTCGGCCTCCTCGCCTTGGCGGGCAGCCCGACGCAACTCGCGCTTCTTGGCTGCGGTGAGCTCGCTACCGGCATCGAGTTGCTCGATCGCCTCATTGCCTGCTTCGATCGCCTTCGCGAGCCGGACCTCGTCGTCCTTGGTGAGCAGTGTGTACTGCCCGATGTCTGTGAGATAGAGACGGACGAGGTCTTCGTCGTCGCGGTCGACGCGGTCTTTGGCCACCTGGTGCTCCTACTGTGTTGATTCAACGGGGGCGTCGACGTTGGTCGTGGCCTCCGTGGAGGATTCGGCGTGCAAGGCTGTCGAATGACGGTGTCTGCGGAGGAAGGGCACGACAGCTGACATGAGACGTGGGTCACGATACCGACGTCGTCCGATCCGTCAACCACTTGAGCGGATCACCGACGAGATATCGGAACAGGAGATGAATGTTGGGCACGGATCACCATGAGCGATGACACGGACATCGTCGACGAGGTCGACTTGACGATCGTCACGCTGCGGTTCGACACCGTCGACGATGCATCCCTGCTCGCCGTGCTGTCGAAGTACATCGTGCTGACCCGGATGCAGGACGGTTGCCGCAATGTCGACCTGTGTTCGAGCGTCACGACATCGGGTCGTCACCTCGTGATCCAGAAGTGGGAGACGCCGGCGCATCAGCGGCATCACTTCGATTCCGAGGTGATGGTCGACATGGCGCGCTCATGCACGGGCCTGCTCGCGTCGGCCCCCGAGATCGATCTCTGGGACGCCACGAGCGCCCACGATCTCCGCTGACGTCGGCGACGTCAACGATGAGTCGGACCCGTCGTGGTGCGGGCGCCTCGGCGTCGGGCGCCGGTAGAATCGTCTGACCATGCCAAATCCAGTGTTCAACGAAGAGTCCTTCAGCAAGGCATCTCAGGACTTCCGGTCGACGCAGGCCGGATGGGGTGCGCCAGAAGCGGGCACCCACGTCCAGACCAAGCCGATCACCGACGGACCGGTGAGCGGTTGGCAGAAGGCGATGACGGTCAACGGGACCATCACCGCCTCGGCAGTCCTGCTCGTCCTGCTCCTCGTCTCCGCATCGTTCGGATGGAACGCCGCCAGCGGCCCTGTCAACAACGAGGGCGTCGAGACCTACCAGTTCCCCGCCATCGCGATGGTCGGCATCGTCGTCGGATTCATCGCCGTCATGATCGGGATGCGCAAACCCAACCTGGCCAAGTTCCTCGGCCCGGTCTATGCGCTCTCCTACGGCTTCGCGGTGGGTGCGATTTCCAAGGGCTACGAGACGTTCTACGACGGCATCGTCATCCAGGCGGTGCTCGGCACGGCGTCGGTCTTCGCCGTGATGCTGGTGCTCTACCGCACCCGGATCATCAAGGTCACCAACAAGTTCCGGCGAACCGTGATCATCGCCACGCTCGGCGTGATGGTGTTGTACGTGTTCTCGTTCGTGCTCACCCTGTTCGGCACGACGCTCCCGTTCCTCGACGGCAGCAACATGCTGATGAGCATCGGCTTCTCGTTGTTCGTGTGCGGTCTCGCCGCCGCGAACCTCGCCCTCGACTTCGACTTCATCGAGAAGGGTGCGAACGCCGGACTCCCGAAAGCGTACGAATGGGTCGGTGCGCTCGGCCTCGTGGTCACGCTCGTGTGGCTGTACCTCGAGATCCTCCGCCTGCTGTCCTACCTGCGCAACTGACGGGTGTGGCGCTGATCGAATCGGTCGGCGCATGGACATGAACTCGAACGAATCGTCTGACGGCGGCAGTCTCCTCGAGGCGGCCGCCGTCGGCGTACTCGGGGGTGCGTTCGGGCTCGCCGTTGGATCGCCGCTCGGGTTGGCGGTTCCGTTCGGGGTGATCGCTGCGTGCAATGGTGCGGTGTGCGGCTGGCGGCGCGTCTACGACTGGAGTTGCTCGACGGGCCTCGTCGCGTTCACGTTGGACTCGACGTGGGCGCTGCCGATGACCGCTGCAGGACTGGCGTCGCAGGCACTCGGTGCCGTTCGCGGCGAGCCCGGCTACGACGAGTCGATGAGCCGCCGTGCCAACCGACAGGTGTTCCGGCGCGGGTTCGTTCCTCGTCGGGGCTTCGCGATCACGATCGGCAATGTCGTGAGCGGCGCCGGCGACACGTCGCAACCTCGTCGACGTCGGCTCGTCACCGATCACGAGGACGTACACGTCTGGCAGGCACGATGGTTCGGCCCGCTGTTCCCGTTGCTCTACGGGGCGTGGATGCTCGGTGGTGGTGCTGGTGGGATGGCGGTGTGGGCCGCCCGTCACCGTTCGGAGAAGTTCACCAAGGTCGTCGAGTCGTGCGCCTACTACCTCAATCCGTTCGAGTGGTGGGCCTACAGCCGTGACGATCACTGGCCGCCCTCCGGAAAGGTCGCTGGACTGGGCTGGCGGAAACCGATCGTCCGACCGCTCCGCCGTCGTTGACCCCTTCGCTCAACCGCTCTCCCACTCCGAGGTGGAGTAGCTCGTGGTGTCAGCCGCCGTCGGCGATGTCCGACCAGGCGAGATCGTCGGCTGCCCAGAGCCGAGCGAACTTGGTGTCGACGTCGTCGTTGAAGCCGAACCGGTTGCGGTGGTTGTATCGCCAGCGCTGTTCGTTCACGGCGACACCCATCCGGGTCAGACGCCCTGCGCAGTAGGTGTCCCACGCCGCGTTCTCGGCCAACGTGAGATCGAGGTCGTCGGGGGCCTCGCCGAACCCCGGCTGCATCCGATCGTGGGCTCGCAGCAGGATTCTTCCGAGTGACTCCCGGGCATCCTTGGCGCTGAACGACATCGGGTGCTTGCGGTCTTCCAATGCGCCGCTCTCGGCGTGGAGCGTGATCGTCGCATCAGACGACGTGCCATCGATCTCTTCGTAGACCTTCGCAAGCGGCGTGGTCTCGTTGACAACGACGTTGATTCGGTTGGAGATCTCCAACTGCGCAGCGAGTTCGGCCACGATCGTCGCGATCTCGGACGCGTCGTACTTGACGAACGTGAATTCCTCGGGCGACACCGTCACCTTGGCAGTTGACACGTCGGTCATGGCCAGCGGTCTCTCACGCGTCGACGGGTTCGGCGCCGACCTTCTCGCGGTACTTGCGGATTGCTTCCTTGCGCTCCTCGAGGGCTTCGTTGTCCATCTCGGAGATGACGTCGACCTCGTCGTCGGTGAACCCGGCCAGCTCGCGGAAACGACGGGCGAGGCTGAACGAGCTCTCGGCGCTCTCGCCGCGTGCGCCACCGAAGCTGAACAGCTTGTCGACGACCTGCTGGAACTCGAGTGCCTTGGCCCGGCGGTCGGGATCGTTGGCGGTGACCTTGCGCAGCCAGTCCGAACCCATCTTCACGTGGGTGACCTCGTCAGCGAGCATCCAGTCCTCGCAGAACTCGAGGAAGGGGTCGCCGGCGATGTCGCCGAACTCCTTCATCTGCGTGAACACGTCGATGGCGAGTCCTTCGAGTGCCCGGTTGACGCCGGCGAGGCGCAAGATCGGGTCGTCCGAGCAGGCCGCTTCGAACAGCACGGTGTTCTCGGCGAACTCGCCGAGTTCGGTCCCCATCCAGTCCGAGAGCTTGGCGCTGATCTCGACATGGCGGGCTTCGTCCCACGCCTGACGCGCCATGTCGAGCTTCAGCTCGAAGGGCACGGTGTCGTTGCTGCCGTCTCCGGCGGCGAAGTCATGGGCCGTGCGGCCGGCACCTTCGAGTGCCTGGATCTCGCCGACCATGATCCCGTGCATCAACCCGCGGGCGGCATCGGACGCATCGTGGCGCTCAGGGGTCAGGCGCTTCGACGCCCCGCGGCTCTTCGCCGATGACTCCTTCATGTCGATCGCCGTGCGGCCGTCCTTCATGCGCTCGGCCATGTTGGTCTGGACGAACCGCTCATCACGAGCGAGGTCTTCTACCGGAAAGAACTGACGCATCAGGCGCCCCCTTCAGTACTTGTGGTGAAACCAGTGCCAATACTATCCGCGCCCGTGATCCCACCGGCGTCGACCATGATCGCTTCGAGCCGGGCCTGGTGCGCAGCGGCTCGCTGGACGTGCTGCGGGTTGGTGATCAGCGACTGGAGAAGCATCTCGCCGTCACGCCAGTCGTCGTACTCGTCCTGGAGAATGAAGTTGATCGACCGGATGGTCGGTGCGTCGGTGATCTCGCTCGTGTTGTTGCGGTGGTACGTGTACGCCGCGATGAATCTCGGGATCAGCACCCGGTAGACGCCGACGAGCTTCTCGATGGTCAGCTCCGGCGCTTCGGGTTCGGTCATCGCTTCGATGAATCGTTCCATCGCGTCGTTTGCCGGCACGGTGAGTCGCTCTGGCTTCATCTCGCGCAGCTCGGGGAGGCGTTGATGCCAGAGATCGGCGTGCCAGGCATGGTGGTAACAGTGCGTTCCGAGCCGCATCTTGACGTCGAGTTCGGGCACGGTGGCCACCCAGCCGCCCAGTGCTTCGAACAGCTTCATCTCGGTCCACTTGTAGTTGCCGACCCGCCGGGCCGTCTCCTCGACGCTGAACGATCCCGGAATGTCCCGTCGGTCCCAGGGAGCGAACGGCGCGCGTGCCGTGGATGTCGTCTCGGACTCGGTCGCCGCGTTCGCCATTTCGGGCACGCTAGTGAACACGTGCCCCGAGCCCCGACCCGAACGACCACGCATGCGATGAGATCTCGGGACACCCGCTTCCCCGGAAGCTCATCGCTGCCGGCGTGTGGGTCAGCGGATCGAGCGACCGGCGGCCCAGGCGGCTTCGGTGGCGCCGAGGTCCGTGGCGGGCTCGCCGTCGGCGATGTACTCGAGCAGCATTCCGCGCCACGGGCCGGTCACTTCGAGTTTGCCGAGGATGGCGCTCACCCCCCACACCACCCGGTCGAGGATCACGAAGCTCGGCGGCATGTTGAGTTGTTCGATCACGGTTGCGTGCGGGCCCTGCACGTCGAAGATCTTCCCGATCGTGTCCCGCATCCAGTCGCGCGTGAACGTGAACTCGTCGGTCAGGTACGGGATGTAGGGGCTCGACACGTAGTCGTAGACCAGCGCCGGTTCGAGGCCGTGACCCTCGGGGAGAAAGTTCGCTCGCACCATCTCGGCCACGAGGAGGTCCGGATCGCGGTCGATGATGATCGCATCGACCGTCGGACGCAACGACTCCCACTCGCCCGGCGACCAGCGCTTGACCAACCCGTAGTCGAGGAACGAGACGCTGCCGTCGTGATGGAACTTGTAGTTGCCCGGGTGCGGGTCGCCGTTGAAGATGCCGTGGCGCATGATGGCGCCCTGCGCAAACCGCCAGATGACTTCGCCGGCGCGCTGTCTCGTCTCGTAGGACTCGTTCTTGCGGAACTGGTCGAACGTCATGCCGTCGATCCACTCCGTCGTGAGCACGCGACCGCTGCACAGCTCGGGGACGAGCTTCGGGATCCGGACCCAGGGGTGTCCTTGGAACCGGGCCTCGAATTCGGCGAGGTTGCCGGCTTCGATCGAGTAGTCGAGCTCCTCGCGCATTCGTTCGCGCAGTTCATCGACCAGACCCTTGGCGTCGAGACCCTTGAGCATCATCGAGGAGAACATGGCGTACATGACCTCGGCCGCATCGAGGTCACTCTCGATCGCCTCGTGGACACCGGGGTACTGCACCTTGACCGCAACGTCGCGACCGTCATGGGTGATCGCGCGATGGACCTGCCCGATGGACGCAGCAGCCACCGGCATGTCCTCCCAGTCGAGGAACAGCTTCTCGGGAGGCCTGCCGAAGTCGCTCTTGACGACGTTCGCGGCGAGCGTCGGCGCCATCGGCGCAGCGTCGGCCTGGAGCGTGGCGAGCGCTTCCTGAGCTTCGTCGGGCAGTGCTTCGAAGATGAACGAGATGAGCTGGCCCGCCTTCATCAGCACGCCCTTCATCTCGCCCAGCTCCTTGGCGACGTCCTCAGCGGTGCGGATGGCGAATTGCTCGTCGAGCTGCGCCCGCCGTTCTTCGGCCGAGCCGATACCCCGCACCTTCGACACCCCGAAGCGGAACGAGTTCCGAGCGGACAGCTTCCAGACGCGCGCTGACCGGTTGAACCGGTTCGTCAGTGGTGACTCCTTCGCCTTCTGCGCAGCGGCCGCCAACCCGGCGGCGAGCGCGATGACCGATGCGAGCCCGGCGACTGCCCTCTTCTGCATCAGGCGCGCCGAGCGATGGGGTTGCGGGCGATGACGTGTTCGGGGATGGGCTCTCCGGTGATCTCGTCGATCCAGTACGTACCGTCAGCGAGGCGGTTCAACGCCACTTCGACCGCAGTGAGGTCCTGTTCGATCGCATCGAGATCGACCGGTTCGGTTGTGGTGACCGGTGTCGTCTCGGCGTCGGATGCGTTGCTCGGACCGGTCGGTCCCGCAGCCCCACCCTCGGTGGTCGCGGGCGTTGGTGTCTCCGGGGCGTCACTCACCTCGTCGAAGCTAGTCGTCGGCTTGGCTGCCGACGGATCGAACGGTGCGGCCGCGTGCGGGTGGCCATCGACCAGGTGGAGCCAGAGCCCAGCCGTGTTGGGCGACGATGCGAGTGCGATGCCAAGGTGCTGTGCAACCACACGAAGCACTCCGGCGTGCGCGACGACCAGGATGCGATCGGTGTCGGCGCGTTCGGAGTGGATGGCGGCCATTCCAGCCATCACCCGTTCGGCGAAGGCGTCGTAGGGCTCTCCGCCGACGAAGTCCACCCGTTCGCCTCGACGCCACCGATCGAGCATCCCGGGGAACTCGGTCTCGATCTGCTCGTGGCTCAGCCCCGACCAGACTCCACAATGACGTTCACGGATTCTCGGCTCCTCGATGATCTCGTCGATCCCGAGATGCGAAGCAACCAGGCCGGCGGTCTCGCGTGCACGGATCTGATCGCTGGCGACGATCCCCGAGATCCCGGCTCCGACGATGGCCGTGCCGAGCGCATCGGCCTGGTCTCGGCCCCGCTGGGACAACGGTGGGTCCGCTTGGCCCGCCCAGCGGTGCTCGGCGTTCCAGGTGGATTCACCGTGGCGAACAATCAGCAGCATCGGATACCGAACGTATCCGCCGGCAACCTTCACCGGTCGAGCACCCGGGAATCCTCGAATCGGCTGCCGAGGGCAATATGGTCGGGGCGTGGCGCGACAAGCTGGCAACCGGGGATCTCGCTGGGCCGAGTTCCCACTGGCGATGGCGATGCTTGCGCCCTCGGCGATCATCCTCGGGGTCTTCGTGCTCTATCCGCTGGGGCGGGCGGTGTGGCTCGGGCAACAGCGGTGCGACAACTTCGGCAACAACTGCCAATCGCAGGGGTTCGGTCAGTACCTCGACATCTTTCGCTCGACCGAGTTCCAGAATGCGCTGCTCGTGACCTTCAAGTTCGCGCTGATCTCGGTTCCGCTCGGCCTGCTCCTCGGTGTCGGCCTGGCGATGCTCGCAGACAAGTACCTGCGCGGCGTCGGGGTGTTCCGTGCGGTGTTCTCCTCGACGGTGGCGACCTCGGTCGCGGTGGCCAGCCTCATGTGGCTCTACCTGCTGCAACCGTCGATCGGTGCGCTCGCGAACGTCTCCTGGTTCAACTCGCTGTTCCCGTCGGTGAAAGATCCGGGCTGGCTGCAGGACCCCGGAACCGCTCTGACCGCCGTCGCGCTGTCCAGTGTGTGGGCTGGGCTCGGTTTCACGTTCATCCTCGTGACCGCCGGGCTCCAGAGTGTGCCCCGCGACCTGTACGAGGCTGCGGCCGTCGACGGTGCGGGCAACGTTCGTCGCTTCTGGTCGATCACGGTGCCGATGCTCGGCCCGACACTGCTGTTCGTGCTCATCGTGCTGACGACTCGTGCATTCCAGACCTACGGCGAGGTCGACCTCCTGACCGGCGGTGGGCCCCAACCGCAGGACTCGACCACCACGATCACATACTTCGTGTACGGCCAGAACTCGCCGATCAGCAACGATGCCGGGCTGCAGGCGGGCGCCGCAGTGTTGCTGTTCCTGGTGTTGCTCGTGCTCTCGGCGCTGCAGCTGCGCGGCATCGGCCGGAGGGTGCACTATGGCAACTGACCTCGCGACCCGCACCAGCACGGACGACGACGCGCCGGCCCTGATGCGCGAGGCGTCGCGTCGGCGGAGCTTCGACGAGGCAACCGGCTGGCGACGTGTCGGGCGCTACACGCTGCTCGCCGTCGTGTCGTTCATCGTGCTGTTCCCGATCTACACGACGATCGTGGCGGCGTTCAAGCCGAGCGATCAGTTCTTCGAGCGACCGCTCGTGCCGGGCCCGTACACGTTCGAGGTCATCAAGGAGGCGTGGACCACGGGCAACCTCGATCGCTATCTCCTCAACTCGCTCGTGGTGGCGACGATCGTGACCGTGTGCCAGGTCGTGTCGGCGGTGCTCGCCGCCTACGCCTTCGCCTTCCTCAAGTTCCCCGGGCGCAACGTGTTCTTCGTGCTGTTCCTCGCCACGCTGCTCGTGCCGCTCGAAGCCACGCTGGTCGTGAACTTCGACACCGTCGACGGGCTCGGTTGGGCCAACTCGTACGTCGGTCTCGCCGTGCCGTTCCTCGCGACCGCGTTCGGTGTGTTCCTCATGCGGCAGGTGTTCATGTCGTTCCCCCGTGATCTCCGCGACGCTGCGCGGATCGACGGTGTCGGCCATCTCGGATTTCTGTGGTACATCGCGGTGCCGCTGGTGCGGCCGACGCTCGGGGCGCTGGCGTTGTTCGGTTTCCTCGGGTCGTGGAACCAGTACCTGTGGCCCAATCTCATCGTCAACCAGGCCGACATGAACACGGTCCAGTCGGGGTTGCGGGTGCTGAGCCGCTCGAACCTCGACGCCCCGAATCTCGTCATGGCAGGAACGGTGATCGCCGCTGTACCGGTGGCGATCGCGCTGCTGCTCTTCCAACG
>Ga0316190_10002423_pt1 | contig 13523 bp, 13 predicted proteins | sample Eddworburrow2_MG_FD_204929 | JGI IMG/M metagenome (GOLD analysis project Ga0316190, IMG submission 204929) | Coastal sediment microbial communities from Maine, United States - Eddy worm burrow 2 | ecosystem: Environmental > Aquatic > Marine > Coastal > Sediment | place: USA: Maine | collected... | reverse complement strand
GGAGGTTGTAGAGGTCCACGGTGTTGCCACCGACGATTTTGCGACGGTCGTCTTCGGGCAGCGACTGGGTTTGGGCCGCGAGCATGTGTTGGCTGTAGGGCCACGTCGAGTCGCTGTGCGGGTAGTCGTTGGCCCACAACAGCTGCTCGGGTTTGATGAGACCGGCCTCGGCCATGTCGAACGCCGACCAATCGTCCTGAAAGGTCAGGAGGACATGTTCGTCGAAGTATTCGCTGGGTGTGCGTTGTAGCTTGGCGCCCTGGAGCCAGTTGCTGTGGCGGTGGTAGGCGTGGTCCATGCGGTAGCGGTAGTGGGGAGCCCATCCGGCGTCGGCCTCAACGGTGACAATCTTCAGGTTCGGGACCCGATCGAACACGCCGCCGAATATGAAGGTACCGATGAGGTCCTGGTTGCCCCGGATGATCGACATGAAGTTGTTGAGCTTGGGCCCCCGGGCCCGCTGGGATTTCCCGGTGAGGATGTGGAACGACAGCACCAGGCCAAGGTCGATCGAGGCCTCGAAGAACTCGGTCCACATCTCGTCGTCGTAGTCGCCCGAACCGTCGTCGGTGATGGTGCCGGGGCTGCCGGGCAGCATCACGCCCCTCAGTCCGGCGTCGGCGATGGCCTCCAGGTCGGCAACGCCCTCGCGAGGAGTGCGGAGGGCGGTTTGCCCGCAGCCGTACAACCTCTCGGGGGCCACGGCGCAGTAGTCGGCGATCCACCGGTTGTAGGCGTCGAACATGGCCTTCTTGAGATCGAGGTCGGGGTGGTTGCACAGCAACATGCCAACCGAGGGGTAGATGACCTCGCCGTCGATGCCGTCGCGTTCCTGGGCCGCGACCCGCTCGGTGGCGTCCCAACCGGCCCGGTGGAGGTCGGCGAACGGGGTGCCCTTCATGGCCAGCGCGTTCGAGGCCCGGCCGGCGGCGGAATGCAGACCGAGGTGGATCTTGTAACTCATGCCGGGCACGTGGAACGTGGCCCCGTCGGGCTGGGTGTCGGTGAGGTAGGGCGCCCGGTCCCGGAAGGCAGGGTCGATATTGTCGACGTAGGTCCAACCGGGCTCGGTGATGTGGGAGTCGGCGGAGATGATCGGGGAGTCGACCACCCTCGGCGCTCCTTCGATGAGATCGTCGGTGGTGAGAGCCATGTCCTTACCCTAGTTCCGTGGTCTTTCCGGGAACATTTGGCCCGCGGCGGTGCCCGCTTCTAACATGGCGCCTATGAGTGACGCCGTCTTGTATGAGGTGCGTGACCGCACCGCCCTGATCACCTTCAACCGTCCCGAGCGGCTGAACGCATGGAACGGCGATATTGCCACGGGCTACTTCAACTCCCTGGATCGAGCAGCCGCCGACTCCGACGTGCGGGCCATCGTCGTTACCGGGGCCGGGCGAGGTTTTTGCGCCGGCGCTGACATGGACGTGCTCCAAGGCATCGGCAGCGGGAGCAACGACGACGGTGAGCCCGACCTGCGCGATGCTACCTACGCCATGGGTATCCCCAAGCCCGTGATCGCGGCGGTGAACGGTGCCGCCGCTGGTCTGGGACTGGTTCACGCCTTGGCCGCCGATATCCGCTTCGCCGCCGCCGGCGCCAAGTTCACCGTGGCCTTCAGCCGCCGGGGGCTCATCGCCGAGCACGGGCTGTCGTGGACGCTGCCCCGGTTGGTTGGCCAATCGGTGGCGCTCGATCTGATCATGTCGGGGCGGGTCATCCTGGCCGAGGAAGCCAAGGAGCTTGGTGTGGTCAATCGGGTGGTGGCCCCCGAAGCCCTGCTTGACGAGGCTCTTGCCTACGCCGACGATCTCGCCACCAACGTCTCGCCAACGTCGATGGCGGTGATGAAGCATCAAGTCTACAACCACCCGATGATGCCCCTGAGTGAGGCAATGGCCGAATCGAACCGCCTGATGCGGGAATCGCTGCGCCGCCCCGACTTCAAAGAAGGCGTGGCCAGCTTCGTTGAGAAGCGTCTGCCCAATTTCGCCCCGTACACCCCAGCTGACGGCGAGTAGCGCTTGAGCCGGGTGGCCTAGCGGCAGTCTGAGGAGCGGCCGGTGATGACAAGTCCGTTGTCGGTCATAGCCGGTTCCCCCTAGTGCCCAAAGTCTCGACAAGTCAGCGCTGACCGGGACGGAATGGTCATGACGAGCCAGCTTCTGGCTCCGGCGGCATTGGTGATGCCGGTGGGGGTGGTGGTTTGTCGCCTTTGGCTTTGTTGTGTAGGTCGCAGAGGATCTGGCCGTTGGTGAGGTTTGTGGCCCCGCCTCGGTTCCAGGGGGTGAGGTGATCGGCTTGTAGCCAGGCGTGGGGGTTGTCGCGGCCTGGTTGTTGGCAGCGTCCCCGGGCTTGGATCATGAGGATCTGTTTCAGTCGGGTGGGGAAGGTGCGTACTGTTCGCCCGAGGTCGAGTACTTCTGAGTCGGCACCGAGGATGAGTCGTCGGAGGGTGGCGGTAGCCAGGGCGGCGAGAGCGAACTGGGGGTGGAGTGGGGTGCCGTCGATCGGTTCGCAGCGTTTGAGGGGGTCGTTGTCGTCGATGGGCAGCCTGGTCGGGTCGACCGGGGCTGGGCCGCCGCTTTGGTTGTCACCGCAGGTGCGGCTGGCTTCACGCCTGCCGTCGTCACCGTCGTTGCAGCCGCAGTGGTGGTCGCCGTCGCACCTGCCGCCGTTGTTGTTGGCGGTGGTGCGGGTGAAGCCGTCGGTGGCGACGTCTTCGCTGAGGATGATGTGGATCAGTGGTGTCGAGGCGCCGCCCGGGTTGTTGGCTCCGCTGGTGGTGAGGTCGGTGAGGGCGTCGGCTCGGCAGTGGGTTGCTTTGCGGGTGTAACCGGTTTCGGTGTCTTGGCGGAACAGGTTTTGTACGCCGCAGTCCACCCGCGGGCCGATACCCGCGACGGCCACCATTAGCATTCACCTCCCGTTCAATTGTCGAACGATGTCGAGCTACCTTTCAGGCCATCTCAGACCACGACATCGTCTCGCCCTCACGCAAACACCGGGCAATCTCGTCTCTCTCGTCGACTCCAAGCGGCGGGCCTGGCATGCTGAACTCTCCATCGGTCGGGAACGGCTACATCACCAGCCATCATGACTGGAACCGCGCACCGACCGGTGGAACTCACCCACCATTGCCAAAACTCCATGGACCCCACCCCAAGCGCTGGTTGAATGGTGGCTATGCCTCTCAACGTGCTCGGCGGCGAGCTCGCGACCTGTTCCATGAACCCCCGGACGGGTTGGTTCCGTGACGGTTGCTGTAACACCGACGGCAACGACCACGGAGTCCACACCGTGTGCGTGGTGATGACGGAGGAGTTCCTGGCCTTCTCAGCCGAAGCGGGCAACGACCTCTCGACCCCCAACCCCGAGCACGGCTTTGTCGGGCTGAAGGGCGGCGACCGGTGGTGCCTGTGCGCCCCCCGCTGGAGCGAGGCGCACGAAGCGGGCCAGGCACCCCAGGTGGTGCTGGCCGCCACCCACGCCCGGACTCTGGAGTGGTGCAACCTGGCCGACTTGAAGAGCCACGCCGTCGACCTGGAGAACGACGGTGACAGCGGAAGCGATGCTCGCCCCGAGGGCGACGAAGCGTGATCGACAGCACCACTAAGCGCAGCCTGGGGCAGATGATGAAGGGGGTGCAGGTCGTTGGCGCCACCCACGATGGTTTGACCAGGGCCTACTGCTCCCACTGGGTGATGCAGATAAGTTTTGAAGAGCCGATCGTGATGGCTTCGGTCTCCCCCAAGCACGACACCTACCCGCTGATGAAGGCGTCGGGCCGTTTCGCCGTGTCGATCCTGGCCGGCGATCAGGTGGCCGAGGGCCAGTACTTCTCCTACCCCGGCCACAAGTTCAAGTACGTGGCCCCCGAGTACATGGACCTTCATGTTGACGACGACGGGCTGGAGTGGCCGATCGTGCCCAACAGCATCGCCTGGCTGCTGTGCGAGACTTTCGACGTTGACGCCCGGTTCGATCACGAGCTGTTCTTCGCCCGGATCGTTGGCACCATTGAAGGTCGGCTCAAGGACCCACCTCTGCTGTACTCCAGCCGCCTGGGCTGGCGAATCACTGGCGACCGGGCCCGCGAACGTGGCGTGTCAATCCGTGATCAACTTCTGGCCCGGGTCGCTGACCACGACGCCGAACATGACGCGGAAGAAGAATCGGCGGGCGGCTAGGGCACCTAGGGCTCGATCCCGACGCACACCAGGCACTGCTCGTCCCAGCCGACGGCGTCGGCCGCGGTGCGGTCATCGTCGTTCTGGTACTGGGGATCCGACGAGCGGCCCGTCCGGGAGTCACCCCCCGCTTTGGCCGAGCGGCCGCGGTCCTGACGTTTGCGGCTCCAGCTGAGGGGTGACGCTTTCCAGTCGTCGTCGATGTAGCGGTAGGGGAGGTCAACGAAGCCTCCGCCGTCGACCCCCGGAGCGGCCAGCCCGTGGGCCGCGGTCAAACCCTCGCGGAGCAGACGGCGTTGGCCTGCGGCATCGAAGGGCAGCCCGGTGGTGTGGCCGAGCGGCAGATCGACGAACACCGATCGTGGCGGGTTGGCCGAGGCGGTGATGGTGCGGGCCGAGGTGAACCCGATGGTGGGGAGCCCTGCAGCTTCGAGGTGGCGTGCGATCAGACCGACCGACTGGTGGCAGACGGGTCAAACCGGCACCAGCAGGACGATGTCGGGTTCCTGGGCCAGGCACTGTTCAACGATGCGGGGCACGGTCTCGGTTTCCATGCGGCGGATGGAGTAGATCCCGCCCATGAAGGCGAGAGCCTGTTCGGTCAGTGAACCGATGGTGTCGTCGTCGGCCAGCTCACGCAGCCGGTCGAGGGGGAACACGCAGTTGGGGTCCTGGCGGGCGTCGGTCTGGTCGTAGGCGAAGTGGGCCGTGCGCAGCTCCGAGGTGGGGGTGTTGGTGTCGATTACCCGGATCGAGGTGTCGTCCTTGGTGTGGAACGCCACCTGGCCCCGGCGGTACAGGCCCCCGGAGCCGATCAGGGCCACCCGGCACTCCGACAGCGGCTTGGTGATCGGCGCCCACGGCGGGGGCTCGGGCCGCTCGGCCCAGCGGTAGGAGTCATAACCCAGCGAGTCGTACAGCCGCTTGGTCTCGCCGATGTAGTCTGCAGGTGGCAGGGGGGATCGGCCGTCGCGCAGTTCGGGCGAGTCGGCGATCGAGTCGACGATCGGTTCGGTGGTGGAGTCGCTCACTTCACCACTTTCCCACATCAGTTGGCCATCGTGCGATTGAAGGCCCCGGGTGCACCGAACATCTCGCGGTGCCAGCGTCGGGGGGTGAACGCCAACGCCCGGGGGTAGTCCTCGAACAGCCAGCGGGCGAAGTTCCGTCTTGTCCAGTCATTGGTATCGACCAGGGCGACCGCGGCCGTGGTCACCGAGCGCCTTCCCATGGCCGCCGAAAGCCAGCGGGCCAGAAGATGATCGTGCATCAACTCCCGCCGTAGGGCCCGCCTATAGTGCAAGGCCGCCTCTTGGGGGTCCTCGCACCCGGCCTCGACGATGGCGTGGACCGCTGCCCGCCCCGTCATCAACGCTTGACCGATTCCTTCACCGGTCATGGGGTCGGTCGCCATGGCTGCATCACCGGCGAACAGCACCCTGTTCTTGGTTAGCGGGCCCCTGCCCAGCTTGGCTGGGATCGGCCAGGCTCGATGGGGGCTCTCGGGACAGGCGTCGGGCCCGAGGAAATTGGCGATGTGGTCACGTTTCAGCAGTTCGGGCCACAGCTTGCCCATGGCCTGCACGCTCTGGCCCTGGCCTCGTTGGATGCCGAAGCCGACGTTGGCGGCGCCGTCGCCCAGCGGGAACGACCAGGCGTAGCCAGGAAGGAGATCAGGCTCGAACCAGACAACCAGTTGGGACGATGCCTGGGCCGATACCGAGGTGAAGTACTGGCGGAACGCGTGCCATTCGCCCCGATAGTTGTCGGTGGCGATCCCCAACAGCTTCCTGGTTGGCGACCACATGCCATCGGCGGCGATGAGGTACGAGCAACTGAATTTGATGCCGTCGACCTCGGCCACCACTCCCTCGTGCGAACTCGACACCCCGCGTAGCTCGTGGCCCTCAAGAACCGTGACTCCCTGTCGTCGGGCCAGATCGACCAGGGCGCCATCGAGTTCGCGGCGGCGGCAGACTGCGGCGTAGGTTCCCTGGCCCCGGGGAAGAGGCAGCGAGACCTTGCGGCCTGAGGGTGAGCGCAGATGGACATCGGCAACGGTCACCCAGCTGGGAAGAACGTTCGGGTCGAGTCCGATCTCCTCGAGGTGGCGTAGTGCGCCAGCGGTGAGACCGTCGCCGCAGCACTTGTCTCGGGGAAATCGTGCCTTGTCGATGATGACGGCGTTGAGTCCCCGGCGCGCCGCCTCGATGGCCGCCGCGGTTCCTGCAGGGCCCGCGCCGACGATCAGGACGTCACAAGTCCAGTGCTCTTCAACGGTGGGGATGGTGGGAACGGCCACCAACGAAGCGTAGAAGGTGCCAGTGGTTGTGCGACGATCGAACAGCAGGTAGTTGCCTGGTCGGGGAGCTGTCGACGCCGCAGAACCTCAAGGCCGCTACGAGTCGACGGGCGCCGCTTCACCCTCAGTTGGATCCACCACCGGCTCAACTGGTGCTGGCTCGATCGGAGAGGGCTCAACCAGTTCCGGATCGACGGGATCGACGGGAGAGGGCTCAACGGGCGGGGTCGGAGGAACCACGGTTTCGTCGGTCTTTGTCGGCCCGGCAGGCGTCGTATCGTTGCCGTTGCAGTCCTTGCCCTCGGCCGGTCGGTAGAGGGCGAACACGGTGTCCTCGACCACCTCTCCGTCGGGGTAGGTCCTGACCCGGGGGGTGGTGTAGATGCTGCACTCGCCGCGTGAGCTTCTGATCAGGGCCAGTTCGTCGACCTTGATGTGCTTGGTGGAATAGAACGTGACGGTGATCGATGTTGGGGTGTAGGTGGCCCAGACCAGGATGCCGTACTCGGTGGTGTTGGTGACCGACAGATCGGGACGGGGGAAGGAGATGGTCGCTTCGCGGCCTCTCGGATAGCGGGAGATGTACAGCGAGTGCGACTGGTACTCGTTGAAATCGATCCCGGCGTAGAAGGCGGCGTTGAAGAAGGTGGTGGCGAACTGGCTGACCCCGCCACCGACCTGCTTCTCCAGGATGCCGTTGGCGATGGCTCCGTCGGCCACAAAACCCTTCTCCGTCGTGCGTCGACCGACATGCTCGTTGAGGGAGAGTTTCTCGCCGGGGCGGATGATCACCCCCGTCGTCAGGTCGGCGAAGCGCTGGATGTTCGTGACCCGGTTTTGGCAGCAGGCGTGCATGGTAGTGAAGGTGGAGACCTCCTCGATGATGCCGAGGGATTCCAACTCGGTAACGCCCTCGTCGCTGCCGACGATCTCGGGCTGGAGGATGACCAACCGTTGGGGGCCGAGCTCATCGTCATCGTCTTCGGTGTCGACCACTTCGACGGGCTGATCTTCGAGGAGTTGCTCCTTGATCCCGGCAATCGACTCGGCCGAGCAGCAGACCACGGTTTCCGCCGCCGGGATGATGATCGGCTTGTTGTCAACGACGTTGAAGCGGGCCAGTTGGTCTTCTGAACCCAGATCCAGGAACTGCGGCTTCAGATTCTCGAGCACGGCGTCGTCGTCGATCAGCCAGGTTGGTCCCGAGCCGGAGGTGTCGACCTCGACCCAGTCCCGTAGCTTCTGTGAGTCCAGTTCGACGGTCTGGTCGAGTAGGCGGATCGCCACCCGCCCCTCGGTGGCTTCGGTGGCCTCGGCTGCCACGGCTTCGAGTTCTTCGTTGCTGATTTCGGGCTCGGCGATGTTGGCGGTGAGGGTCAGGCGGTAGGGGGCGGAGTTTTCCAGCTCGTCGGACAGCACCTCGACCACCTCGGCGCTGTCGATCCACTGACCAGCGGCACCGCGGCGGACGGAGAAGGCCCCGCCCAACAGTGCCAGTTCCGGCTCCTGGACCTGGTCGAGCGAGGTGGTGTTGATCTCCTCCACCTTTTCCGTCGTTGTCAACTCGTCGACGGTGTAGACGGGCTCGATGGCAACATCGGAGAAGAACGTGTTGAGCCAGCGGATGGGCGCGGTGAAAACCATGCCCTCCCGGCGGGCCGAGAGGGCGAGTTCCTTCACCGTCTCCCGATCGACAACGGCCCCAAGCGAAGCTAGATCGGTGGTGAGGTCGAGATCGCCGATGAGTAGCTGGACCTCCGACGTGGCCAGATCGTCGTTGAGATCGTCGATCACCCCGTCGAGGCCTTCGTCGTCGAGCCCGCCGATGGGGATGGTGCCAAGATTGGTGCCGCGGGCGACTTCACCCCTGGTTCTGATGCTGTCGACGGCCCAGACCAGAACGAGGATGGCGATCACGGCGACGGCAACAACGAGCAGCCAGAGCAGGATCCGACGCAGGCCCGACTTCTTCGCAGGCTGAGTTGGATCGGACCCGGGAGCCAGTCCTGGCGGAGGGTGAGGGTTGGCGTCGCCGGTGGTGGGGCCAGACAGTGGGCTCTCATCGGTCGGGTCGGCGAGGGGAGCGGTGATGAGCGACGGGTAACCAGCGGGCTCGGGGTCTACGGACGTCAACAGCACCGTGGCATTCTGATCGGGCGGGTCGGGCGGTATCAGTTCTGTAGGCGTCAGGCCAGGCGGTGGCGGGTCGGGTGGCACGTCGCGCGGTGGAGCGCTCCCGGCCGGGAAGACGGCCGTGGCGTTGGGATCGAACGGTGGGCTACTGGCTGCCGCTGGTCCGGTGGTGTCGGGGCCGGCGGCAAACGTTGCCGTGACGTTGGGATCGAACGAGGTCGGCTGGTTGGTGACGGGCGCCGCCGGTTCGGGGGGTGAGGGGATGTGCCCGACAGGAAAGGCTGCGGTTACGCCTTCATCGAAGCGGGGCTGCTCATCGACGGGAGGGGGAGCTTCGCTTGCCGCCAGCGGTGCTGCCGGTGCGACCGGCCGCTCGGGGCGTTGAGGCCGCGTCGGGGGCTCCGGTGCTGTGGGGGCCGTCGGTGCTGTGGGGGAGAGGACGTCGCTGATATCGGGCACCTTGGGCTGGCCCGCATGTAACACCATTGTGTGCTGGGTCAGGTTGCCTTCGGTTGGTGGCGCTCCCAGCTCGACTTCCTCGTTTTCCTGCTCGCCACTGGACTCGCCATCATCATCGTTCTCGGACTCCGCTGGGACATCAGCCGCCACCGCATCTTCTCCCCTGCGCCTCGCTCAGTGGTTCACAGTGTGCCATGAGCAGGGTCCGAGGTCAGCGCGTGGTTTTGTGTTGCACGCGAGCTGTGACATGATCGAAACCCGAAACGGAGGTTTTCATGAGTGGTCTTGTTGATGGCCGTATTGCCATCGTGACAGGTGCTGGTCGAGGTATTGGCCGGGAGCACGCCCTGATGTTGGCGTCGGAAGGTGCAAAGGTCGTGGTAAACGACCTCGGGGGCGAGGTTGACGGTACCGGTGGTGATCTCTCGCCGGCCCAGCAGGTGGTCGAGGAGATCAAGGGAATGGGGGCCGAGGCGATCGCCAACGGCGATGATGTCTCGGACTGGGAGGGCTCCCAGCGCATGATCAATATGGCGGTCGAGACATTCGGTGGTCTCGACGTCGTCATCAACAACGCCGGCATTTTGCGCGACCGGATGTTGTCGAACATGACCGAGGCCGAGTGGGACTCGGTGATCCAGGTCCACCTCAAGGGCACATTTGCTCCGGCCCGGTGGGCTGCCGCCTATTGGCGTGAGCGAGCCAAGGCGGGCGAAACCAACGACGGCCGCATCATCAACACCAGCTCGGTGTCTGGCATCTACGGCAACGCAGGCCAGACAAACTACGGCGCGGCCAAGGCCGGTATCGCCGCCTTCACCATCATCGCCGCCCAGGAGCTGCACCGTTACGGGGTAACCGTCAACGCCATCGCCCCTGGCGCCCTGACCCGCATGACCGAGAACCTCGGTATGGGCCAGATGGACGACGAGGGCAAGGAATCGATGAACCCGCGGTGGATCGCACCCATCGCCACCTGGTTGGCCAGCACCGAGTCGGCCCCCGTCACCGGTCGGGTGTTTGAGGCCAGCGGCCGGGTTCTGGGCATCGCCGAGATGTGGAATCGAGGCCCCACGGTGGAGCCCGTCGACGATCCCAAGGCCATGGGGCCCGTCGTGCAGAAGCTCATGGCCGAGGCCCAGCCAAACAGCGATATGCAGGGTGCCCCCATCACCGGCCCCGGCCGCCCCACCGCGTACTAGCCAGGAGGAACACGCATGCCACTCAATCCAGACGCAGTGGGAGCCAAGGGTGAGCCCCGTCGGGCCTCCTGGACCTCCGACGAGGCCTTGCTGTACGCCCTCGGTATCGGTGCCGGGGTCACCGACCCCGTCGGCGACGAACTCGAGTTCACCACCGAGAACACCGCCGGGGTCGACCAGAAGGTGTTCCCCACCATGGTCGTGCTCTTCGGCTTCACCGCCAAGGGCGGAAAGTCGGCCATGAGTCAGGCGGGCACCTACGACCCGCGCATGATGGTGCACGGCGAGCAGGGCATCAAGCTCCACCGACCGATCCCCACCAGCGGCGAGGTGGACACCGTGGATGAGATCACCGGGATCTACGACAAGGGCAAGGGGGCGGTAGTTGCCACCAAGGTCACCGGCACCCTCGTGGCCGATGGTCAGCCCCTGTACGAGGCCACAGCGTCGATCTTCATCGTTGGTGAGGGTGGCTGGGGTGGTGATCGGGGCCCGACGGAGAAGGCAAACGTCGCTCCCGACCGTGATCCCGACTACTCCGTCAGTGCCACCACCCGGCCTGATCAGGCTTTGCTGTACCGTCTCAGCGGCGACCGCAATCCCCTGCACTCCGACAAGCAGTTCTCCGACGTCGGCGGCTTTCCCAAGCCGATCCTGCACGGGCTGTGCACCTACGGGTTCACCGGACGGATGCTGTTGCATACACTGGCCGACTCCGATCCGGCCCGTTTCGGCGGGATGGACGGGCGTTTCTCTTCACCGGTGATACCGGGCGAGAAGCTCACCGTCAACGTGTGGGACGACGGTGATGGTCACGCCATCTTCCAGACCCGGGGTGATGATGGCCGGGTCGTGTTGGACAACGGGGGCGTGAGCCTCAATTCTTAGCAGCATGGATCGAGTCGTTACCGAGGCCGAGATCAATGCCTACGTCGTCGACGGTGCCGTCGCCATGCGGGGTGTCGTCGACGACGAGTGGCTAGCGGTCGTGGCCGATGCCATCGAACGCGACATTGCCCAACCGGGCCCCTGGTACCACGGCTACATCCCCGACAACGGCGTTGGTCGTTTCCACGGCAACGTGCGTATCTGGGAGACCGACGACGAATTGGGCCGTTTCGTTCGGGAAGGGCCGTTGCCCAACCTGGCGCGGCGGTTCTTCTCCTCAGCCAAGGTCAACCTGTTCTACGACCAGTTGTTCGTCAAGGAACCCGGCACCGAGAACCGCACCCGATGGCACAACGATCTGCCCTACTGGCCGGTTCGTGGCTCACAGATCATGTCATTCTGGGTGGCACTTGACCCGGTGACGGTTGACAGCGGAGGGCTGGAGTTCATCCCCGGTTCGCACCATTGGGACACCTGGTACCAGCCGGAGACCTTCGGCAAGACCAAGGGCCACGGCGAGTACGAACGCAACCCGAAGTACGTCGAGATCCCCGACATCGAGGCCGCCCGCCCCGACTACGACATCGTCACGTGGGACCTGGAACCGGGCGACGTCTACGCCTTTCACGCCATGACCGTGCACGGCGCCGGTGGCAACCTGCGCCACGACGTACGGCGCCGCGGCTACACCATCCGCTACACCGGCGACGACGCGGTGTACGACAGCCGGGTCGGCACCAACATGAACCTGCGCTCACCCGATCACGCCGACGGCGATCCCCTCGACAGCTCACGCTTCCCCGTGGTCAGCGCCGAGCGGTAACGTGAACAGGTGACCGTCGTTTCCGAGAGCCTCGAATCGCCATCGTCGGTGGTGGCCATGCTCACGGCGCTGGAAGCCGTGCGGCCCGATGTCACGGCGGAGTATCTCGGAGGGACCTACATCGTGAACGCTGCGGCCAGTGGCCCCCACACGAGGGCTCTGTTCGCCATCGCCGATCTGCTGGCCACCCGTGTGCCGAGCGGCTACGAGCGGGCCACCGACATTCGAGTCGAGTTCGATGATCAGATCATCATGCCCGACCTGTGCGTGATCGAGGCCGAGACGCTCCTCGGCACGGTAGGTGATGCAGCGGTGCCGCTCTCGGAGTTGTTGTTGATGGTCGAGGTCTTGTCGCCATCGACCGAATCACGAGACCGCACCGTCAAGAAGGAACTGTGCGCCGCTGCCGGTGTCGACTATTGGCTGGTATCTCCCGGCACCACTTTGGCCGATCACTGGCAGAGCGTCGAGCGGTTCGACTTCGGAGGCGGCGTTATCGGCTCCGTCGGACTTTGAGCAACTAGAACAGCTTCTGCTGGGGCCGTTCGATGCCGCGTAGCTCGTCGTAGTCGACCTCGACCCAGTCGATCTCGCGGTCCGAGGCCAGGGTTTTGGCCTGGAGCTTGATCTCCTGGGCGACAAACATGCCTCGCACCGGTGACAGGTCGGGCTGACGGTTCAGGAAGTCAAGGTAGCGGGTCAGCTGTTCCACCCCGTCGATCTCGCCCCGGCGCTTGATCTCGACCGCAACCACCTGATCGTCTGCGTCGCGGCACAACAGGTCGACGGGGCCGATCTCCGTCGGGTACTCCCGGCGGATGAGGCGCATACCGTCGCCGAGTTGGTCGGGCTCAATGGCCAGCAGTTCCTGCAGATGGGCCTCGACGCCGTCCTTCTGCAACCCGGGGTCATCGCCCAGGTCGTGGCTGGTGTCGCTCACCACCTTGTGCAGGTCGATGGTGAGGGTCTCACCCTTGGGGTTGGTGACCACCCACTGCTCATCGTCGGCCCGCAGCACGTTGGGGGCCGTCATCCAGTTGAGTGGCTTGTAGGCCCCACCGTCGGCGTGCACAGCAACACAACCGTCGGCCTTGACCATGATCAGCCGCACGGCCCGGGGCAGGTGGGCGCTGAGGCGCCCGTCATAGTTGACGGTGCAGTCGGCAACAACAAGACGCATATCAGTCGACCTCTCGTCCGCTGAGACGGTGGCGGATCAGGGCCCGCCGTTCCTTGAGTTCGGCGTAGGTCAACGTCGATGTCGTTGCCGGGTCGACCCCAAAACCGGCCTTGATTCCCTCAGTGTCGACCTCCCAGGTGCCAGGGGCGACGCCCAACTCGGCGGCGATCGTCGGGCCGTGGGTGGTGGCGAAATGATTGCCGATATTGGTGACCACGGAAAACATGTCGAGCTCGGGGGCCAGGGTGGCGATGGCGCCATCGATGAAGATGAGATTCTTCACGTACAACATCAGCGGTTTTGGTAGGCGGGCGCCGTAACCCAACAGGGCCTTGACGATGCGCTG
>Ga0316190_10002422_pt1 | contig 13527 bp, 8 predicted proteins | sample Eddworburrow2_MG_FD_204929 | JGI IMG/M metagenome (GOLD analysis project Ga0316190, IMG submission 204929) | Coastal sediment microbial communities from Maine, United States - Eddy worm burrow 2 | ecosystem: Environmental > Aquatic > Marine > Coastal > Sediment | place: USA: Maine | collected... | reverse complement strand
TTGGTGTGATTCGTGAAGATGACTATGGCCAGATTTCACTGGATTGGAACTGGCGCTTAGACCCGCGTTGGCGTCTCAATATTGGCACCAGTTATATCAAAAACGATTCAAATATCACTATCTACACTTATGAACGCACCCAGCTGTTTACGGCCTTGCGTTATAGCTTTTAGGTGGTGTGAAGGATGAGAAACACATATGAAACAATATCTTGAGGTGTCGCGCTTGTTTCGCAGGAGTGCTGTGATTCCGGTCACAGTTTTGGCTGCCTGGCTCAGCTAATCTTATGTATATGCCGATAAGCTTATATAGTTTCTCGAAACAAGCCAGCGGGTTTGTCTCAGTCTGTTGCAGGAGGCGTCGCTATGAATGCTGTTAAACAAATATTTCGGGGTGTATTGCTGCTGTTATTGCCGGTGATGGCAATGGCTGCCGAGCCTGCCGGATTTGTGTTGATGGCCAAGGGCGAGGTCTATGCTGTGCAAACAGACCATCAGCTGCGCCAGCTAAAACGTAAGTCGCCTTTTTATTCCGGTGAGTCGCTCAAGACTGCCGATAACGCCAAGGCCCAGGTGCGGTTTCGTGATGGCTCGCTGATATCCATGCGTGCCGACACCGAGATTCGCATTGATAAATTCAGCTATCAGGAGGGCCGTACCGGCGGTGATAAAAATATCTTTACCCTGCTCAGTGGTGGCTTTCGCACCATTACCGGCAAGATCGGTAAAAAAGATCCCAAGAATTATCGTATGAAAAGCTCAGTGGCCAGTATCGGCGTGCGTGGCACCACCTATGAAGTGGTGCTGGACGGCGGCCTGAATGTGGCTGCTTGGCAGGGCACCATCGTGGTTGAAAACCAAGGGGGCGGTCTTACTCTGGGTGCCGAAGGTCTGTTTAATTTTGCCCGTGTATCCTCACCAACTGCAGCCCCAAGTGGTGAGATGACACCGCCAGCTGCGCTTGCCAATAATAATGAGGCCCAGCCGGATGAGCTGCAGGGTGAGAGTGAAGAGTCGGCAGAGCAGGATAATACTGATGAGCAAGAGGATGCTGATTCTGGTACGGATGGCTCAAGTGGTCAGGGTGATGACGAAGCTAGTAGTGACGGTGATGGGCTTGGTGATACTACCTTGGCAGAGCCGGGAAGTGATGGTGATGGGAGGGGGGGGCTAACTAATACTGGTGGCACTCCGACTACAACGGCATCAACGCCTGATGGTAGTGAGGATCCAATACCTAATTGCAAGATCGATCCGGCAACACAGGCCTGTACGACCACTTCAATCATTGAGGCCATTGCGGCGGATACTAGTTCTGATGTCGTGGTTGAATTTGCCGATGCCCGTATCGAAGGCGTGACACTTGATCGCCTGGCCATGGCTGTCGGTGGTGGTACTGGTTTTCAGCAAATGCTGGCCGGTGGCAAGGCTGGTCTTGGTGCTGATGGCAAACTGTATATCGCCGATAACGGCTTGCATCCAGGTGAGGCAGGTTTTGATACCACAGCCTATACCCAGGTGCTAACTCAGGGGGCTGCGCCTCTGTTGGGGGTGCCCACGAGTTTCACGATTGATGCCAATCACTCAGTGACTTGGGGTGTATGGCAGGCCACAGCTGCTGCCCCCGTTGAATTGCTCACTAATGCCGATGATGCAGCGATTTTTACCGCCTTTGATCAGCCGGTGTTCTGGGGCACGGCCACAGCTACACCGGTCGCAGGTATCACTGCTCGCTCTGGCGTGGCGAGCTATCGCAATGTGCTTGGTTTTATCGGTGGAGGTAACAGTGGCGCAATCAGCGATATTGTTATGAATCTGAGTGTCAATTTTGATACTGCCGCCGCAACGGGGGCGGTCTCAATCTACACCCCTACCGAGCTTTGGAACCTGAACCTGGCGGGGGCAATCGCTGGCCCAACCCTGGATTTCACCAGTTTTTCCGGCACTGTTAATGGCAGTGGCGCGGTGTTCGGTGAATTCAACAGTCTGTTTACAGGTGATAATGCTCAGGCCATTTTCAGTAGTTTTGATCTGGAGTCGATTGCCGATCCGAATATTCATGTTGAAGGTCTGGTGTTGGTGAATGATGCCAATGTTGGTGACCTGCGCCTCACCGGTGTCAGTCTCAATCCAAACCAGGTTGGCATGTACCAGCTGATTGATTTCGGTGTCACTGGTTTTGATCGTCACATCGGTCAGACTGGTGTTGATGGTGGCAGCAATCTCTATTTTGCCGACAACGGTTTTAAACCCGACCAAACACAATTTTTAACAGCGCCGTTTATTTCTGTGTTGAGTCAGGGGGCGGCTCCTGAACTTAATCTTTATACCGATGCAACCTATTCAGTTAGCTGGGGTGTCTGGGATGGTGCGGCGGCACAGGCGGCCTCATTGGCAACTGATGCAAATAATCCCTTCGTAACCACAGATGTTATTCAGCCAATTCATTGGCTAACCGTTGATCCAACCGCCGTTGCAACAGTGACCGCCAAAACAGGCAGCATGACCTATCGCAATGTGATTGCTTTTGGTGGTGTTGGCACCGGTGGCACGGCGATCAATGATCTGTTTATGAGTCTGGATATCAATTTTGATACCGCCGCTGTGCTGGGTGAAGCGCATGTCTATACCGCGGCTAGTGAATTTTGGGATGCAAACCTAGGTGGCAATGTCTCTGGTTCCGGCTTGGATATTACCAGTGTGACTGGTTTATATAACAACAGTTCTGCCATTGATGGTGCTGTGGATGCCATGTTTGCCGGCACCAATGCCGAAGCCCTGGCGGGTATGTTGTCATTCGAGGTGGTGGGTACGCCTAGTAACTATGTTGATGCTATGTTTTTGCTTGATGACACCCCGGTACAGGATGTGCGTTTAACCGCGGCGCAGCAGGCCAGTATTGATCGTGTCGGTTTTATCTCGAAGTCGAACACTTCAGATGGCACAGAAATAATTGTTGGTGGTGCCTCGCCAGGTACCGATCCCATGTTTGCCTTTAACGGCTATCTACCAGGTGATAGCAGTTTTAATCTTGTGCCATTCTTCGAGGTTGTTACTAGGAATGGAATTGCTGAGCATACAACACCAATAAGCGACGGTACATATTCTGTTACCTGGGGTATCTGGGATGCTGGAAGTTTGTGGGGCTTGTCTAGTTTTGATCCGCAAGATGAGGTAACACTTAGCGACCCCGTTGTTTGGATGACGGTATTGCCTACTGATAATGCCGTGTTATCAAGTGTTTCCGGGCATGCGCAATACTCTGTTACGAGTTATCTGAATATTGGCGATGCCGGTACTTCAGTGTATACCCAGGTAGGTGGTTTGAGTGTGGACTTTAGTTCGGGTGACTTTTTCGGTGATATAAAGTTGGATTTTTCAACAACCTCGTGGAAGGTGGCATATTCAGGAGGGATTTCAACTTCAGGGCTGAGCGTCACAAACTATAACGGTGTTTATTTCAATGGTTCGACTGATGTCGCGATCAATAGTGAAGTTCAGTTAGCGTTTACTGGCGCTGCCAGTCCAGATGCGATTGCCGGTAGTTTTAATTTTGAAGTGATTGGTGATCCCGCGACTTTTGTGCAGGGTGCGTTTCTGTCTGAGCGTGACTTGCGTTTAACGTTTGCTGAAAGTGATAGTTTGGATCGTGTTGCTATTACAACTTTTCGGAATTCAACGCTTGGCATGGAGCAGTGGATAGGCCGGGCAGGGGATGGTTCTGGCGGCGCTCCAATTCTTAGTCGAATTGATTCGCCATTTGATAGTCCGCAGTTTGAACTTTCATCACCTGTGTGGGTGATGCGCCAGGGTGTGTCGGGTAGTGAGGCGCCGCTCTCAGGTTTGTATGTTGATCCGTTGTATCCGGTTTCATGGGGCATCTGGAATGCAACAGGGGGTACGCCAGTTACCCAGCAAACAGATTTTTTGAATGCAACAACAGTAACTAATAAAACGACTCCTGTTGCCTGGTTAACGGTCTTGCCTACAGACAAAAATGTTTTGTCGGGCATGAGTGGCGGTGTTCGCTTTAATCGACAGCGTGTAAGCTCCAATACGTTATCAACGACGACTAATGATTCTTTTGTAATGGTGGATTTTGATACGGCTACATTTCATGGTAGTACCTTTGTTGTCACAGTCGGGGGTGATCAGTGGCGTTCTTCCTATGATGGCAACCTGGATGATGCTCATTTGAATCTAGTGAATATGTTCGCAGAATATTTTCCTAGTGGTGGTGGGGCGTTTGAGGCAGCAAATAGTACGATTGACCTTTTCTTTACCGGTGCAGCAGGTGAAGCTTTGGTGGGGGCTTATGAATTTGAACGGGGATCTGATGGATCAGTTTATATTCAAGGTCAGTTTATTATTGAAAATGATCTTCGTTTTACTAATGCGGAAGTGTTAACGCTTGATAGAGCATTTGTTGGCGCCGCTGCCGGGTTGTCGTGGACGACGGATATCGGTGTGAGTTCTGATGGTGCATCGGGTGCCCCTTTGTTGGCGGACACGTTAAGTTTTCATGATGTTAAACCAGGCATGTTTGGTTGGAAAGAGGCGCCTGTTGGTTATGTGATTAGGCAGGATCTTGCACCTACCTATGTGGCGACTGTAAGTAATACCAGTTATCAGGTGGGTGCCACAGACCCCAATTTTGAAGTAAGTTGGGGGGCATGGAATGGTGAGGTTTCACCAGTTAAAACCTACTCTAATCCGGCAAATGGTGCTTCTGCTGGAAGTATTTCGGACAAGTTCTTTTGGATGACACTTCAGCCTGCTACGAATGCAGTGATTGCCGCGCGCACAGGTACGTTAACCTATGCCAACCCAATTGCAATTCTGGGTAGTGGTAATAATGGTGATATTGATACGGGAACTTTTGCTTTTAGTGGTGATATGAATTTTGGTACTGGTAACCTCACCATTAATTCAATGTCCTTTAACGATCCTGGCGGTGCCTGGGTTGTTGGGACATCTGCTGGTGTTTTAGATGGTGCGACATTAACGGTGACTAGCCCGTCAGTTACCTATAATGCTGTGACTGGGTCTGGTTATATGAATGTCGTGTTGACGGGACCAACTGCTGAAGGTCTTGCTGGAAATTTTGATTTTACCAGCAGTGTGAATGATACAGCGGGTGTGTTTTTGGTTAACTGTGTTGGTGATGGTAACTGCTAGTTACTTCTCCCGCCGCTCATACACTCCATCCCAGTCTGCGCCAAGATCACGCTGGCGCAGTTCATTGATGCGTTCCAGGTACAAACTATAAACCTGTGTGTCTGGATGTTGCTGGTTTAGCTGACCAAAGATTTGATTCGCCTGTTGCCAGTCCTGTTTCATATACGCCGCTAAGCCAAGTTCATGTTGTTGCAGTTCTTCAAACAGTTCTGCTGTGGCTTCTTCTTTTTTACATAACGGTTCATAGACTTTCACCGCTTCGGTCTTGCCTTTTACTTTCACTAAATCCAGGCGACGGAATACAAACTCATCCTGGCCAGCCATGGTGGTTTCACTCACAACTAATCCTGCACCATAAAACTTGGTCAGGCCTTCGATGCGTGAACCAAGATTGACGTTGTCACCGAGTACGGTATAGGCGCGTCGATAACTGGAACCCATGTCGCCGACGTTCATCAGACCGGTGTTGAGGCCGATGCCGATGTCAACTTCGGGATATCCTTCGGCCATGAGGATGGGTTTGAGCTCGGCGGTTTTTTTCAGCATCTGCATCGCCGCTTCTATGGCCTGTTTGGCATGGTCTGGATTTTTCAGTGGTGCGCCCCAGAAGGCCATTATCATGTCGCCGACGTATTTGTCGATGGTGCCGTGGTTGTCGAAGATGATCTCGGTCATGTGGGTGAAGTAACGATTCAGCAGGGCGCGCAGTTCCGACGGTGAGAGTTTTTCCGATAATGAGGTAAAACCACGGATGTCGGCGAACAGCACGGTCATCTCGCGACTTTCACCTTCAAAACCGAAGTTTTCTGATGTCTGCGACATGGCGTCGACCAGTTCCGGTGGTACGTACTGACCAAACATGCTTTTCAGCTGTGAGCGTTTGCGATTTTCGCTGAGGAAGCCGTAGGTGACGTTAAGCGCCGCCAGGGTCAGGATCAGGATTAGCGGCCAGGCCAAGGCTAGTGCCAGGCCATTTTTCTGCCACAGCCAGACATTGCCATAGACCAGCCCGCTGGCCATGAGCACGCTGGTAATGAGTAGCGTTAGTGGTGCAAGGTGTGGGAATAGCAGGGCCAGTATCAGGCCGATGCTCAGGGTGGCAATCAGGTTGGCACCATCAGCCCATGAGGGTTGATAGGGGAAGTCGTTATCGAGAATGCTGCGGATGATGGTGGCGTGGACTTCAACCCCGGGGTAGATGTTATCGACCGGGGTGGATACCAGATCGGCGATGCCGACGGCGCTGGTGCCAATTAGGACAATGGCGCCCTCGAGCATGGTGTCGTCTATTGTGTCATTGAGCACGTCGCTGGCAGACAGGTAGGGGAAGGTGCCGGCCGGACCTTTGTAGGGCACCAGGGCAAAGCCGTGGCCATCGGTAGGGATGGTGGTGCCGCCGAGGATGATTTTGTCTACGGCGTCGATATTGCCGATAGGTGTGGTTTTGATTTGTGCCTGCTCCAGAAACAGGTAGAGCTTGGCGACATTGAGCGACAAGGATCCGTAGATGTTGTCGCCGTGGCGGATCAGCAGCGGCGTGCGGCGGATAATGCCGTCCGGGTCGGGCCAGGTGGTGACGAAGCCGCTGGAGATGGCGCTGTCTTGCAGTAACGGTAGGCTAGCAGTGTAGTTGGACATGGCCTTGATGCCGGAGCGACTGGCTTGTTCCGGTGTCAGTGTTTGTAATGGTTTGGGTAATTGCCCGACTGGCTGGGTGTTTTCCTGGTGAAATAGATAGCCGAGGGTGACGTCGTTATCGGTCAGGCTGTCTGCCAGGCGCTGGTCATTGTCGAATTTAGTGGCGATTTCGTTGAGGTTGTTGATTAGCTGAGTTGCCTCTGGGGTAGTGTCTTCCAGTTGCTGGACGATGGCCAGGGCCTTGTTGCGTTCTGGTTCGGTAAAGAAGATATCGTAGCCTACCACCACGGCTCCGGCCTCAAACAGACGGTCTGTGAGATCGGCGATACGATTACGGGGCCAGGGCCAGCGACCTTCTTCAGCAAGGCTTTTTTCATCGATATCAATAATGACGATGCGGGAGTCGAGCGATTGTTCCGTGGGCAGGCCGGCGTTGAGTCGCAGATCATAGGCCATTGATTCGGCGCGCTGTTGCAGGGCGTTTAAAAACTGTATATCCGCAAATTGGGCCCAGCCGAAAAACAGGCAGGTGAAAATGCCAAGTAGTGTCGGTAAGAATTTGCGGTTGACCCGTATTTTGGGCATGTTGCAGGTTCCCTGACAATGAGGTGTCTTGAATAACTATCGGCCGCTTGGCGAAATATCTAATTCATTGAATTAATTCGGCATATTGGATTGTTCCTTGATACATATGTGCTTATACTGCCTCTAAATTTGTTTATCTGTTGGAGGCGTCGTGGAACGTCGTTGGAGCAGGCGTAAACAGGTGGGTCAGGATGTTTTGCTGCACTGTGATGGGCAAAACGCCGTAAGTTGTAAAATTCGAGATGTTAGTTTTGAGGGAGCCAGGATAGAGATTGACTCGCTTGTGGTTTCCCCATCGATGCAAGTTCAGTTGCACTTCAGTGGTTCAGGTGATCAAGGCATGGTGCGTATCGGTGCCACGGTAGTGCGTGTGCTCGATGATGGCATCGGTGTTAATTTTTCTGAATATCATGAAGGTTCCTGTCGCTACCTCTTAAAGTTGTTGGAATAACTCCCCCCCCCTTTTCTCTTACTGATTTTCTAATTGTGGTTTGCACCATTGTTGAGCGGTTGTTCGTCTGCAAGCACCAATAAGGTGCGTTCTGGCCCGCTTAGGATTGCATTTCCCCTCCTAGTTGATTGATTTTATTGTTATGCACAGAGTTGGTGCGGTTTTTGCTGTTAAGAGCCCCATAGTTAAATTTGAATCATTTGGAGATGTTATGGAAGCCCTACAGTCTGGTAGTGATGTTGTCTTTTTATTGATGGGTGCGGTAATGGTGCTGGCCATGCACGCCGGCTTTGCCTTTCTTGAGGTGGGTACGGTGCGGCAAAAAAATCAGGTTAATGCCCTGGTCAAGATCATTGCTGATTTAGCGATTTCCACCATTGCCTATTTCTTTATTGGTTACAGCATTGCCTACGGCGTCTCGTTTTTTGAAGCAGCACCCGTGCTGGCTGAGAATAATGGCTTTGGGCTGATTAAATTCTTCTTTTTGATGACCTTTGCCGCCGCGATTCCGGCGATTGTCTCGGGCGGAATTGCTGAGCGGGCCCGTTTTAATCCGCAGTTGGCGGCCACTTTTGCCCTGGTTGGTTTTGTTTACCCTTTTTATGAGGGTTTGATCTGGAACGGTAATTACGGTTTTCAGGCCTGGCTGGAAAACAGTTTCGGTTTTGGCTTTCATGATTTTGCCGGCTCTGTTGTGGTGCATGCGGTGGGTGGCTGGATTGCGCTGGCGGCGGTGTTGTTGCTGGGCGCGCGCCACGGCCGTTATCGCAAGGACGGCATGATGTCGGCCCATCCACCTTCAAGTATTCCTTTTCTGTCTTTGGGGGCCTGGATTCTGACGGTTGGCTGGTTTGGTTTTAATGTCATGTCAGCCCAATCTGTTGAGGGTGTTAGTGGCCTGGTGGCGGTCAACTCGCTGATGGCTATGGTCGGAGGTGTGCTTGCCGCCCTGTTTATGGGGCGTTATGACCCGGGTTTTGTTCACAATGGACCCTTGGCGGGCCTGGTGGCAATTTGTGCCGGCTCTGATGTGGTGCACCCTATGGGGGCGTTGTTTATTGGCTTGATGGCTGGTGTCCTGTTTGTCTGGACCTTTACCCTGACCCAGAACCGTTGGAAAATCGACGATGTGCTGGGTGTCTGGCCCCTGCATGGCCTATGTGGCGTTTGGGGTGGCATTGCTGCCGGTATCTTTGGTCTTGAGGCCCTGGGTGGCATGGGCGGCGTAAGTTTTATGTCGCAGCTGATCGGTACATTGGTGGGTATTGTGGTCGCCTTCGGCGGTGGTTTTATCGTCTACGGGCTGATCAAAAAACTGGTCGGTATACGCCTGAGTCAGGAAGAGGAGTACGACGGCGCTGATTTGAGTATCCACAAGATCGCCGCCAACCCGAAATAAATCGGCTGTAATCCGCTGAAAAACCCGCCGTATGGCGGGTTTTGTGGTTGCCGGGTTAGAAAAATGTTAGAATCTGCGGCCATTTGTTAACGTGCTTTGAATCATGAGCCAGAAACTTTTTATTAAAACCTTCGGCTGCCAGATGAATGAATACGATTCATCGAAGATGGCGGATCTGTTGAACGAGTCACACGGACTGGTGTTGACCACCAATCCTGAAGAAGCTGATGTATTGCTGCTCAATACCTGCTCGATTCGTGAAAAGGCGCAGGAGAAGGTGTTTTCTTACCTGGGTGTCTGGCGTGAGTGGAAGCTGGCACGCCCCGGAATTGTGATTGGTGTTGGTGGTTGTGTCGCTTCGCAAGAGGGTGATGCCATCCGCAAACGTGCCCCGTATGTTGATGTGGTGTTTGGCCCACAAACCCTACATCGTCTGCCTGAGATGATTAATGAAGCCCGGCTGAAACATGCGCCGGTGGTTGATATCTCTTTCCCGGAAATTGAAAAGTTTGATCGCCTGCCCGAGCCACGCGCCGACGGGCCGATGGCCTATGTCTCAATCATGGAAGGTTGCAGCAAGTACTGCACATTCTGTGTCGTGCCCTATACCCGTGGTGAAGAGATCAGTCGGCCGTTTGATGATGTGATTGCCGAAGTGGCGTCCCTGGCCAAACAAGGTGTGCGTGAGGTTAATCTTTTAGGTCAGAACGTTAACGCCTATCGCGGTCTGATGGATGATGGTGAAATCGCTGATTTGGGTTTGTTGATTCACTATGTCGCTGCGATTGAAGGTATCGATAGAATTCGTTACACCACTTCACATCCAATGGAGATGAATGACAGTCTGTATCAGGCTTATGCCGAAGTGCCTGAGCTGGTGAGCCATTTGCATCTGCCAGTCCAGAGCGGTTCAGATCGCATCCTGGCGCAGATGAAGCGTGGTCATACCGCGCTGGAGTACAAATCAATTATTCGCCGCCTGCGTCAGGTGCGCCCTGATATCGATATGTCGTCTGATTTTATTATTGGTTTTCCCGGCGAGACCGATGCCGATTTTGAGGCAACCATGAAGCTGATTGAAGACGTCGGTTACGATCGTTCGTTCAGTTTTATCTATAGTCCGCGTCCGGGTACCTTGGCGGCAAACATGCCGGATGATGTGCCGCATAAGGTCAAACAGGAACGTTTGGCAAAACTGCAGGCCCGCATCAATGCAATGACCCAGGAAATCAGCCAGAACATGGTTGATAGTGTGCAGAGAGTTCTGGTTGAACGTCACTCAACCAAGGACGCCAGCATGTATGCCGGCCGCACCGAAAATAACAGGGTTGTAAATTTTGCTGCAGAGGCCGATATTATAGGTAAGTTCGTTAATGTTCGTATAACAGAGGCCCTGCCCAATTCTCTACGTGGTGAATTTATTGCGATTGCAGAACCTGGCTCAGATGTTTCCCGCTGTGCGTAATCCCTCGCGCAGCGTCCCACCCACTAATATTTTAGGATAAACGGTTGATCAATAACGTTTTGAGCGGTCAGTCCACATCTTCCGATTTTCTTCTTGATCCTGCAGACAATCAGCGATTGGCCAATTTATGTGGTCAGTTCGATGAACACTTGCGGCAGATGGAACAGCGTCTTGGTATCGAGATTAATAATCGCGGCAACATGTTTCGCGTCGCTGGCGAAAAGCCGGAATCAGTAAAGATGGCGGAAGCGGTGATTAGAGATTTATATGTCGCCACTGAGCATGAGGCTATTACGCCTGAAAAGGTACATTTGTTGTTGCAGGACAAGGCTGGTGAGGTGTTAGTTGAGCAGCAACCGACCGAGCTTAAGGGTGTTAATACGGCGGTGGTGAAAACGCCGCGTGTCGTGGTTAAGGGGCGTGGTGCTAATCAGTTACGTTATCTGCATAATATCCGCAGTCACGACGCTAATTTTGGTATTGGACCTGCAGGTACCGGAAAGACCTATCTGGCGGTGGCCTGTGCAGTTGAAGCCCTGGAGCATGAAGATGTGCAACGTATCATCCTGACGCGCCCGGCGGTTGAGGCAGGCGAACGGCTTGGTTTTTTGCCTGGCGATCTGGCTCAGAAGATTGATCCCTATTTGCGACCTTTATACGATGCCCTGTATGAAATGCTGGGTTTTGATCGTGTCGCCAAATTGATGGAACGCCAGATTATTGAGATTGCACCGCTGGCATATATGCGTGGCCGCACCCTCAATGATGCCTTTATCATTCTTGATGAAGCGCAGAATACTACCCGCGAACAGATGAAGATGTTTCTAACGCGTATTGGGTTTAATTCGCGAGCAATTATTACGGGTGATGTGACCCAGATTGATTTGCCACGCGGCAAGGCTTCCGGTTTGCGTCATGCTATTGATGTGCTTGAAGGTGTCGATGGCATTAGTTTTACTTTTTACGAAGCGAAAGATGTGGTGCGTCATCCGCTGGTACAGAAAATTGTCACGGCTTATGAGTCGCACGATATAGAAAATCCAGATCAGGAACCTCCTCGAGAACAATAATGAACGTTGATCTTGATGTTCAATATGCTATCGCAGATGAAGATGGCGAACCTCCCAGTCCAGAGTTAATTCGTGCCTGGATTGAGGCCGCCTTGAGTGGTCAGCGTGATGAGGCAGAGTTAACTGTGCGCATCGTTGCGGCTGAAGAAATTCAGCAGCTGAACCTCAACTATCGTCACCAGGACAAACCCACCAACGTGCTGTCCTTTCCATTTGAAAAAATTGAAGGAATAGATTTGCCGCTATTGGGTGATGTTGTGATTTGCGCCGCCGTGGTTGCGCAAGAGGCGCAGCAACAAAACAAACCTCTTTTAAATCACTGGGCACACATGGTTGTGCACGGTGTCTTGCATTTGCTTGGCTACGACCATATTGATGAGGTCGAGGCCGAAGCGATGGAGTCGCTGGAAATAAAAGTGCTGCAAGGCCTGGGCATATCGAATCCTTATGCCGTGGATATTTCCTCGTCGACAGTAATTAACTAGAATTTAGATAAACAATGACAACAGGAACGATAAAGACAATGAACGAAGACCGACCGAGTAGTAGCCCGACATCGCGTACCTGGCTTGAAAAGCTGGGGCAGGTTTTGTCGGGCGAGCCTAAAGACCGTTTTGAGTTGATTGAATTGTTGCGTGATGCGCAACAGCGCCATCTGATGGATATGGATGCCCTGGCGATGATGGAAGGCGTGATGCAGGTTTCAGAGATGCAGGTGCGCGAGATCATGTTGCCTCGGGCGCAGATGGTGGTTGTGCAGCAGGATCTATCTCTCGATGAAATTCTGCCGGTCATTACTGAGTCTGGCCATTCCCGTTTTCCAGTGATTGGTGAAAACCGTGATGAAGTCGTGGGCCTGATTTTGGCGAAAGACCTTTTGCCATATTTCATCGCTGACAAACGTATTGAGTTTTCTGTACGTGATGTGCTGCGGCCGGTGGTATTTGTTCCTGAGAGTAAACGTCTGAATGTGTTGTTGAAAGATTTTAAGGCCAATCGCAATCACATGGCTGTGGTAGTCGATGAGTTTGGTGGTGCCGCAGGTCTGGTAACGATAGAAGATGTGGTCGAGCAAATCGTTGGTGAGATCGAAGACGAACATGATATTGAAGAAGACGGCTATATCAAGAAGCAGAATGACAATCGCTTCATCATCAAGGCGCTGACCCCGATTGAAGACTTTAATGAATATTTTAAGACTAGCTTTAGTGATGAAGAGTTTGACACGGTTGGTGGCCTATTAATGCAGGCCTTTAGTCGAATGCCTAGTCGCGGTGAAGTGGGGCAGCTGGGCCAATATCGATTTAAGGTATTGAGTGCCGACAGTCGCCGAATTTACCTGCTTGAAGTGAGTCTTGCAGATGAGCTGGATCTAGCGCAGCCCTTGATCCAGGATCAAGACGGTTAGTTGAATTAAGGTTGCCAATGTGAATCCAGTCGTTGCAGCATTTCTGCGGATTGCCCGCGGATGGCGGGGTGATCTTGCCGCCGCCTTGGCTGGTGCGGCAGCGCCCTTAGCGTTTTCCCCCGTGGGTTGGTGGCCGGTTTCTATTCTGGCCTGCTCATTATTGTTTGCCCTGTGGTTGTTTTCCTCTCCGGCGCGTTCACTCTGGCGCGGCTTCTATTTTGGTCTTGGTTTTTTTGGTGTCGGTATTAGCTGGGTATTTGTCAGCATTCATTACCATGGCCATGTCGGTTTAGGGTTGTCGCTGTTTCTGACCCTGGCGTTGATTATGGTGATG
>Ga0316190_10002421_pt1 | contig 13528 bp, 19 predicted proteins | sample Eddworburrow2_MG_FD_204929 | JGI IMG/M metagenome (GOLD analysis project Ga0316190, IMG submission 204929) | Coastal sediment microbial communities from Maine, United States - Eddy worm burrow 2 | ecosystem: Environmental > Aquatic > Marine > Coastal > Sediment | place: USA: Maine | collected... | reverse complement strand
TGAGCTCGTGGGCCGCAACATCGAGTTCTCCGTCGGCTTCCAGGTGAACGACCAGTACCGGGCACTGATCGAGCAGATGCCCGATGAGGCGTGGACTCGGGCAATCAACACCGATGGGACACCGAGACGCAAAGCAGAAGTCGTCGAACTCTGCGGCTTCACCGGCCTCAACGACTGGCCTGGGAGCCCGGCTGTTGTGCCGTCGCGAAGAACCCCACCCAGGAACCGACGACAACGCTTGGGTCCCGATCGAATACACCTGTGATGGGTACGCCGAAGTCGCCGACTGCTGCTACACAACCGGGAAAACGAAGAACGCGGTGACACGGCATCTGGTGGTGCGGCGCACCCGACTGGCCGACACCGGCCAACAGAAACTGTTTCCCGATTGGCGTCACCACGCCTTCCTAACCGACTCGACTGGACCAGCAATCGAGGTTGATGCGTTCCATCGTCACCATCTTTACTCGTACTTCAATTTCGCTGCCCAGCCCAAACCCAGTACCACCAGCTCGGATCAGCCCCCAACCGGCCCCAAACACTCACCCAAACATCGCGGCGGTGCATCCAGGCTTAGGACAGGACCCGGGTGGGGTCCGTGAGAGACCGGGCGACCTCATCCATGGTGGGGTCGGCGATCAGGGCGTAGCCGGTGTCGTCGTTGACGAGCTCCCGTGAGGCAAGCTCTGCAGCCGCGTCGGCCGAGATCAGGTCGAACCGTGACTCGGCGAACGTCCGGTGGTCACCGATGAAGCGGTCCTCCACCCAGAACCGTCCGATTCGGGTGGCACCGAGGCCAACGGCGAGGTCGGGAGCCTCCGAGTCTTCGACCACCTGCAGCAACATCAGCTTGTCGGTGTCGGCTGCCGACTCCTGGGGTGGAACAGGGTCGCCCTCGACCGGAAAAGTGGCCATCACGATGGTGAACTCCATCCCGGCGTCTTTGTGCTGCTCGTCGATCTGAAACTCTTTCGTCGAGCTCATCTACATCAGAGCCACACGAGTCCGGTACTGGGCGATGGCGACCCGGTCCCACCGTCGCTCGTCTCCGCGTAGCTGGTGCACGACAGGGGCCATGAGAATGATCCGCGATCCGACGGCGGCCAGGTTCTCGTTCCGTAACGCGGCATGAGCCGTCGCCCCCTTCAAGGCAACTGCCAGTGCTGCTGGCATAACTTAGGACCAGGCGCCTACTGATGCAACCGACCCGAATCCGGCTCGCCGTTGTCAGGCGAGCAGTTCCGTCAGCGCAACGGTGAGCGCGGCGTTGGTTTCAGCCACCGAGAGTCGACGGTGACGGCGGAGGTACTCAATGGATTCGAGCTGAGCCAAGAGGTCACCCGCACTACTGACGGCCGCACGGTTGGCGGGTTTCATTGCGGCGAGCTCGGGCGCAAACTGGAGCTCGAACTGCTCCCGCATGGCGTTCTGATTCTTCGCCAGCTCATCGCGTATCCGCGGATGGCGGGCCGCGTTCGCCAACGTTGCCCGAAACATCGGCCCGATGCCGTCGTGGAGCTTGAGACGCATGGCCACGAAGGCATCGATGCGACCGTCGAGTGGACCCCCACCGATGGCGTGCAGCTTCGCCAGCCCAGCCCCGATCTCGTCGCTGCGTTTGATTGCCGCCTCGAGCAGCTCACCAGGATCGGCGAAGTAGCGGTACAACGAACGCAGCGACAGTCCGGACCGGGAGGCGGCCTGCTCGATAGTAGGAAACATCGCCTCCTCGGAGAACATCTCCAACACGACGTCGAGCACCGCGTCAATATTGCGCTGGCGCCGGGCCATCCGCCCATCCACCGCTCCGGCGGTGTCATCGGTGTCGGTCATCAACCATAGATTCTAGCTTTCAAAGCCGACATAGGAAGCAACGTCAACGTTGGTGGCACGACGCGACACAACGTCATTGGCAACGAAGTCGGGATCGGGCCAGCCCATAGCCACACACGTCATGATCACCTCGTCTTCGGGGATGTTGCCATGCTCCCGAACCACCGATGACTGCATGATGCCTTGACCATTGATCACGCAGCCCAACCCCTTGGAAGTCGCAGCCAGCACCAGCCCATAGGTCGCCGACCCACAGTCGAAGTGACCGATGGTGTCATCTGCCAACTCCGCATCCAAGGTGACGACCACCGAGACCGGCGCATCGAACTGGCGAAATCCTCGCATCACCCAGTCCTGACGCCGTTCCTTGTCGTCACGCTCGATCCCCATGGCTTCGAAGAGTTGCATCGCTATCCCAACCTGGCGGTCGCGGTGAATGCCCTGATAGCCGTGGTCGACCATCTTGATCTCCCGGTCGACAGCGGCACCCGCCAGCATGCGCTCGGTATTACCTTCCCGCACCAGTTCCAGCGGGGCACCGGTGAGCACGTGAAAGTTCCACGGTTGAGTGTTCATCGACGAAGGCGCCCGTTGAGCGAGGTCGATGATCTCCATCATCAGCTCCTTGGACACCGGTTTGTCGAGGTAGCCGCGCGTACTGCGACGGGCTCCAACCAGCGATTCAAAGTCCATACGGGATCCTTCCTTGCGCCACAGAGGGCATACGAGGTAGCCGAGGATAGCCCACCACAGGGTTAGTGCTAGTAAGACTGGCAGATAATACCGGTCGGAGATACGCTGCGACCGAGCGGCGTCACCGCCAACCCGACCGGCGACTGGACTGCCCAAGCCGCTCGCAACCTGTTCCTCCGCCACGGCGACAAGCTCACCCAATCACGAGCACTAGCCCGCGACCGAGGCAGCCAATTCATCGACACCTTCGACGAGGCATTCCGAACCGAAGGCCTCAAGAGCCTCAAGACACCGGTCCGCACGCCGGTAGCCAACACATTCGCCGAACGATGGATCGGAACCATCCGCCGAGAGCTCATCTGGAACCAGCACCAGCTCGAACGGCTCATTGTTGACTACATCGACCACTTCAACACCCACCGCCCCCACCGCTCACTCGGTCAACAGCCACCGGAGCCCGCCGAGGCGCCGTCGCCAGCGCCGGGGCGTCACCTTCGGGTTCTGAAATCAACCCACTGCCACGGCCTCATCAACGAGTACCGAAACGCAGCCTGACCAGGCACGACGCAACTCTCGGCCCCCACACGCTCCAGGGTGCTGGATGCCATCAGCAAACCGTTAGCAAAGCGACACCCCCGTCGGAGGGGTCCAGGCCGCTGACCCGGGAGAGAAACCACGTTCGGGACCGAGCAATGCAACGGCAGATCACTTCGGGGCAACGACTGGGACTCCGTTCGCTGTCGCGGCGTCAGCCAGGCGGTCGTCATAGGTGACCAATCCCTCGAGGTCATCGCCCAGATCGAGGGCGGTGGCGAGATGAACCGCGTCGAGTGACCGCAACCCAACAGGGTCAAGACGGCCGGCCACCTCAAACACCGCCGCCGTGACATCGACAAGAGTGAGCGCGTCCAACACCGAACGAGCCTGCAGCGCCCGATCTGGAACGACCCTGCGAACGGATCTGACCAGGCACGACGCAATATTCGGCCCCCACAGCCCCGAAGCGCTGCCATGCTCCGCAGGTTGTCCCAAGCCGACAACGAACCGATGAACGTCGGTGCTTCGATGAGCGCGCCCACTCGCTGGGCGAACCGCTCGGGATGGGTGATCGGCTCGCCAAGTACGGTTCCGACGCCGTCGCTCGCCTCGATGAGACCCAGCAATACCCGGATCGTCGTGGACTTGCCCGACCCATTGGGGCCGACGAATCCGACAACTCCCCCACTCGGCACCTCGAACGTGAGGTTGTCTGAAGATTGCGCGCTACTGCTCGAGGGGGAGCGCGATTGTGATCGTCGTGCCCTCTCCAAGCGTGGAAACCGCGTCTATCTGACCTTGGTGGGCTGTGACGATGCCCTCTGCGATCGCCAGGCCGAGGCCTGACCCTCCAGCGGAGCGTTCCCTGCCGGCGTCGGCTCGGTAGAAGCGTTCGAAGAGATGGCTGAGGTGTTCGGGTTCGATGCCTGGGCCCTCGTCGGCGATCTTTATACACACGGTCGCTTCGTTGTTCTCGCACGCCAGAGTGAGCGCCGCAGTCTTCGGTGTGTGACGAAGTGCGTTGTTGATGATGGTGGTCAGTGCCTGCGTCAGCTGATGACGATCGGCGGCCAAGTTCACGCCGGCGTCGATGTTTGACGCATCGATCGGACGCTCAGGTTGAATTGCCGAGGCGTCGGCGGCGAGGTCGCTCAGCAGCTGCGAAAGGTCGATAGTCGAGTATTTGAGGGGCCGATCCTCGTCGAGTGAGGCCAGTGTCAGCAGATCCTGGACCAGCGCTTCCATCCGTCTGCTCTCGCTATGAATCCTGGCCATCGCATCGTCAGTTTCCGAAGCGCTTAGCCGGCCACTCGCATGGAGCGCGGCATACCCCCGAAGAGTGGTGAGGGGCGTCCGCAGCTCGTGGGATGCGTCGGCAACGAAGCGCCGCTGCCGTGCTTCCACGGCTTGGCGCGAATCGAGCATCGCGTTGAACGCTAAACCCAGCCGGCCTGCCTCGGTGGCCACCGGTGGGTGTTCGACGCGGTGATCGCTGCGACCTGCGGCGACATCCTCGGCTGCCTTTGTCACGGACTCGATTGGCCGGATTCCAAGCCGGTCGACCGACCAAAGGGCGGCAGCCAAGGTTGACAGAACAACGCCCAGAGCGATCGCCGCCGTGAGCAGCAACTGGTTTTGGGCATCGTCGACCGCCCGCGTCGAGGCGGCAAACACAACGAACCCCGGGCCGATGTCGGCCACAACTACTCGCGCCTGCGCGTCGCTCCCGAAAGCATCCGCGGAGAAGGGCTCGCGCGTCTGCGCCGCTTGCACGAGGTCAACATCCTCGACGTTGGGAACCAGATCGGGTTCAGAAACTGGACGGGCCAAGACCTGGGGTTCGCCGTCTCCGAGGAAGGCAACGTAGAGCTCTCCGGTTACCAGAAGCTCGTCGGGTCTCGCCTGCGGGTTCACAATCGAGCGCCCCGCTAACCTCTCGACACCTCTGTCGACGTTGTTCGAAACCACCTCGAGCTGAGCATCAAGCTGGTTGGTTAGCACGCTTCGTTGACGGGCCGACACATATGCCAGCGCGGCAACGACGGTGATCGTGACGACGAGCGCCGCGAGTAGCACTCGGGATCGCAGCGTCACGATTGGCGACGAATCGTGTATCCGACACTTCGAACGGTCTCGATGAGCCGTTGCTCGGAGTCGTCGAGCTTCTTGCGAAGCGACGAGATGAACGTCTCGACGATTGCGGACTCGCCGTCGAAGTCGTACTCCCAGACGTGGTCCAGGATTTGGCCGCGTGACACGACGCGGCCGGCGTTGGTCAACAAGAGGCGACAGAGTTTGTATTCGGTCGGAGTCAGGTGGACGACTTCTCCATCCTTGGTGACTTGATGCGCATCGTCGTCGAGCTCGACATCGCCGGCCGCCAGAATCGCGGACGGGTCACCAACGCCAGTTCTGCGCAGCGCGACCTGCACGCGAGCCACGAGTTCCTCTAACGCGAACGGTTTGGTGATGTAGTCGTCGCCGCCAGCGGTCAGACCCTTCACTCGGTCTGCGGTTGACGTCTTCGCGGTGAGGAACAGGACCGGGGCGGTGTGACCACGAGAGCGCAGAATTCGTAGAACGTCGAGGCCATCGACATCACCCAACATGATGTCCAAGACAAGAACGTCTGGCCTGAAACTGTCGGCAAGGCTCAGAGCGGAGCTGCCAGTCTCGGCTGTCTCGACGTCCATTCCGGCCAGTCGCAAGGCGGAGGCCACCAGGAACGAGATGTTCTCCTCGTCATCGACCACCAGAACCTTCGCTGCGCTCATACCCATACAGCATGGTCCAAGTTGCTGTGGGTTGATCGAGCGAATCCTGTGGATCTCCTGAAGATCCGCACGGCGAATCCACAGGAAGTCCGGAGGTGGAATGCAACGGGTCGACAGGTTGACGGTTCACGCTGCTCTCGATGCAACGCGGAAACCACCTCCGCCTCGACATGAAGGAAACCCGTATGAAGTCGCGAAATCTACTGATCATCCTGCTCGCCTTAGCGTTCGGCGCTGCGGCGTGCGGATCGGATGGAGAAGGCACGGTCGAGGCTGCGCCATTGATCGTTGTCGAAGGCAGCGAAGCCCCAGACGTCGAACCGCCAGATGACGATGCGAGCGTCGACGGACCCGACGCCGACGCCACCAATACACCCTCTGACCGAACCGATGAAGAGCTCGCCCTCGAATTCACGCAGTGCATGCGAGGCGAAGGTGTCGATCTGGCAGATCCGGCCGTCAACGCTGATGGATCGATCCAACTGTTCCAGCCCGGAGCGAACAACAACATCGACCCGGACGATCCGGCCGTTACCGACGCAGTAGACGTCTGTGGTGACATCATTGCCGGGGCGAGCTTCCTCCCCGGTGCTGGATTAGATCAATCCGAAATCGAAGACAGGCTTCTCGGTTTCGCTCAGTGCCTGCGAGACCTGGGATTCGATGTCGATGACCCGGATATCAGCGGCGGATTCGCCGGTGGCCCCGCCGCGCTCTTCGGCGACAATTTCGACCCGACCGACCCAGCGAATGCGGACGCCGTCCAAGAGTGCCAGGCAGCGTTCGGTGCGGGCGGCAGCTTTGGAGGGAACAACTGATGCCTGTTCTTACGAGAGGGGCCAACATTGACGGCCCCGAAACACCCACCCAAGACAACGGCCAACCGCCGACATCACAATCGCAGCCTTCCAATGACACATTCTCGCCGCCTTGGCTGAAGCTTCTTGCCGCTGCGCTCGTGGTTGCCGCCCTCGCTGCCGTCGCCTTCGTGACACTCGGCTCCTCATCGGATTCCGATGATGCAACGGAGGCTCAAGTCACCGTTCGAGCAGTGGCGGCGGAGCAGCGGGACCTCATCGAGTACACGAACATCGACGGCACGCTGCAGTATGCGAACGTCACCACCGTGGGAGCGGGCATCGACGGGCTCATCACCGACATGGTGACCGAGGGGCAGACCCTCGCTCGCGGCGACACGGCTTACGAGGTCAATGCGACACCGGTCGTGGTGTTCTACGGCGAAGTGCCCTTCTATCGAACAATGGTCGAGGGAGTGTCGGGCGACGACGTGCTCTTGCTCGAAGAGAACCTTGCGTCGCTCGGATACCACGCCACCGAAGGCGTCGACGGAGACGATGTGGACACCGGGTTCACGGTTGACGGGACCTTCGACGCCGAGACCTCCGAAGCTGTGAAGCGCTGGCAGGAGGACCTCGGCGTTACCGAAACTGGAACCGTTTCTCCGGGTGAGGTGATCATGGTTCCAGGACCCTCAGAAGCGTCCGGTGTCATGGTCGACATCGGCAGCAGGGTTCAGACAGGTTCGACGATCATGACGGTGAACATCGCGAGCACGGTCGGCGGCTTCTACAGCGCCCACACCGGAGCGATCGATCTCGAAGTCCCGTCCGGTGAGATCGGCTCTGGTCAAGTGCTCTATTCGATCGATGACCGGCCGGTGACTGCCGTCGTGACGGAGGTCGAGTTCGGCCGAGAACTGTCGATCGGCGTCGAAGACGGCGAAGACATCGAGGTTCTGGAACAGATGCTCTTCGACCTGGGCTACGACGTCGACGGCGACCTCGAAGTCGACGAAGAGTTCGACGAGGACACCAGCCAAGCAATCGAGGACTGGGAGGAGGACCTCCAAGACGAGTGGGACGATCAAGTCGTCGACGGCGTGTTGTCACTCGACCAGATCGTGACGGTCGACGAGGGTGTCACGGTCGGGGCGATAACGAGCCACGACGGTGACAGCCTTGCAACCGGGACCGAGCTGTTCACCTACGGGTCAGAAACAGGCAGCCGGATCGTTTCGACGTCGATCGACGTCGCCGATCAGGCGATGCTTGCCGAGGGAATCGAGATCGACGTCGAGTTCCCGGGCGGCGAGGTCGTCACCGGCACCGTCACCGATTTGGCGAGCTCGACAACAACAGATCCGCTCGATCCGACGGCCGATCCGCAGCTTGCTGTCGAGATCAGCCTCAACTCCGTGCCCGAGTCGGCAGCGGAACTCAACGAGCTCGACGTCGAGGTGAGGTTGGTAGACAAGCTCGCCGCCGACGCCACTGTGGTTCCAGCGTCGGCACTCGTCGCGACCGCCGATGGCGGATTCGCCGTCGAAGTGGTCGATGGAAACAGCACCACCTTCGTCGCCGTGGACCCAGGGATGTTCGCCGACGGCTTCGTCGAAGTCGACGGCATCGAGCCCGGCACTGCAGTGGTGGTGCCGTCATGAGTATTCAGACGACCACACAACCCCAAGCCGCAGCTCCAACACCTACCGGTGGCGCTGCAGCGCTCGAGCTTCACAACGTCACGAAGGAATTCCCTGGCGAACCGCCGGTGAGAGCGCTCGACGACGTGTCGCTGCGGATCGACCACGGCGAGCTCGTTGCAGTCGTTGGACCTTCTGGCTCAGGAAAGTCCACGCTGCTCAACGTCATGGGAACGCTCGACCGCCCTACCCACGGGATCGTCTCCGTCGACGGCATCGACACGGCGGAGCGCAGCGACAACGAGGTCGCTGGGATCCGTGCCCGCAAGATCGGTTTCGTGTTCCAACAGTTCTTCTTGCTGCCTGGGATGTCGGCGATCGAGAACGTCTCCAATGGGCTCCTGTATCAAGGCGTCCCACCGCGCGAACGCGCGGCACGATCAATTGAAGCGTTGGAGCGAGTCGGTCTCGGGCATCGGTTGCAGCACCCGCCGAATCACCTCTCTGGAGGTGAACGACAGCGTGTCGCGGTCGCCCGGGCGCTGGTGCACAGCCCGGCGTTCGTCCTCGCCGATGAACCAACAGGAAACCTGGACTCGAAGTCGACCAAGGCCGTGATGAAACTCATCCACGACCTTCACTCGGAGGGAACAACGATCGTGGTCATCACCCACGACACCGCAATCGCCGACTCTCTCCCACGGCAGGTCGCGGTACATGACGGGGTTCTGGCTTCCGATTCAGCCCGACGAGACCGTGAGGTGGTCGCGACATGACGACGAGCAGCACAGAATCAACCACGAGCAAGCTCCGACTGGGCGATGTCTTCCGGGTTGGCGCTTCGGGCCCCAGAGCTCGCAAGATGCGGACCGCGCTCTCCGCACTTGGTATCTCCATCGGAATCGCAGCGCTCGTTGGGGTCCTCGGCCTGTCCGAATCATCGAAGTCAGCATTGCTCGACGAGATATCGAGTCTCGGCACGAACCTGCTGACGGTCGAGGCCGGAGGCGGGTTCGGGGCGGGCGATTCCGAACTTCCCGACACCGCGCTGGCGACGATCTCTCGAATACCGACGGTGACGAACGCCAGCGCCGTTTGGGATGTCGACGCCGACGTCTACCGCACCGAGTTCATACCCGAAGGTGAGACGGGAAGCATCAGCGTCGTCGCCGCCGATGTTGAACTCGTCGAGACACTGAATGGCGAGTTGGCAGTCGGGCAGTTCCTCGACGAATCCACCAGCGCCTACCCGAACGCAGTCGTGGGTTCCATCGCAGCCGTTCGGCTGGGGATTCGCAATCTCGACCAAGCGACCTACGTCCTCATCGGCGACGACTACGTCGAGGTCATCGGCATTCTCGAAGAGTTCCCGCTCGCCGCGGACCTGGATCGTGCGGTGCTCATCGGCAAAGACGCCGCGATCGACTTCTACGACGCTGGCGAGAATCCTGCGATCATCTACACCCGGATCCTCGATGGCGCGATCGATTCGACGCGAGACGTCCTCCCCACAACCGCCGATCCCGAGAACCCCGAGGAGGTCACCGTCAGCCGGCCATCCGATGCGCTCGAGGCACAAGCCGCTGCCGATGACGCACTGACAACACTGTTCCTCGGACTCGGGGCTGTGGCGCTGCTCGTCGGTGGCATCGGTGTAGCAAACGTCATGGTGATCGCCGTCATCGAGCGGCGCGGTGAGATCGGCCTGCGACGATCACTCGGCGCAACTCGAGCACACATCCGTCGCCAGTTCCTTACCGAAGCCGTCATCTTGTCCGTGCTCGGTGGAATCGGTGGAGTGATCGTGGGTATCAGCGCAACGTACGTCTACGCCACCAGCCAAGGATGGCGGGTCATCATTCCCCAGGAGGCGGCGTTGGGCGGTTTCTTCGGGGCGATCGCCATCGGTGCGATCGCAGGGCTCTACCCCGCCATGCGGGCCGCCAGGCTCGCGCCGACCGAAGCGCTTCGCTCATGACCGTGCGCTCAGCAGCAGGCCGCGTCGTTGCGCGTATGAGGTCACGACTTCGAGGATCGAAGACTGGGGAACCTCGGTACGACCCCAGCGGGTTGGAAACCGAGGACGTCGTTCTCGGTGCTGAGGATGATCCCCGACACGATTTGCCGGAGACCGAGGCAGGAAAGATCGCCAGCATCTTCGCGGACGTCATCGAAGGCGGCGACCTTGCTGAACTCGGCGACCAACTGGGCGATGAAGTCGTCTATCTCGTACCCGGCCGCAGTGGCGCCGCCGGCTTGCACCGCGGACACGAAGCCGTGGCGCAAGCCTTGGCCCAGGAGACGAGCGAGGACACGACCGTTTCGATCGTCGAAGTCACCGAAGTGATCGCGGCAGGCACACGGGCGGTTGTCGTCGTTCGGTTTGCGGGAACGGTCGGTGGCGAGCCGTTCGACTACGAGACGGTCTTTCACCTCCGGACGTCGAACGGGGTCGTGGTCGCGATCACCGAGTACAGCGGCGACCAATACCGTGCCGACCGTGTAGCCCGGAGGAGATGAGTGGCAAAGGCCATCGAGCTCCCGAAAAAGTGGCTGAACGATCAGCGTGTACTAACGCTTGTGTCGGAGGGGGGACTTGAACAAACCTCCCCGCAGCGGCATCCAGCATCGTCCTGCGGTAATCAGCGTCCCTGAGCGGTATCTGGCGACCTTCGAATCCGCTCCCTACCGCTAAATGCCGCTCCAGGATGCTGGATGCCATTAGCTACTTGCCCTTGAAGAAGTAGCTTGTGAACCGCTTTCGGGCTGCATGTACGTCTCGATCGGGATCGAGGGCCAACACAGACCCCACACCGGATCGAAATACGCACGGAACGGATCAAAGAACCGGGCGTCGTCACCAACCCGAACAGAAAACAGCCGAGAAAGTGACCACCTCACGTCATTCCCAGCTGAGGTCGGTGTCGATGGAGACGAGTTCGATGGCGCCATCAGAAGCTAGCTGGCCGACAACGTTGAGCGCCCTGACCAGCACGCCGCTGGTGAGCAAGACCCGATAGTCACTTCGACCCGGGATCAGCTCGGGAAGATCGTCGAACTGCACGGCAAATCGATCGACGACCCGCAACAACTCGATCGTCTGGAAGTCCGCAATCGACGGTTCACCGTTCGGTCCTCGCTCCGAATCCAGCTGACGGTCGAGATCCTCGAAGAACCCGTACGTCGCCCGAACCGGACGCCGATCGGTCAAGACCGCTGAGTCGGTTCGGTCTCTTCAATCCGACGCATGATCCGCTCACGGCTACGAGCCAACAGATCCTGGGGAGCATCCGCGAGGTCCCAGGTGATGCTGTCCTCGAAGATCGCGTCGACCTCGGAGGGGTCCATCGCCTCGAGTTCAGCCGCAGTCCACACTTTCCGGGTCATTCCATCAGGCTACTCGACCCATGTGACATCGGCGGCCGCCCCTCGCCAGCCGAGCCTCGGGAGCGTGACGCGTGTACTAACGCTTGTGTCGGAGGGGCGACTTTGACCCAAAGTACACGCGCCCCCTGGACTGCTGATCTGGCCGCAGCGTGAGCATCTCGCCTGGTCAGAGCGGACGCTATTCGATCGCAGAAAGCTCGTCTGGGTCTCTCGGTGTTGCTCGGAGCCCGTCATTCTCTTCGGGTGAAGAGGTACGCGAAGGGTGATTTCGTGTAGCCGATTCCCCTGCCACTTTGATGGAGAGACTCTCTGGTGATGACCTGCGGCTTCTTGGGTATCAGGTAGGAGTCGAGGTCGTTGGTGTCGACGCGGTAGTTCCCGGAGCTTGATTTGACGACCCCGGCGAGGACGTAGCGAGGATCGATGGAGGCCAGGGCGGTGTCACCGTGGCTGGGGTTGACGAGCAGGGTGCCACCGATCTTCAGGTGTCGGGTGCAGTGCTGACTGATGAACCCTGCGTAGAGCGAGACCAGAAGGTCGAAGTGTTCTTCGGGTAGATCGAGAGGGTCGGTGTAGTCGCCGTGGATGAACGTCACGTCGGGTTCGGGCGGGCCCTTGTGTTGTGCGATGAGCTCAGCAACACCTTCGGTGTCGGCGAAGAACCTGGGTGCCCGTTTGTCGACATCGAGGTAGGTGACCGACCTGAAGACGAACGAGGGGGCGAGGTCTACGTAGCTGCCCGGGTAGAGCACGGTGTCGGCTTCGATGGTTTGCCCGACGGCTGAGAAGAGCCGCCAGCGGTCGCCCTGGTGTTGGTCTTGTTTCGCCCATAGTTCCGCGGTCTTGGCCTTCATGACGTTGCTCCCACGGTTCGGCGGAACAGTTGCTGCACAATGACGACTGCACTCTCGGGGTCGGCGTGGTGGAAGCACGGTCCGATGTAGCCGTGGAGCAAGAACTCGAGCACGACGTCGTGATCGAGACCGTCGAGATCGAACTCTCCAGCGGCTACTCCAGCCGCAATGAGCTGGCCCAGCAGGGCGCGAGCTTCACCGAGCGGTTCATCGCTGTCGGTGGCGACGGTGTGGAACACCGCGTGGTACAAGTCGTGGCGGTCGAACTCGAACCGCATCCAATGCTCAACCACCGCATCGAGCTTGACCGCCCACGTCAGCTCCTCATCAGCAATGATCTCGCCTGGTCGTTCGAGCATTTGGCGCCACAGATCGGCTTGCAGCCCAGCGAGCAGGTCGTGCCGCGACTCGTAGTGGAGATAGATCGACCCCTTGGCGATACCGGCGGCTTCGGCGACTTTGGCGATCGAGGTGTTCTCCAACCCGTCTGCCACCGCCAGGCGGGCTGCGGCGTCGAGGATCTGACGACGTCGCACCTCTGGGCTCTGAAACCGGCCTTCGGTTGCTGGGTGATCTGCGGGTGTCACATCGCACATCATACCGGGTTGCAGAACGACTGACCACTGGTCATACTGGACTGACCATCGGTCATTCGTCTGGATCGGCTGGAACGGAGCAGCTGAAATGGCATCGGAACATCCACCCTCGATCTGGTCATCGCTGGAGGCGGGCCGGCAGGTATGAGCGCCGCGCTGTTGGCCGGTCGGGCCCGGCTGGAGACCGTCATCGTGAACAGCGGGTCTCCTCGCAACGCGGTGACCACCGCATCGCACGGCTTTCTCACACGCGACGGAGCCCACCCCACCGAACTGCTGGCAATCGGAAAGGAGCAACTCGCCAAGTACGAGACGGTCTCCTACGCCAATGACACGGTGGCCGCCATCGCCAAGACCGAGGTCGGCTTCACGATGGACCTGGCGACCGGAAGCCAGATCGTCGCCGATCGACTG